>Ga0302226_10000930_pt1 | contig 22638 bp, 26 predicted proteins | sample II_Palsa_E3_3_FD_193524 | JGI IMG/M metagenome (GOLD analysis project Ga0302226, IMG submission 193524) | Peat permafrost microbial communities from Stordalen Mire near Abisko, Sweden - II_Palsa_E3_3 | ecosystem: Environmental > Terrestrial > Soil > Palsa > Peat permafrost | place: Sweden...
TGAGCATGACTACGTGCGGGGAAAACGTGTTACACAAAGACCGCACAGGCGAGTGCATTACTCTTGGGCGTGACGTAGGGCCGCTTGCCCGCGACCAACATGACCGACTTTGGGTTGCCCAGGTGGTCCAAGTTGGGGATGTCCACATGACCATTCGGTGCTTGTCCAGACGTGGGCGTGGGTTGCAGCGGTCCTGTTGCTGCTGCCCCTGCTGACGAGCTGCCGTTCGGTGCTGTTGATGTCGTTGCTGTTGATGCCATGTTGTCGTTGTTGGTGGTGGCAACCCAGATGTAAACCGCTGCGACTGCTGCTGCAATGGCCACTGCTCCTCCGAGTGCTAGTTGGTTGCTGCTGCTGCTGCTGCTGGCACTGCTGCGTGCTGTGGCTGCGGCAGAGTGGGCGTTGCTGGAGGAGGAGAAGACAAAGGTTGTGTCAATCCTATAAACAAACAAACATACGAAAGAAAAAAAAAGACAAGAGGAGGGATTAGCACGTTGTTTGGGCACGCAGCCCGTGGGGTGCACGAAACACCTACCTCTGTGTTGTGCTTATGGGCAAAGGACAACAACGGAAAGAAAAACCTGGGCCAGAAGGGCAAATCCTTTTTTTTTTTCCTCAGCCGCACGAACCTTCCTTTTTTTCGGTTCGCTCGTGTTCTGTTTATGCAAAGATTTAATTAGCGAACCCAGGCCTGAGCTCCTTAACCCCCACACGTAAACAGCCTCCCCCCCCCCTCTAAACCACACACGACCCCGGCCCCGTAAAAGGGCCCGCGCAATAAACAACACCCAACCTGCCACTTTGGGCAGGTTCCATGGACACGGAGATGTCCAAGTGTGTCTCGCGTGCTGCCTCTCAAAAGGCGAGCGCTTGTGCTGTCTGCCGCAGATCACACCAGCGAGAGAACACGTCTCCGGCGGCAGGCTAAAACAGGTATCGGTCGGGGGGCTGAGGGACGCGCCCGCAACTGACACAAAAAGGAATGCCGAAGCCTAGGGTCCACACTCAGGGAGTCATGGCTTTGAGATCAATCGAAAAATACAAATTATCAGTTCGCTTGATTCCCCCCCCCCCCCCTCTTTCACATGCCCCCATTTACGCGGTTATACCCATACGCTGGCAGGCTATTTACAACTTTCATGCTTTAATGTCAATAGTAATTATTTGGGACGCTTTGTCGTCGCAGACGGCCTCTTCTTGTCGCGGATGAGCCCGAGGGAGGACAGGATCTGGCTGTTCTTGGCGATCGAGTCCTGCAGGCCGAGGGTGCAAAAGTGGTAGAGGTCGTCGCGCAGGGCGTCGTCGTCGTGGAGGTCTGCGTTGAGGATGGTGAGGTACTGGTGCAAGTGGTCCATCGTCAGGTGGAAAAAGTGGGGCTGGCGGCCGTCGGGCAGGGTCCTGCGCATCCAGCCCAGCGACGAGTAGACGGCGTACTCGACCGACGCGATGTTGGCTGTGATGTTGAGGTGGCGCGCGTTAAAGTTGCGCATCTTGCTGCTGTTCCAGTGGACGGCCACGGGCGTGTTGTTGAGGTCGCGGCGCGCGATCAGGCCGTCGGGCGTGAGGCCCAGGTGCAGCGTCGGGTCAAACACCCTGTAGGTCCGCGGGCGACGGAGGTTGTACGGGTGCGGGAACATGTTCTGGAGGATGGTCGCGTTCACGTCGTGCTCGAGGCCCTTGCCAAAGGCCGAGTGGGCCGGCCCCGCGTGGATGGCGACCAGGGCCTTGCACTGGTCCAGCTGCTCCCACGGCTCGCACAGGTCGAACGTGCTCCTGTGCAGCGTGTCGGTGAACTCGAGCATGCGATCGAGGCGCGCAACCCACAGGTCGCTGTTGGTGAAGGGGAAGAGCTGGGTGTCGCGCTCGGGGAACCACGAGTAGTTGAGCTTGGGGAAGAGGTTGGCCTCGCTGCTCATGGTCAAGTTGGCGTCGGCCTTGGGGTTCGTCTGTGCCAGCTGGGCCCGCAGGCCGTCGAGCTTGTCGTGCAGCTCGCGGGGCGACAGCTGCAGCATCACGTTGACGGCGTTGGCGCCCAGGAAGAGGTGCGGGTGCTTCTCCAGGTACTCGACCAGGGCCAGCTTGGCCTCGGAGCGGGCGTCGGGCTCCTCGATCGAGTTGAGCAGCTCGACCGTGAACTCGATGTCGGCCGGGAAGTAGTCCAGGCTCTGCAGGATGCGCGCCCGCAGCAGCCGCCCGTACAGGAGCGTGCGGTAGACGCGGTCGTGCTGCGTCGACAGCCGCCTGGGGACGGTCAGGATCGTCATGTTGTAGCCCATGCGGATCGCGCTCTCCACCAGCCAGCACACGCCCGTGTCCGCCATCGGCGTCGTCACCACCGTCACCACCTCGGCCGTCTTGCGCGTCGCACGGGCGGCCCAGTGGTTGTACTCTGGCACGGGACACCACGCGTCCCGGTCATAGTCGTGCGCAGCGGGCACTGTCTCCACCGGCCAGAAGCGCAGCTTGCCGGCCTCAATGTACGTGGCTGCGCCCATCGTCGCCATCCGCTCGGCCGCGGCCTGTGCTGCTTCCTTGTCGAGCGCCGGCAAAGTGTCCTGCTGCTGCTGCTGGTGGTCGGACACGAGCGGGCTCGGATGCGACACCAGCGGGCCAAACTCGGCGTACCACAGCGAGCAGTTGTGCAGGTACATCTGCATGTCTGCGCTTGCCTTGAGCGCCATCATCTTGCTGCTCCGGTGCTCGACTACATAAGACAAGACTAAATTATGCGTTTCATGTACGTTTTATTTTATTCTTACATGAGAGCGGCCGTCTGCTCTCCTGCTCGTCGTACACAGAGTACGGCTGCAACGGCGACCACACCCACAGCAGGTGCACGAGCGTGGACGCGGCGATCAGCACGATGGCCAGCCGCACGCAGTTGAACCTCCGCCACCGAAGCATCATTGTGCAAAACTAACGTGGCCCGGTACGGGCGGCACACTCGCACTTTATGGTGGTTCAGCCCTGGGCAGCGAACATCCGGATGCTGCGAACAGAGCCCTCTCGCGTCGACCTCGGCCCCGACGACGTCAAGGAGCTGGACGATGTGCGCAAGAAGCGAAAGGTACGCTCGTGCCTCTGTTTGGAAGTGCTGACCGTGCGTTTTTTTGTGCACAGGAGGAGGCGACAATGAAAAAGCTGAGGATGACAGAGGAACCGGTCAAGACGGCGGCAGAGAGGATAGGCCTGCAGACAAAGGCGCGATCGTTTGTACCGACGCACTAGAGACTGTTTTGCTGTACTTGCTACTGCTGTCTGGCTAGCCTCAATCGTTACATTTATCCCTATTCTTCTGGTTCTTCGTCGGCCTCGCTCTCTTCTTCTTCTTCTTCGTCGTCGTCGTCGTCGTCGTCGTCGTCCTCGTCCTCCTCGGACAGCTGCAGTGCACGATTGTACCCCAGCTTGGCGAGGTCTGCGCGGGTCTCCTCGGGGTCGTCGACGGTCTGGCGGCGGTAAAACTCGACAAAGCCATCGAGCAGGAGGGCGTTCTTCTTGTTGGACTTGAAGTTGCGAGTGAGGTTGCGCAGGGTCGTGGGCGAGGGGTCCGAGCCGTTCAGTGTCCTGATCAGCTGCGTGAGCTCGGCGTGGCTGAGGGCGCCGTCCTTGTCCACGTCGAATCGCGTAAAGATCTCGCGCAGGGCGATCTTGAGCTCCTCGGATGGCCGTGCCCGCTCGTCCAGCAGCGGTGCGTCCTCCTCGTCGTCATCGGCGTCGTCGATGCGCTCGAGCTCCTCATCCAGTTGGCTCTGCAAGTCCAGGAGCGGCCTAAATTTGGCATCCAGCAGCAGGCCCGTGTCGATCAGGTGCTGGCACTCGTCAAAGGCGTTGAGCAGGAAGGAGATATAGGCCAGCGAGTAAAAGCTGGGGATGTGGTAGGGCATGACGTCGAGGATGTCGAGCAGCATGCTCGCGACCACGCCGACCTCCTCGCCCGATGCCTCGTCCTGCAGCCTGGGCACACAGCCATCAGTAAAAGGCGCCCCGAATGCAACGCGCCCACCATTACCCTTCCAGAAAGTTCTGCACCTGCGAGTACATCCGCTCCACGCGGTCGTCATCCGTCCCCTTGAGGAGCATTGTCCGCTGCTTGAACAGCCCCCGCCAGCTCTCGGGCGCGTCCACGATCCGCCGATGCGCCTCGGCAAACTCGACGCCAGCCTCCGTCAGCCGCTTCTGCAGATCCAGCGTCACGCCAAACACGTCCTGGGCCAGCCTAGGCAAACGCCAAGGCAGTTCAGTTATATGACGACGACCTGAACATACACTGCCCACAGCGTCTCATCGCGACTCAGCCGCAGAAACAGCTTGCTCGTCTGCCCCAAGCGCTCCAGGTCCTCCGCATCCATCCAGCGCAGGATCTCGCGCAGCATCGGCTCGGGCAGGACGGCCAGCTGCAGCGGCAGCGGCGACGCTTGCTGAGCCATGTGGTGTTGCACGTTAAAGGGGACCACACTGCACGGAAATGGTGGATTTTTGAACACTGACCGTTTCAGCAAATGTCGCTTTACGGCACGACGGACGAGTCCGAGCCGCTCATGACGGGCGACGACGACCAGGGCGTGACGTCTGTTTCGCGTGGACTCGTGAATCGCGTGGCGCCCGACCATGACGACGAAGGTAGTCCCTTTTTTTTTTTAATTGTTTTGGTGGGTGGTTGTTTAGATTGACGACGGTACCCTTCTTTCTCACGGCAGAAGCCTCCAAGGCCAACAGCAGCCAGCGCCGCAAGGTGGCCGTGGTCATTCTCCTCGTGGCTGTTGCGATCATTGCCGGTGCAGTACGTGCTCTCCCCCCAATCCCTCTCGCCACCAATTAATTTACCCTGCAATTAACCTGATTACCTAGGTGGTGCTCGGCGTCGTGCTCTCGGGCGAGGCCGCGACGACGCAGCTGACGACGGCCGTCAAGACCGCCAACGTGTTTACGCACCTCGACAACTTTTACGCGATCGCGCAGCTGGACGGCAAGAACAGCCGGTCGGTCAAGAACAACTACAACCAGTCGGCCGCCTATGTCATTGAGCAGCTCGAGGCCAACGGCGTGTGCACCCCGTGGACCCAGCACTTTTACGTGCCCGTGCACACCGAGCTCCAGAAGCCCGCGCTCGCCCTCGTCTCCCCCACGGACCTCCCGTACCTCCACAACGTTGACTTTATCGGCATGCGCTACGGCGGCAGCGGCGTGTTTGTAAACGTCTCTGCTGCGTTCTACGTTGCCCAGAACGACGGATGCGTCGCTGAAGACTACGCCGACATCCCCGAGGACGTGGACGTAATCGTGGGCGTCGTGCGGGGCGGAGACTGCGACATTTACGCCAAGGCCCTGGCTGCCCAAACCGTATTTTGCACTTAATCCATTGTTTTCCCCCCCTCTCTTAAACCGCCTGAACGAGCAGTTCGGTGCCATCGCCCTCCTGCAATTCAACCCTATCACAAACACCACTCTTGACACCACGCGTGTGCGAATGGCCGACTGGCAGCCCGACGATGTCCTGATCACCATGCCGACGTTCTCCGTGAGCTGGTCTGTCGGCGAGAACCTCCAGTACCTCGCCTCGGCCGACGCGGAGGCGCCCGTCCTCTCGTTCTCGTTCAACGCGTCCCTCACCCTCGACTGGACCTACAACGTCATCTGCGAGCCCAACGTCGGCGCCACCGCCAACGTCGTCATGCTCGGCGCGCATTTGGATTCGGTCCCTGAGGGCCCCGGCCTCGACGACAACGCCTCGGGCTCCAGCACCCTCCTCGAGATCGCCATCCAGTACGCCAAGCTCGGCTTCATCCAGTCCTCGACCAACCCCGTGCGCTTTGCCTGGTGGGCTGCCGAGGAGATCGGTCTCCTGGGTGCTCGCCACTATGTCCACGAGCTGGGCAGCGACATCAACCAGCTGGCCCTGTACCTCAACTACGACGTAAGTTTGCTCTCATTCTCTTCTCCTGTCGTCGTGATAACCATGGATCGGTGCAGATGCTGGGCGCGCCAAACTTTGTCCTCCAGGTCCACAACGGCTTGCTGGTCGACCCAACCAAAGTCCCCCAAAACGTCTCGGACGCGTCCGTCAACATCCAGCTCGCCTACGAGGAGTACTTTATCAGCCAGGACATCCCGTTCGTGTACTCTGCCATGACAGGCGGGTCCGACTACCTCCCCTTCCTCGAGGCCGGCATTCCCTCGGGCGGCATGGCCACTGGCGCCAGTTTGCCCAAGACCTCGCTCGAGCGCACCATCTTTGGCGGCTTTGCCAACGCGGCCTACGACCCCTGCTACCACCTGTCGTGCGACACGATCGAAAACATTTCGCAAGAAGGAATCACCCAGGTATTTTTTTTTTTTTCACTCTTCAAAATAATTTTTTTCCTATTACGATACATAGTGCGCTGCTGTCGCTGCCTACACGCTTCAAAAGTTTGCGTTCCTATCCGATATCAAGGCGTTTTTGGCCGCCCCCGTTGCCAAGAGCGAGTTGTAAAAGAGTGCATGTACTTAGAAAAAAAAAATTTTTTTTTGTCGCAATCAAATGGGTAGATTCTAAGGGCACGTTTTGAGAGGGAGAGGGACAACTGGACGGGAAATTTTAAAGATTTTTTTTTTTTAAAAAACAAACAAATAGCGGGCTGATTTCTCAGTAATCCTCGCCCAGAGTGCCGTTCTCATCCGAAGCCCAGATTTCCCAGAGGTGGCCGGGCGTGGCCACCATGGACGCAGCGTCGGTGCCGCCGCCGAGGCCGCTCGTGTGCAGGGGCGACGACGCCATGAGCATCATCGGGGGCGAGGCAGGCCCGTAGTGGTGGTGCTGCGGGCTGAGAAGCATCTGGTGCGGATGGTGCGGATGGTGCGGATGATGCTGGTGGTAGGGCGAACCCGACAGCATGGATACAGGCGTAGAGGTAGAGGCGGACGTGGTCGGCAGAGGGCTCTGCTTCACGCGTTTGCCCTTGCCACTCTCGGTGGCGCTCTTTTCCTTGCCCTTGGCTCTGCCCTTGCCCTTGCCCCTGGCGTCGACGACGCCTTGCTCGGCACGGAGAGCCTTGGCCCCTTCGAAACGGCTGGCGACGATGCCCTTGGCCTTGGCCTTGCCCTTGGGGACGGGGGCCATGACCAGCGACATTGGCATTGTCGTTGCCGCTTCCATTGGCATGAGCTCCTCAGTGCCCGGGTCGAGGAACTGATCCTCGTCGTCCTCGTCCCCTTCTTCGTCGTCGTTGAGGTTCGGCGAGGGCATCTCTGCCGCAGTCACGATCGTGGTTTCCTCGCCCTCTTGCGGGACACTGCTGTTGAGGATCGCGGCCGACGTCGACTGCAGGTGGTTCACGCCGTCCATTCCGGTGGCGACAATGCCCATGGCTCGTGCGTACGCCGTTTCGTACGTCTTCCTGATCGTAAACTTGTTCTAGATCGGGGGTAAAATATTTAGTAATTATTCATTAGGAAATACATGTTACGCGGTTCATGACAGAGCGCATCTGGTGAACATCATGCGGACGGAGCTTTTCGAGCTTGTCTGCGAAAAGGGAATAAATAAACAACTAAATCATTTCAAGAATATATCACCTAGGGAAACGTTCAACACGGGCCGGTTGGGGGGATCGGCGGTGAGCAGCTCGACAATGCCGACGATGACAGGGGGGCGCTTGTTCCGACCGGTCTGCGAGCCGCTCTTGCTGAGGAACTTGACAAAGATTGCGGGCAGCCACGAGTGCAACTTGGGCTTGGCAAAGACGAGATCGCCGGGCGAGAAGGCGCTCACGTGGGCCATGGGCGGGGGCACCTTGAAGTCGGCGACGTCACTGCCGTTGGGGATGCGCGACGAGATGATGGGTGCTAATACCAACAATTTTTTTTTTTAGTAATAATTTGTTTAGCACGCTACCATTCACAGACTGCGAGTCGCCGTTCAGGTCCATCGTTGGAATCGACATCTCCACAAACCGCTTGCGAGGGGACCCGGGCAGACGTGGGCTCGTGGAAACAGGCGAGGAGCCGCTGATGCTGTTGGATCGCGACTGTTTCTTGCTCGTGATGGCCACGTTTGGAGGCGATGCAGTGGCCGAGGTCTGTGGCGGCGTGGTCATGAGCGGCGACGAGCCCAATGAGAGCGAGAGGTTCTTGGGCGGCCTCCCACGTCGAGACGGCGGCTTTGACGGATCCGCAACCTTTTGCTTCTTCTTTGTCTCGCTGCTGCTGGTGCTGCTGCTCCTTCCGGTCAGGGTCAAAGGCGGGAAAAACTCTTCAAAGACAAGCTCGTTTTGAACTTTGCCCTTCGCTTGCATCTCCATCGACGGGGTGGACGGGGTGGAGCCCTCGTACCTTGGCGGCTCGTACACGACCACGAGGCGGCGCAGCTCGCTCACAGGCAGGTCCTGTTTTATCATTATTATTTTTAATTGAAACAGAACCAGGTCGTCCTTGCCTTTTCATAGTTGTCGTCAAACGTGATGTGGTAGTGACGAGCCATGTTGGGCTGCAGAGGGTACGCAAACGTGACCGTCCCAGGGTAGTACAGTCCATCGGTCCACCGTCCCTCGACGCGAAGGCCGATGATGATGTCAGACTCCTCGAGCCGCAACAGGGCCTCCTCCTCGTGGCGCAAACTGTAGCGCTTGGGCGTGCCGACGGCGTTCTCGTCCTCGCTGGTTGCGGCGACGACGTCCTCGCGCTTGCGCTTTTTATCCTTTGGGGCGGATTTTACCCCTTTCTGTGGCGAAGAGAGGGAAAAGTCGGTCTGCCACTGGTACGTCTGTTGCGCTTGTGGTTGAGCGCGGTGCTCCAGGACGGGAACAGGGGTGCGCGCATCGACCGTGAGGGCACCCAGCAGCGCACGGTCCTCGCTGTTACTCCTTGATGAGAGCTTGAGCCAGCCCGTCTTTTTGTCCACTTCGATCTGATCCAGGACAGACTTGGCCTAACCAACAGGAAGGGTTATTTTTCGCTGTTGTTTTGGTTTGCTTGATACCTGCTCGTGGCAGGCATCGATGGCCTCCTGCAGCTCCTGGCCAGCCCTGTAGTAGACCGACTTGGCCTGGTTGTACTTCATCGCGTTGGAGGGGATGAGCATCGCGTCCGCCTCAAAGGCCCTGAGGCTGTCGTACTCCTGGGCTGCATAAAAAATACTGAGCCAACCAAACCCAACGTTTAGTCTCTTACCCTGCAGCTTGCGGCGCATCGTGGAAAAGTCCATGGGCGTTTGAATGACGTCGAGATAGTCGTCGACGACCTTTGTGTCCACAGGATCGCTGAAAAAGCCGTTGGGGTCGGCCATGCGGTAGATCTCGAGCAGTCGCTCAAAGACGTAGCCGAGCGGGTCGGCCACGCGCGAGAAGATGTCGCGCTTGATTTTCAGCAGCTCGTACTTTTTCTTCTCGCGCTCAACGATGAGCTCGGTGATCTGCAGAACGCGCGTGAGGTCGTGCAGCACTCCATCTTGGTCCTGAGCAAGGCGACAATTTAGACAAGGAAAATAGGCACGTGTGCATACGGAAGAGGACTGCACGTCGTTGCCACCGTCCGTGTGAGCGCGCGAGGAGGCTGCGCTGTCGATGGCGAGCCGCCGCAAGAGCGGGGCACCGCTGCGATCGAGGCGTTTGAGCGTCCAGTACTTGCACACGAGCGCCACAAATTCGCGCTTCCTTCCAAAACTAGAGGAGGGGAGATATAAAAAAGCGTACATAAAAAGCACGTACTTGTTCACGGCAGCGAGCGCACGATTGTAGATCTCGGTGGGGATGACCATATGCTGTGTCATGGTGTTGACACTCTGCGTGTTTTCAAACATGGCCTTGGTCTTGACAGCTGCCAGCGCAGGCACTAACCATATCAAAAAATTAGTGGATGGATCTGGAGGCTGTCAATTGTATTTACGGGCAATGGTCTGCTGGGGTCGGGGCACCTTTGGAGGGCGTCCACGCTAAGGGAGAAATAATGAATAACAAAAAAAATGCAGCCATGTGAGACGTACCCGCTTGATGACGATGAACGGCGTGCCATCCGACCCAATCGACAGCTTGCCATTGACGTGGCTGTGCACGGTGCAGTAGGACCGGAAGCGGTCGTTGGGCAGCTTCTCGACGACCGAGCCGGCCCGCTGGGCGCACACGACGTGGTAGGCAGAGAAGCAGCCCTGTTTGTCGCACTGGATGCACGCGCCCTCCCGCTTGTGGCAGATGGAACAGGCCAGCCGCCATCGGTCCTTGGAGATTTTGTCGATCGAGTCGATCGGTTCGAGAAAGGTAAAGTTTGCAAACGAGACCTGTCCACAGACATATAAATAAATAAATAAATAAATAAATTCGCCGCCGGCGCTCACCTCGGGGATCCACATGGCACACTGCACATGGACCCATCGTCCGTCGTCCGTGGGCTTGAGGGCGCCGCCCTTGTTGGGGCAGAGGGCGCAGGACAGCTAACCGTGGGTTTATCGTCAAAAAAACAACAGATTGGTAGGGGGTTATGTGACATTGTCCATACCTCGCGGTCGGGCGCGATGAGGCACTTGCGGCACAGCCACGCGCCCTCGGGGATGCACGGCACGCCGTAGCAGTCCTGGTGCACCGACAGGTTGCACCCATCGCAAAACACCAGCGCATTGGCCGCGTCGACGTCGTCTTCGCCGCACACGGCACACGGCGGTTCGTCTGCCTGCGCAAACAGCGCCGCTCGCCGTGCCTTGTTGGTCGTGAACCAGTCCTTTTCGAGGTGGTCGATCAGCAGCTCAAACACATCGGGGGTGACCTAGACGAGCATGGTTGAATTAAGCGTTGGTGTTGTGTAAGATACCTCTTGCTGATTGCTGGCCACCCGTTGGGCATTGACCATCGCCAGCCACGCGCTGTCGGCCTCGTCCATGTCATACTCGACCGGCCCGGACGGCGCCGTAGAGGTCGGCACGGCTGCCATCCCACCGCTTGAGCGCACGTAATTGGGAGGCCGTGTGTCCTTATTGACATACTGGAGGTGCTGCTTTTGTGGCGACAGATGGTGATGCACACCGCCACCACCACCGGATGACGACAGGCCGAGGCCGAGGCCGACGCCCGCCCCGCCCCCGCCGGACGAGGGGGTGCCCGGCCCGGCGATGAGGCTGGTCAAGGTCCCGGTGAATTCGATGCGAACCCCCGAGGACATTTTGTTTTTGGGAAATGTGGGACCAAACTTTTTTTTTTTTATAGAACAGTTATCGCGATTCCGGCTGCAGCAGAACCCACACTCCCTTGAAAGGGAACGGGGGGGATGGCGATAGGTAGGTCGGGGCAAAAAGAACCAAGTACGGTAAAATAAAGTAAAAATAAATAGTATAAAGCAATAATTATTGGTTGTCGTTCTTTTGGAGTTTCAACTGGCTCGCATTAGACCTGACGCACTCTAATAGAGGCCGCTTCATTCAGCTCGAGAAGCTTCACTTGAATTCCATCTCGAATGAGAGCACTTTGTAATAATGATATCATCAGTGCCCACCCTAATCATCGGGCTGCTGGTGGTCGTTGCCGTCGGCACGTCGGCCCAGCAAAACTGGACGTATGTGCACGCCAAGAACACCTGCTCCATGTACGGCGAGTGCGGCACGTCGACCACGCCTGGAATCCCTGGCACGCTCAACTGTCCGTACAACGGCCCCTCTTTTGTGGTAAAGAAGAAGAAAAATTTATTTTGGGGCCACGAGATTTGGGTCTTTTCCAGGTAACATGCGGTTTTCTTGCTAACACGGCCCCGTCTGTGCAGCCCGACCCGGCACTGCACACGGAGATCATCGACTACTGTGGTGCAGAGTGGGCACAGTATGAAACGCTGTGCTGCGATGCGGCCCAGGTCGTCTCGCTCAAGGAAAACATGATTGTTGCCGAGCAAATCCTCGGCCAGTGCCCCGCCTGCTGGAAAAACTTCAAGGTACCGTACCCGTTTGTTCCTTTGCTGCCTGACTGACGGGGGTGGGGTGGGGACTGACCTGAGCAGACGTTCTTCTGCACGTTCACGTGCCACCCGGACCAGTCGCTCTTCACCAACGTGTCCGTGATTGGCCGCAACCGCTTCCCGCCCGAGACCAGGGACAACGACCTGGTCATGGCCATCGAGTACTTTGTCGAGAAGGCCTTTGGCGAGGGCTTCTTCGAGTCGTGCGTGGGCGTGACCTTTGGCATGTCCAACCAGCCGGCCGTCAACATTGTCGGCGGAGGCGCAGACAACTACCAGGACTTTATGACCAGCCTCGGCTCGGTCCAGTTCCAGGGCTCCACCTTTGAGATCGCCTTCCCCATCTACGGCACGTGGAACGAGGAGATGATAGGCATGAACGAGGCGTCGTACGGCTGCACCGACGCAACGTACGCGTGCACCTGCGTCGACTGCACCGACATTTGCGGTGTCCTCCCCGACCTCGAGGACGAGGCAAACGCCATGTGCTACATCGGGTCCCTCAACTGCCTCGCGTTCTCCCTCATCATCATCTGGGGCGTGGGTGTTCTGGCCGCGCTGGCCCTTGTCCTCATCCGAAAACGCAAAAACAGCGGTGTGGGGGAAATCATCATGAAGTTTCAGGTTTGATTAAAATGGGGTTGAAAAAAAAAATAGATCCCAAGACCGTCAAGCAGTACGAGCCCATCAACGGCTCGGCGGCCTCAGAGGATGTCCTCTCCGACGTCCCGCAAAAGGAGTGGGCCCTCTACGGCAAGCTGCAGAACTTTTACTACAAGCTCGGTCTCTGGGTCGCCCGAAACACGTGCGCCGTTGTGCTCGCATCGATCCTAGTCGTCCTGGTCTTTGCCCTGGGTCTGTCGGGCTTTACAGTCGTCACCGACCCCGTCGAGCTCTGGTGCGCACGTCATTATTTTTTTTTTTTAATTCCAACAATTTTTTTTTCATCTAGGTCGTCGGAAAATTCGATAACGCGTCAGCAAAAGAACTACTTTGACGAGTCATTTGGACCCTTTTACCGCACCGAGCAGCTCATCCTCTCGCCCCTCAATCTGTCTACCACGGCCGTCCAAAAGGACTATGTCCAGCTGCTCTTTGAAATCGAGGCCGGCGTCGCCCAATTGGTATTTTTTTTTCCTTTTTCTTGGCTAGTTTTATTTATTCCTGCCGTCGTAGAACGTTGTGCACAACGAGAAAGACTACAATCTCGATACGACGTGCTTCAAGCCCCTCGGCCCCGAGTACGGATGCGTCGTCTACTCGCTCACGGGCTTTTGGCAGTACGATGTCGAAAAGTTTTTGACGGACGATCTTCTGGGCGACTGGTCGGTCCATTTCACCGTACGTTTGGTCGAGGGTTGTTCCTTTTTAACGCCTTGCCTTGATATAGGAATGCACGGACAACCCGTCCTTCCCTGGCGTGCCCAGCCTGTTGGACGTGGGCCAGATCTACAGCTGCCTCCCGCCGTTCCAGGAGCCCCTCAAGCCCGAGCTCCTCCTCGGCGCGTACCAGGGCGTCAACTACTCGAGCGCACAGGCCCTCGTCATCACCTGGGTCATCGACAACTCGCTCGACAAGGAGTACCTCGACGGCGTGTACGAGTTTGAAAAGGCCATCGCGAGCTACCTCAAGGACGTCGCGGCCAACAACAGCCAGTATGCTCACTTTGCTTTTAGTTATTCTTTTTTAATTTCAATACATAGCGCCCTCCGCATCACCTACTTTACCGAGAGCGGCATCGAGCTCGAGCTGGCCCGCGCCTCCACGTCGGACGTGATCACCGTCATCATCTCGTACCTTGTCATGCTCATCTACGTCTCGGTCGCCCTCGGCCGCTTCTCCTCCGCGCGCCGCTTCATGATCGATACCAAGTTTACGCTCGGCATTGCCGGCGTCGTCATTTGCATCTGCTCGATCATCATCTCGGTCGGTCTGTTTAGGTAACGACGACGCAATAACCAATAGTTTTTCTTAATAATTTTTTGTTATGCAGCTACTTCAGGGTGGGCATCTCGCTGATCATCGCCGAGGTCATCCCCTTCCTCGTGCTCGCGGTCGGCGTCGACAACATCTTTATCATGGTCAACGAGTTTGAGACGCTCGACAAGTCGGTCCCCGTGGACGAGCGCATCGCCCGCACGCTCAGGGAGGTGGGCCCGTCCATCACCCTCTCGGCCATGTCGGAGACGGTTGCCTTCTCGTTGGGCGCGGTCGTGTCGATGCCCGCGGTCAACTCGTTTGCGGGCCTGTCTGCCGTGGCCGTCTTTGTCGACTTCCTGCTCCAGATCACGCTGTTCCTGACGCTCCTGGGCGCCGACGCGCGCCGCACCGAGGCCAAGCGGCTCGACTGCATCCCCTGCGTCAAGATCAGCAGCGTGGAGGACGCGCCCGTGACCCTGGAGGACGGCTTCCTCAAGCACTTTGTGCGCCACTACTACTCGCGCTTCCTGCTGCACCCGGTCACCAAGGGCGTGGTGCTCGTCATGTTCTCGTTCCTGCTGGTCGTGTGCATCTCGTTCATGCCCTATGTCGAGCTGGGCCTGGACCAGACCGTGGCCCTGCCGCAGGACTCGTACCTGATCCCGTACTTTGCCGACCAGATGAGCATGCTCGAGGTGGGCGTGCCCGTGTACTTTGTCATCTCTGGCGGCAACGCGACCGAGCTGGAGACCAAGAAGAAGCTGTGCGCCATCAACCAGACGTGCGATCTCTTCTCCGTGCCCAACCTGCTCGTGCTCGAGTCCAACCGCCCCGAGGTCTCGACCGTGGCCCTGCGCCCGTCCATGTGGCTGGACGATTTCATCACCTGGAACGACCCCACGTTCAGCCAGTGCTGCCGCTACAACGCCTCGTACCCCGAGACCGTGTGCCAGCCATCGGAGCCCCTGAGCGACGCGTGCACCGTCTGCTACACCGAGAGCCAGTACGACGCCTTCACGCTGGGCCCCGTCGGGTCAGACTTTATGCAAAAGATCGGGTACTGGCTCGAGTCGATCCCCGGCACGACGTGCGTGCGATCGGGCAAGGCGGCCTATGGCACCGCCCTCCTGCCCGACTACGAGCAGGTCAACATCAACGCGTCGCACTTCCGCACGTACCACACGGTGATCCAGACCCAGGCCGAGTACATCAACGCGTACGTGCAGGCCCTGCGCATCTGCGACTCGATCATGGACGAGTACCCCGAGCTCGAGTGCTTCCCCTACACCATCTTTTACGTCTACTTTGAGCAGTACCTCACGATCGTGCAGATCATGGCCATTGTCCTGAGCATGGCCGCCCTCGCCGTGTTCCTCGTCACGTGGCTCATCCTGGGCTCGGTCGTGGCCGCGTTCTGGGTCGTGTTTGTGGTGTCGATGGTCGTGGTCGACATGGGCGGCGTCATGGCCATGTGGGGCATCTCGCTCAACGCCATCTCGCTCGTCAACCTCGTCATGGCCCTGGGCATCTCGGTCGAGTTCTGCTCGCACATTGTCCGCGCCTTCACCATCACGCAGGGCACGCGACAGGACCGCGCCCGCAACGCCCTCATCGACATTGGCGCGTCCGTCTTCAGCGGCGTGACCCTGACCAAGTTTGCCGGCGTCGTCGTCCTCGCCTTTGCACAGTCGCAGATCTTTGTCATCTACTACTTCCGCATGTACCTCTCCATCGTCCTCCTCGGCTTTGGCCACGGCCTCGTGCTCCTGCCCGTCCTCCTCTCGCTCTGGGGCCCGCGCCCCGTCCTCATCGCCAAGGACGAGCACGCCACGACGCCCGCCGTCGTCACCCACGCCGGCAACAACATCAACAATAGCGACGAGTCCACAGCCCTCTTGCGGCAGATCGGCGGCGGGTCTGACGACAACGACAACACGCGAAAGTCGGTCTACATCTACTAAACACAAAAAAGTCACCGGCTGGGTTTCTCTTCTCTTCTTCTTTTCTTGTGCACTGTTTCATAGATACAATAGGACTTTTCGAAAAAAAGATCGAAATAGTTGAAAAATTTAAACGTCAGTAAGAACAAAAAAAAAAAAAAATTCTATGACGAAATCGGAGTCCTCCGTTGACCACCACGCGACGACCGGCCTTTACTTGACGAGGAGCCATCCAATGGAGGCGGAGCGAGCTGCAGTCTACAGAGAAAGAGAACATTAGCACTATTTTCACTAATTCATATCAGTACTTGGACAGCTCGCCAAACGCCGCCGGGTTCATGCGCACACCGGCTGCTCGGCGCGGCGTGGACGATACCGACCGATTGTCGTCGTCATCGCTGTCGTCGGCGGCCGAGGCAGCGAGGCGTTGCCGCAGGACGTCCCTTGCGCCCGAACCGAGGGCAGTGCGCACCTTTTCCAGCGAGTCCACATGGTGGCGATCCAGGATGTCTGTCCCTGATGCCGATACGGGCGACCTGTTGTCGACCGGGGAGGCGACGTCACGGCGCTGTGAGCTGGTGCTGGCCGGTTGTGCCCGTTTCCTCAGTTTGACTTCACACGGTTTAATAACTATTTTCTTTTTCATGTTGTTTTTACCCATGACGTTTGTGGACTGGTAGAGATCGCTGAGAATGATGTGGTTGGTCGTCTGAAGAAGGATGCGCTGGTAGTTGTACGTGTCCAGGATGCCGAGGATGATGTCCTTGTACTCTGCGTACCTGGCGTGCGCCTGCTCCTGCACAATCTTCTTGAGGATGTCGGGCAGGGCGACGTAGCCCATCATCGACGCAAGCACCGACTGGATGCACGAGCGGATCGTCTCGGCGAACGCCTTTTTCTGCGACTCGGGCAGCACCAGCGACTTGGCCTAGAGTTTTATTTTTATCTGTCATTCGAAGGGGCAAGTAAATGATACCTCTTGCAGTTGGCGTGTGGGCATCATGGTCGCGTCCAAGAGGGAGAACCAGAGTTCGCTGGCCTTGACGGGGTCCATCTGGCCCGTGTTGCGCTGGCACAGCTGGATCGCAATCTTGAGCACGCCCGTGATCTTGCCGAGCGTGCCCTGGAACGAGCGGTCAGAGGTCTCGCCCTTGGTCGCGATCACGCGCTCGACACGGTCCTGCAGCGCGTGCAGGATCAGTTTGAGGGCCCCAGCGATATCGCCCATGCGCTCGAGGATCCACGCGGTGGCATCCGTCACCTGGTACTTTTCGCACAGCGCGAGCACGCGGTCCAGACGGTAGTTGTCCGTCGTGGGCAGGTACTGGTACACGTGGTTGGGCTCGAGCTGGCACATCAGCTCGATGTAGCGTTCAAAGGTCTCGATCACCCGAACCGGCGGAGCAGCGGCGCTGTTGTCGATTGCCCCCTCCTCTATTTATTCATTTATTTTTATCAATACATTTTTCTGTATTAATGCGTGGGATATACCGTTGATGGTCACAGAGCCGCCGGCAGACGTGTACAAGAGCTTGACGCGCTGGGGATCGAGCAGGCCCTGGAGGTACTTGTACTGCAGCTTGGGTGTGTTTTGCAGCTGCTCCAGGACGTTCTCGTAGTCTTGCGACAGGTGCTCGAGGACCATCTGGGCCGTGTTCTGCCCGTCGATGCGGATAAACTCGGGGATGGCTGCAAGGACGGCCTTGCGGAACTGGCGCAGCTGGTCGGCGGTGAGGGCCGGCGTCCTCGAGGGCGTGAGCGTGTCGTGGACAAACTGGAACACGTCGACAGAGCGGCTCTCGTCACGGGTGTAGCACTCGATCACCAAGTCCAGGCGGTTGTTGTTGCGGTGGATCTGCTCGCACACACGGTAAAAGCCCGCACGCTCGCACAGCGCCAGCAGCTTTTCCGTCTCCTGCTTGCTCGGGCTGTAGACCTCCATCAAGTCCAGCAGGGCCTTCTGGCGCTCGCGCGACTGGGCCATCCGCTCTGGGCTGGTTGCGGGCCGCGGCGTCGAGGGGGTGGACGACAGGACAAAGGAGGACGCAGGCGAGGAGAGCATCGGGCTCGGGGGAACCGTCTGCGCAAAGGGCTTCGAGGGAGCGGGCGTGACGGGGCCCTCGACAAGCGGGGTCGTGGTGAGGAACGCAAACATCTTGGCCAAGAGAGCGCTGTCGATCGTGACAAACGTCTTGTACTCGGGCAGCTGGCGAGCGATGAACAAGTAGAGCGCTTCCACGTCCGAGTCCTGCAGGTTATTTAGAAACCAAGAAAATATACCAAAAAAAATAAAAACCTTGAAATCGCTCGATGCCTGGGTGATGACCTTGAGCAGGATGTCGATCACGGTCTGGCGCTCGAGGACCGTGTCGAGTGCGTTGAGGGGCGAGTGGACAGAGCCCTCGACCAGCTTGATCATGCCCTCGATGCAGGGGTCCTGGAAGGCCAAGGACATCACGCCCACCAGCTCGTGCGAGTCGAAGCGGGCCAGCAGACGGATGTACGGGTACGGCAGACCGGTATCGCTTGCCATGGCGTCGCGCTCGTGGTACATGAGCGAAAACAGGAGGCGGTACACCGAGGTCTTGGCCGCGAGCGACTCTTCGGGCGACATCAGGCCAAACGAGTACGACTTGCCCGTGAAGACGTCAGAGATGAACGAGAACGCGAGGTAGGACGCCTCCGAGCCAGGCCTGTCCTCGCCCCCCGACAAGCTGGACGGCTTTGCGGCGGCGGTGCGGCGATTGAGGTTTTCGCGCACAATCTAAAAAACAAAGACACTTAAGCAATCTTCTTATTAAGAACCCAAGCAATACCCCGAGGAGAGTGAGCATGGGTGTGACGTAGTCGTTGAGAGCGCGCGTGTAAATGTAGATATAGCCGAGGAAGAGATGATGGCGCAGACAAAATTTGGTGAGCTGGTCGATGGGGATCATTGCCGGCGGCAAGTGCAGGATGAGTTGCTCAACGTCCTTGTAACGCTGCTGCAAAATAAAGTACTCGATCATAGCTACTCCACGGTGCGTTTTGTTAGCAAAGGTGACTTCAATTCTTTGCTTACCGTGCACAGAGTCAATAGTGAGCGAGTCGCTGAGACGATCGCTCAGGAGGAGGGGCTCGAGGACGTCAAAGAGAATGTGCGAAAGGCCCTTCTCCTCAAACGACTCGTAGATGCTCGTGCTCTGCGAGGTGCCCTGGAAGATGATGTCCTGGAGCTGCGTTGACGCACACGCCTCGAGCACGAGGGAGGCCAGGTCCTGGACGACCGCCGTTTGCTCCTCGGTCAGCTCGTCGCCCTCGCTAAACTCGAGCAGGCCGATCTCGACAAAGGACAGGACGAGGTCGATGAGCTGGCGACGTACAGCGTTCTTGCGGTCGACGTCGCGCATCGGCAGACCAACCGCGGCCGCCAGATCGATACCATTGTAAAACCGCTGCGCCAGGTTGATGGCCTCGGGGAACTCGTTCTGCTGGACAAGCAGCGTGATGCGCTCCTTCCACGTCGACAGATGGCAAACAGTCACCCCGTTCATCCCCAGCAACAGGAGACTCTGGCGGGATACCTGCAAAGATTGGTGAAAGATTGCAAACGTCTTGTTGCTCTGCAGAAAGAAAGAAAAAAAAAAAGAGAATAAACAAACAGAAAACAAAACAATTCCGCTTACCGACTTCGCGTCCTTTTTCGGCGCCAGCAGGCCAAAGTGCGACTGATATACGAGCTGGATGTCACGCAGGGGCAGGGGTGAACTGACCAGTGTGAGAGACCCAGCATCCAACAAGAACAGCTCTTCGCGGTTGCTCAACACGGCGAGCAACTGAGTGAAAAAGAAAAAAATAAGGATAAACAGACAAGGGCATACATACCCTGGACGAGAGCCACTGCAGCGACATGATGGAAAACTTGAGGAGTCGCTCGTTCAGCTTGTCAATCTTGACCTTGTGGCCCTCTGGCCCGCTGCTGACGACGTTCATCTGAATGAGGATGAGCTGCCGACCAAATGCGAACGCAAGGACGGGAGGGACAAGGGCGCCCGTTTCCTCCGACTTGTGCACGGGTCTCCAGGCGGCGCAAGGGAGAGCCGTCAGGGGCACCGCTTTGGGCTTGAGGTGCTTGTACACGACGGACACGGTTGGACGAGTCGAGATCACGATCAGCTTGAACGGCGTCAGCGTCGCGACGAGCTGGAGCATGTCCGTCGGGTGGGTCCACTGGGCGTTGGGGAGGACAGGTGGTTGCGGTGCGACATACGACCCATCTGCGCTCTGCAGGCTTGCCGTTCCTGAGGAAGTGGGCTTTTGTTGCTGCGTGGATGCGTCCGCCTCTGTGGCACTAAAATGAGACCAAACAACGTAGGAATTTTTTTTCCCCAACAAACCTTGAAGACGGAGGTACGCAAAGGGGTCGCTGGACAAGGGCAGCGGCTCAATGTTGACGATGGTGGACGTGGGCTTCTTGCCAGCAAAGAGGATGGTCGAGTTGACGGTCCAGACGAGCATCATCTTGACGAGCGAGTGCAGATACGTCACGCCCTGACTGTCGTGCGTGATAATGTCGTTGGGCGTCTGCAGGAAGCTGATCGACACGATGGACATGCTCTTGTCGGGCTTCTCGCTGGCGATCATCGTCTTGAGCGGGCGTCCTTTGGCGAGTTCCCAAAAGACTAGGTACATTTTTCAATGCACGTCAATGTCACATTTTCCCCGCGGTTCATTCTGGGTTACCGATGTGGCCCATGTGGTGGCCAACGACAAGACGCGACTGATCGGGGGAGATGGCGAGGCAGGTGATGGGCCCGAGGTCTGCGCCCGACTGTGGGTTGCCCAGCACGCTGCGCAGCTCCTCGTCCTGGTCAAAGATGACAATGTACCCGCGCGACGTGCCGATCGCGTAAAACGTCGACATGGTAAACGCCGTGGGCAGGCCGACGTTCTTGCGGAACGCGTCCGAGGTCCACCGCTGCGCAATCTTTCGCAGGGTCGACTTGCGGATGACATCGGGTGCCCCTCCTCCTCCTCCTCCTCCTCCTCCTCCTCCTCCAGAACTGGAGGGCGCCGACGATCCCGACGCCACGGACGCGACCGACGGCGACCGCGACCTGTCCATAAAGTCCTAAAGAGCAGTATTGCGTTTTGAGTACAGCACCGAATGGCTTCTGGGCCACGTCGTACATCCAGTTTGAGCCCCTCAAACTCGTCCAGATTGACCTCAAACTCTGTCGCGTCCGCCCCCGCACCACTGAGGATGTTCTCGAGCTGCAGAGCGCTGTTGTTGCTCAGAAAGTGCTCATGAACGGCCCGCAGCTGCTCGACCTTTTCAAGCAGCTTGTCAATCTTGTTCACTCGCTCTGTTTTGCTGCCGTTAGGCACTGCTCTCTCTTCTTGTGCTACGCACCTGTCGACGTGCCACTGGCCTCCTGGTCCCCGCCTCGTTGCTGCAGCAGCTCCTCTGCCAGACTAGCGCACCCTTGGGTTCAGCACCCGCCCAAATCCCTCTGTGTTGACGATACCTCGTCAGCGTCCGTATGTTTTGCCTGATCTCGCCCTCGGCCAGCCCCGGCAGCTCCGTCTCGGCCTCCTGCATCCTGGCCACGTGCGCCTGGATCTCGGCAAGCGGCCGCCCGCCCGTGGGCCCGGCCACGTCCATGCTCAGCGCACTCAGCGCGGACGAGAGGAAGCGGGCCATGTCCGGGTGCGTCACTTTGTGAAAAATGGACGAACCGATGGGTCCGAGTGTGAGACCCATGTTCAGGCTCAGCTTGAAGGCCGACGACGGCAGCGGTCACGACGACGGCGGCGGCGGCGGCGGCGGCGGCAGCTCGATCCCTGCTGCGTCCACTGCTGCTACTGTGAGTGACGACACCGTCGATGTCGATGTCGATCCCACAACGAAGAACGCTGCACCACAGTCCTCTGTGCCCCCGCTGCAGGTGGAGGCACAAGAGATCACGCTGGACGTGGACCTGGACCAGGGCCGTGTCGTTGCCGTGACGCAGCTGCAGCTGCTGGTGGCGCTGGGCTCGGGCGACGGGGACGACAGCGGCGGGCCGGCCTTTGTCGAGAGCATCACGTTTGTGTGTGCGTCCCAGTGCATGGTGCAGTCGGTCACGGTGGACGACCAGACGGCGCGTTTCTGGCGGATCAAGGGGCAGCAGCCCAGCGAGCAGGACGTGGACGCGAGGCCTGGGGAGGTGGCTGAGCTGGCCGTCGTGCCCGAGTGGCAGCCGCAGCTGGTCGTGGCGTTCCCGGCGCTTGTGGTGGACAGCATGCGGCGGGCCAGCGGGCAGCCGCAGTTCCCCCTCATGGTCACGATAAAGTACAACCTGGTCGAGCCGCTCAGCGGCGCCTTCTTCGTCAAGAGCAGGCCCGCGGACACCGCCTACACGCAGTTCTACACGCACAACCACGACGTGCCCTCGTGGACGTGGGTGCCCACGGTCAGGCAGCCCGGTGCCGCGTTCCCGTGGAGCATCAGCGTCGTCGCACCGCAGGACTGCTTTGTCTCGTGCACGGGCGAGAAGGACTCGACGCAGGACATGCCCGAGCGCAACGTCAGGCGGTCCACCTATGTCGTAACACAACGAACAAAACCGGTGTTGTCGTTTTTTTTTTTTTGAACGTAAACGCAAAACAGGTGGAAGGAGGCGTGTACAACTCGGACGAGCTCGCGATCATCGTGGCGCGAAACATGCACGTGGTCGAGAGCGAGGCCCCCTTCCAGTTGATATTGGCCGTGCCCGAGCACCTCGCGGCGACGATGGAGCCGCTGCAAACCCAGCTTGGTGGGATGCGGAAGTGCCTCCAGGAGTATCTCGGGATGCCGCAGCCGATCAAGACGTGCACGATCGCCTGGGTTGCGCACGGGCCGGACGA
>Ga0302226_10000933_pt1 | contig 22604 bp, 18 predicted proteins | sample II_Palsa_E3_3_FD_193524 | JGI IMG/M metagenome (GOLD analysis project Ga0302226, IMG submission 193524) | Peat permafrost microbial communities from Stordalen Mire near Abisko, Sweden - II_Palsa_E3_3 | ecosystem: Environmental > Terrestrial > Soil > Palsa > Peat permafrost | place: Sweden...
CTGAAGGTCTTCGGGCTCGCGAAGGTGCGCCGCCGTGGCGTAGCGCGGCTCAGCGCACCCCCGGTGCCGACCGTGCCGGTGATGCTGCGCCGCCGGAACCGCGGGGCCGCGGCCCGGGCCGCCGCGGTTCCGGCGCCCCGGGGCGCCACGCCATCGCGCCACCCGCCGCTGCCGAAGTGTACCTTCGGCGTCTTCGGCCTGGCCGCCCGGGCCGCCCCGGCCGTCTTGCCCGCGTCGCTGCCGAAGTGCATCTTCGGCGTCTTCGGCGTCTTCGGCCTGGCTGCCCGGGCCGCCCCGGCCGTCTTGCCCGCGCCGCTGAAGTTGAGCTTCGGTTCCTGCTGGGCGGAACGCCGGGCCGGGGGACGGACGGCGGAGCCGCCGCCGCGCCGGTCACCGAGGTTCAGCTTGGGCGTCCCTGAGGAGCTGGCCTGGCGGACCGCCCCGGCCGCTACTGGCTGGGCGGCCACGTTGACGGGCCGGGCGGCCGACGCACTCGCGGCGGCCGAACTCTCCTCGGCCGCGGACCGGCCGGTCCAGCCGTTGAGCCGGACCACGGCGTACAGCACGAACGGGCTCAGGATCACGTCGTAGATCAGCGACGGCGGCAGCACATGCCGCACGGCGGCCCAGGTGACCTCCGGGTCGCTCAGCATGACGCCGAGCACGGCGTGCAGCGCCGCGCCGACGGCGACGGCCGCCGCGGAGATGGCCACGTACAGGCTGGGGGAGGCGTCACCGAGCTCGGCCAGCCGGCCGCAGCCGTAGCCGACCAGGCAGAACACCAGCGCGTACTGCCCGATCGTGTGGCTCGCGGGCGGCGCGATGTCCAGCGCCAGCCCGGCCACGAACCCGGTCAGCAGGCCGGCCAGCGGGCCGCCGGTCAGCGACAGCGCCACCACGGCGAGCAGCACGAGGTCCGGTCCCGCCCCGCCGGGCAGGGCGAGCCGGTTGATGAAGGTGAGCTGGGCGAGCAGCGCCACCGCGATGACCGCGAAGGAGATCAGGAACCGGCGCATGTCACGCGCCCGGCACGGGCGACGACGGCGCAGGAGAGGAGGACGGCGTGACCGTCACCGTGACGGTGGGGGCGGGCTTCGGGGCGGCGGGCAGCACCGAGTCGTGTGGGTCCCGGGCGGGGGCGGCGATCACCACTCCGACGACACCGAGCGAGGTGAAGTTCACGTACGGCTTGACCAGCGCCGTCTGGGTGAGCGAGCCTGCGTTGCCCTGTACCTGGCTGACCTGGCCGATCGGCACCCCTGGCACGTACGGCTGGTCCTGCACCGAGCCAAAGGTGACCAGCGGCTCGCCGACATGCACCGCCGCGTTCGCGTTGAAGAGCCGGAGCCGGAGCAGGTACGGGCCGGACAGCGACTCGCCGGTCCCGCTGACGGAGCCGATCTGGTCGGTGCCCGCCATCCGGGCGCCCACCACCGCGGACGCGTCCGTGGTCAGGAGCACGGTGGAGGTGTCCCGGCTGACCTGGGTCACGGTCCCGACCAGGCCGTCACCGTTGAGCACTGTCTCCTGGGCGTGCACGCCGTCCCGGGTGCCCACGTCGAGGGTGACCGAGTTCGCGTAGTCCTGCCCCGCTGCGATGACGCTGGCCGCGACGATCTTGTAGCCACCGCGCCCGGCCAGCTGCAGCAGCGACGACAGCTGGGCCTCATCGGCCCGGCTGAGCTGCTCGGCGCTCAGCTCGGCCCGCAGCCGGGCGTTGGCCGCCTGCAGGGCCGCGATCCTGCTGTCGGACGACGGGCCGCCGGTGACCCAGTCGAAGAGCGAGGAGACCGGGCTGGTGACATCGCTGGTGACCCGCTCGGCGGGCCCGAAGACGCTGGCGCCGATGCGCCGGAGCGGGGACGAGCCGCCGTCCCGGAAGTCCACGGTGATGAGCGCCACCGCGGCGATCAGCGCAGCAGCGAGGACCAGGCGCACTCGCCGGCTGTCGTGCAATGCGACTCCTCGTAGGGCACCGCCGTTACGCGGCGGTCCCTTGCATCAGCGGCGGGTCTCGGGCACCAGGACCTGGCGCAGCGTGTCGAAGTCCTCAACGCACTTCCCGGTCCCGAGGACCACCGAATCCAGCGGGTTGTCGGCCACATGGACGGGCATGCCCGTCTCCTCGCGGATCCGCTGATCGAGCCCGCATAGCAGGGCCCCGCCGCCGGTCAGGGCAATGCCCCGGTCCATCACGTCACCCGCAAGCTCGGGCGGGCACTTGTCCAGCGTCGTCTTCACCGCATCGATGACCAGGTTAAGCGGTTCCTCGATGGCCCGCCGGACCTCCGATGCGGAAATCACGATCGTCTTCGGCAGGCCGCTGACGAGGTCCCGGCCGCGGATCTCGGCGTGCGGCTCGTCGGCGCCGGGAAAGGCCGACCCGAGCGCCATCTTGATTTCCTCGGCAGTGCGCTCGCCGAGCATCAGCGAGTACTCCTTCTTGCCGAAGCTGATGATCGCGTCGTCCAGCTCGTCCCCGCCAATGCGGATGGACTGCGAGGTGACGATGCCGCCGAGGGAGATCACCGCCACCTCGGTCGTCCCGCCGCCGATGTCCACCACCATGTTGCCGGTCGGCTCGTTGACGGGGAGCCCGGCGCCGATCGCCGCCGCCATTGGCTCCTCGATGATGTAGACCCGGCGCGCGCCGGCCTGGTGACCGGCCTCCTTGACCGCGCTCTGCTCCACCCCGGTGATGCCGCTGGGGACGGCCACCACGATCCGCGGCTTGGCCATATGCCGGCGTCTGTGCACCTTCTGGATGAAGTAGCGGAGCATGCGCTCGGTGACGTCGAAGTCGGCGATGACGCCGTCCTTGAGCGGCCGGATGGCGACGATGTTGCCCGGGGTCCGGCCGATCATCCGTTTGGCCTCGATGCCGACCGCGACGATCTGCCCGGTGTTCGTGTTGAGCGCAACCACGGAGGGCTCGTTGAGCACGATGCCCCGCCCGCGCACATACACCAGCGTGTTGGCCGTGCCGAGATCGACCGCCATGTCGCGGCCGAGGAAAGCCATCGCGTTACTCATGGGGGACGGCAACCTTCCCGATCGGGCGCTTCGGAGCCTCGTGGGCCGGGTGAAGCAATTTGTGAACAAATTCCTAAAGTCACGCCGCCCGGGCCGCGTGCTGGCAGAAGTTCTTAAGCGAGCTCGGGGAAAAAGATCTTCATTTCCCGCTGGGCCGACTCAGCTGAATCGGAACCATGCACGACGTTCTCCCCGACCTCCAACGCATGGTCCCCGCGGATGGTGCCCGGAGTGGCCTGCACCGGGTCGGTCGCCCCGGCCAGTCCGCGGAAGGCTGCCACGGCCCGGGGCCCCTCCGCCACCAGGGCCACGAGCGGCCCGGAGGTGATGAAGCTGAGCACCGGCTCGAAGAACGGCTTGCCCTCGTGCTCGGCGTAGTGACTGGTCGCCGTCTCCCGATCCAGCGTCCTCAGCTCCATCGCGACGATGCTCAGGCCCTTACGCTCGATCCGGGAGATGACCGCTCCGATGAGACCACGGCGGACGCCATCGGGCTTTATGAGGACAAGAGTACGTTCCGGCAACGCCGCTCCTTCTCGCAGGGCAACTGGCTGGTTGTCGCGAGCAGATCGAGGAGATAACCCGCGGCTCGAAGCTTACCCGGGCGAACGGCCCGGGGCACGGCCCCGGCACGCCCGGCGAGCGATTAATTCGCCGTCATCATGATCGCCACCGACCCGGCGTACGCGAATTCCCACAGGCCAACGGCACCGGCCAGGGCGACGGCGGCGGCGCCGTCGGCAGCGATACAGGGCCGTGCCTGCTTTCCGGGCCTTCCGGTCCGTTCGTCACTGGCCGATCACCTCTAGCTACTTTAGGCGACGGCTCCTAGGCTAGCCCGTACCGGGCAGCTCTATCCGGTTCGCCATCCAGATCCCGCCGAACCAGAAGCCGGCGAAGATCACGCCGAGGACGTACAGCACGGGTACCTCGACGCCGGCGACGATGATCAGAACCTGCAGGATGCTGCCGGCGATCAGGGCCCACCGGCCCCGGCCGACCAGCCCCGCGAGGATGACCGCGGCAAGGGCCAGGCCGCCGCCCACGCCGCCGGCCACCCCGTGCCGCAGGTGCTCGATCGTGATGGCCACCGGCACGGCCAGGATCAGCACGATGGCCTCGAACACCAGGACGCTGGCGCACAGCCGCCGCAGGATCGGCCTTCGAGACTGGGCGGACTGGGTGGACTGGGTGGCCGTGCCGGGAGCGGGGCTCGTCATGACAGATCGGCCGCCGTGAACGAGTGCCGGCCGGCAGCGGGGCCCGGCGCCGGCGCGTCGCCGGTCCCGGCCTGCGGGCGGAGCAGCTGCCGGGCGTCCCCGGCCGTGATGACCGAGCCGGTGACGAGCACTCCCCCGCCGCCGGGCAGGTCCGTGTCGGGCGTCTCGTCGGCCAGGCCGACGGCCAGCTCGATGGCGTCGTCCATCCGCGCCGCGACCTGGACGCGGTCCGCCTCGAAGACGTCCCGGGCCAGCTCGGCGAGCTCCTCGGCCGGCATCGAGCGGTCGGACGAGTTGCGCGTGACCACAAGGTCGGACAGCACCGGCTCGAGCTCGTCGAGGATCCCGGCCACGTCCTTGTCCGCGCTGACCGCCAGCACGCCGACGAGCCGGCTGAAGCTGAACCCTTCGGTCACCGCGGCCGCGGTGGCCGCCATGCCGGCCGGGTTGTGCGCCGCGTCGACGATCACGGTGGGGCTGCGCCGCAGCACCTCGAGCCGTCCCGGGGAGCGCAGGCCGGCGAACGCCCGCCGGACCAGCTCCGCATCCAGCGGACCGCGGCCCTCCGGCCCGCTGGGGCCATCCTCCGCGGCGCCGCCGAATCCCTCCGCCGCGGCCAGCGCGCAGGCGGCGTTGCCCGCCTGATGCACGCCGAACAGCGGCAGGAAGACCCCGGGGTAGGTGCCGTTCAGCCCGCGCAGCGTGAGCAGCTGGCCGCCGAGCGCGATCTCCCGCTCCAGGACGCCGAACTCGATGCCCTCCCGGGCCACGGTCGCGCCGACCTCCGAAACGCGGCGCAGCAGCACCTCGGCCGCGGGCAGCGACTGCTGGGCCAGCACCGCGAGCGCGCCCGGCTTGATGATCCCCGCCTTCTCCGCGGCGATCTCCTCGACCGTGTCGCCCAGATACTGGGTGTGGTCGATGGCGACCGGACCGACCACGGCGACCGTGCCATCCGCGACGTTGGTCGCGTCCCAGGTGCCGCCGAGCCCGACCTCCACCACCGCGACGTCGACGGGGGCGTCGGCGAACGCCGCGAAGGCCATCCCGGTCAGCACCTCGAAGAACGACAGCGGCACGCCGTGGCGCTCGTCGGTGAGCTGGATGTACGGCTGGATCTCCTGGTACAGGGCGACGAAGCGCTCCGGGTCCAGCGGCTGGCCGTCGATGCAGATCCGCTCCCGCATCGAGGTCAGGTGCGGGCTGGTGAACCGGCCGGTGCGCAGGCCCCGCTCCCGCAGCAGCGCGTCGATCATGCGCGCCATGGACGTCTTGCCGTTGGTCCCGGTGATATGGATCACGGGGAAGGCTTGCTGTGGATCGCCGAGCAGATTGACCAGGGTGGCAATCCGGTCGAGGGTAGGCTCGATCGACGATTCGGGGCGGCGGCTAAGGATCTCCCGCTCAGTCTCACGCAGGGCGGCGTCGTCGGTCACGCTTCCAGGCTACTGGGGAGCGGCGGCCGCTGAGCCGGGCCCCCGCGGCGACGGAACCTCAGTCCCGGCCAGCTCGCGGTTGAGAACGTGGATCTGGTTCCGGCCGTTGTCCTTGGCCTGGTACAGCGCCGCGTCCGCCGCGGCCAGCAGCTCGTCCAGGTCCTGGCGGGCGCTGGCCCGCTCGGCCACGCCCACCGAGACGGTGATGCTGACCAGGATGGGTTCGTCCCGGCCGTCGCTGACCGCGATCGGCGCGTCGGCGATGTGCCCGCGCAGCCGGTCGGCCACCCGGCCGGCCTCGGGGCCAGTGGTGCGCGGCAGCAGGATCGCGAACTCCTCGCCGCCGAACCGGCCGATCAGGTCGCCCTCGCGCAACTGGGCCCTGAACCGGTCGGCCACGACCCGCAGCACCCGGTCGCCGGCCAGATGACCGTGCGTGTCGTTGACCAGCTTGAAGTGGTCGATGTCGACGATGGCCAGGGAGATCGGCGGCCGGTTGCCCTGGGCGCGCGACAGTTCGGTGACGGATTCGCGGTGCCAGGTCGTCGCGTTCAGCAGGCCGGTCTTGGCATCGGTGCGCGCCTCCGCCAGGAGCTGGGAATGCATGAGGAATCGCTTCTGCATCAGCACGACGGGCACGGCGACGATCAGAACCGCGAGGCTGAACGACAGGGCGAAGGCGATGAGCGAGGCCAGACAGGTCACCACGGTGTCGGTAGTGACCGCCTCGCGGGTGAAAAGCAGGGCCCGGAACCCGACGGTGGGCACGGTTAGCTTGACCGCGCCCACGACCAGCCAGATGGCCATCGCCCAGCCGGTGACACCAGCGGCGATGACGGCGGCCAGCAGCCCGGCGCTGTGCGCGGCGCCGGCCGGAAGGCCGGCGAGCAGCGGCCGGAATCCGCTGTGGAACTCGAACGAGGCCGCGCCGTAAGCCAGGCCGTTGGCCGCGAGGCTGAACACGCGACGGTGGGCGAGGTTGCGCCGGACCCGCCACTGTTTCGTGATCGTCAGCGGTATCGGGGCCAGCAGCGCGTAGATCGGCGGCAGCAGCACCGCGATGGACAGGTACCAGACCTCCTGCAGGTCGCGGGTCAGCGTGTCAGCGTGTCACGCGGCAGCTTGACGTCCCTGGTCGCCTCGACCATGGCCGCCGCGCTGGCCAGCAGCAGGACGAAGACACCGAGCTGGGACAGCCGCCAGTGGGTGTGCACCACCGCGGTGGCCAGGGCCACGGCCGCCGCCGCGACCACGGCGATTACGTACGCACGCGTCAGCCGCGGCAGCGACCACAGGGGCCAGTGCCGGAGCGATGCCCCGGTCAGGGGGCGGCGCCAGCTGAGCGTGCCAGTCGATCTCATGCGGTCCGCAGCCTGCCGGAAGAGTTTGCCGAATACGTCGTCTAGTACTCTTTACGATCGAATCGTTATAAAACGGACGATTGGTGCCAGGTGTAGCAAACCACCCACTGAGGGCATATTAGGAAAGTCGTTGTTCTGGCAGAAGGGAAAGGCCATGCGAAGCGATTGGGGCTAAAACGCGTACGGATCCTTACGGCGATCTGGGCCCGCGCTGCGGTCTCCGCCACGGCGATCTCCGATCTGCAGGCCCGTCGCTCTCCGGCCGCCTCCGATTACATAGTGGCGCGCAAATCAGGCATTCGCAACAAACTGTCGCTACGACATCACCCAGCCGCAGGCATCAGGGCCAGGCGGTCGGTGATGCGGGCTATGTCCTGCTCGGCGGCGGCCAGGCGCTGACGGGTGGAGTCCACCACCGCGGGCGGCGCCTTGGCCGTGAACCCGGCGTTGCCCAGCTTGGTGCGGGCCTGCTCGGCTTCCTTGCGCGCCGCAGCGAGATCCTTCTCCATCCGGCGCCGCTCAGCCGCGACGTCGATCACCCCGGCCGTGTCGAGTTCGACGGTGACCCCCTCGGCCCCGATGGCGGCCGTCGGGGAGAAGTCGCCCTCCGGCCGGCTCAGCCGGAGCAGGAAACGGATCTGCTCCTCCTGGCCGGCCAGCGGGGTCGCCTCGATCCCGGCCAGGCGGGCGGCGACCCGCTGGCCGGGGCGCAGGCCCTGATCGGACCGGAACCGGCGGACCTCGGTCACCAGCCGCATGACCGATGCCATCTCCGCCTCGGCGGCAGGGTCGGCGATGGACAGCCGCGGCCACGGGGCCACCATCACCGATTCCTCGCCCGTCAAGGCCGTCCAAAGTTCATCGGTAAGGAATGGCATCACCGGGTGCAGCAGCTTCAGCAAGTGGTCGAGCACGAACCCGAGCACGTCGCGCGCGGTCCCGGCGGCGGCCGAGCCGGGCCCATCCGGGGCACTGCCCAGCGGGATCTTGGCCAGTTCGAGGTACCAGTCGCAGAACTCGTCCCAGGCGAAGTGGTAGAGCGTCTCGCACACCCTGGCGAACTCGAACCGCTCGAAGTCCGCGTCCACCTCGGCGGCCACGGCGGACAGCCGGGACAGGATCCAACGGTCGGGTACGGACAGCGCCGCGGCGTCCGGCAGCACCCGCGGCACCCGCGCCCCGTTACCAAGCGCGAACCGTGCCGCGTTCCACAGCTTGTTGCAGAAGTTGCGCGAGCCAGCCGCCCACTCGTCGCTGACCGGGATGTCGCTGCCCGGGTTGGCCCCCCGGGCCAGGGTGAACCGGGTGGCATCCGCACCGAAACGGTCGATCCAGTCGATCGGGTCCACCGCGTTGCCGCGCGACTTGGACATCTTCTTGCCGGTTGCGTCGCGGACCAGGCCGTGCAGCGCGACGTCACGGAACGGGACGGCGTCGCCGGGATCCCGGTCCGACATCGCGTACACGCCGAACATCATCATCCGGGCGACCCAGAAGAACAGGATGTCGTAGCCGGTGACGAGCACGCTGGTCGGATAGAAGGCGCGCAGGTCGGGCGTGTCGTCCGGCCAGCCGAGGGTGGAGAACGGCCACAGGGCCGAGGAGAACCAGGTGTCCAGCACGTCGGGGTCCTGCCGCCAGCCCTCTCCCGTAGGCGGCTCCTCGTCGGGCCCGACGCAGCGCACCTCATCGTCCGGGCCGTACCAGACCGGGATCCGGTGGCCCCACCACAGCTGCCGGCTGATGCACCAGTCGTGCATGTCGTCGACCCAGCTGAAGTAGCGGGCCGCCATCTCCGGCGGATGCAGCCGGGTGCGGCCGTCCCGCACCGCGTCGCCCGCCGCACGGGCCAGCGGGCCGACCCGGACGAACCACTGCAGGGACAGCCGCGGTTCGACCGTCGTGCCGCAACGCTGGCAGTGCCCCACCGCGTGCAGGTACGGCCGGACCTCGGCCACGATCCGGCCCTGCTCGCGCAGCGCCGCGACTACGGCCGGGCGGGCCTCGAAGCGGTCCAGCCCCTCGAACGGGCCGTGCGCCGTGACCACGCCGCGCTCGTCCAGCACGGTCAGGCGGGGCAGGCCGTGCCGCCGGCCGATCTCGAAGTCGTTCGGATCGTGCGCCGGGGTGACCTTCACCGCGCCGGTGCCGAACGCCGGGTCGACGTGCTCATCGGCGATCACCGGGATCCGCCGGCCGGTCAGCGGCAGCTCCACCTCGCGGCCGACCAGGTGCCGGTACCGGTCGTCATCGGGGTGCACGGCCACCGCGGTGTCGCCCAGCATCGTCTCGGCGCGGGTGGTGGCGACCACGATCGAGTCCGCATCCCCCTGCGGGGGGGTGTGGGGGGGGCGTCCCCCCGGGCTAACACTGCCGTAGCGGATCGAGACCAGCTCGCCCTCGTCCTCGCTGTGGTCCACCTCGATGTCGGACAGCGCGGTCAGGCAGCGCGGGCACCAGTTGATGATCCGCTCGGCGCGGTAGATAAGGCCGTCGTCGAAGAGCCGCTTGAAGATGGTCTGTACGGCGCGGGACAGGCCCTGGTCCATGGTGAACCGCTCGCGGGTCCAGTCCACGCTGTCGCCGAGGCGGCGCATCTGGGCCAGGATCTTCCCGCCGGAGGTCGCCTTCCACTCCCAGACTCGCTTGACGAACGCCTCGCGGCCCAGGTCGTGCCGGCTCAGTCCCTCCTTGGCCAGCTCGCGCTCGACGACGTTCTGGGTGGCGATGCCCGCGTGGTCCATCCCAGGCAGCCAAAGCGCGGTGTAGCCCTGCATGCGGCGGCGCCGGACGATGGCGTCGATGATGGTGTGGTCGAGCGCGTGGCCGATGTGCAGTACGCCCGTCACGTTCGGGGGCGGGATCACGATCGAGAACGTGGGGGCGTCCCGCTCCAGTTCGGCGGTGAAGTAACCCGCCTTCTCCCAGAACTGGTAGCGCGGCCCCTCCACCTCGCCGGGAGAGTACTGCGGAGAAAGCTCAATAGCACCAGTCACGAAGACCGAGTCTATTGAAGGCGCAGTCTGACCGTGACCACGGCAGGCTAAGGCGAGGCGATCGTTACCGGCCCAGCGATCCCGGGCCGAAGGCTCAGGTGAGTGGCCGGTGCTATCGGCGAGCACCGCAGCAGTTTACGGCGAGGCGCCCACCGGTCCAGCGATCCCGGGCCGAAGGCTCGGGTGAGTGGCCGGTGCTTTCGGCCACCACCGCGGGCTACCGACCGACGGGCCGCAGGCCCGGCCGCCCAGCGAACCGGGCCTTCAGGCCCGGTGAGCGGCGGTGTTGTCGGCGAGAACCACCATCGGGGCGTCGCGGGGGGTTCGGGGGGTCGCCCCCCCGAATTACGCAGACTTCTCGCGGGGGGTGCGGCGGTTGCTGACACCGCGGGGGACGAGGGTGGGGTTGACGTGCTCGAGGACGGCCTCGCGCGTGATGACGACGCGCTCGACGTCTTTGCGGCTCGGCACCTCGTACATCACCGACATCAGGACTTCTTCCAGGATCGCGCGCAGGCCGCGCGCCCCGGTGCCCCGCAGGTTGGCCTGGTCCGCGATGGCCTCCAGCGCGTCCGGGGTGAACTCCAGGTCCACGCCGTCCAGCTCGAACAGCCGCTTGTACTGCTTGACCAGCGCGTTGCGCGGCTCGGTCAGGATCGAGATCAGCGCCTCGCGGTCGAGGTTGTGCACGCTGGTGATGACCGGGAGACGGCCGACGAACTCCGGGATCATCCCGAACTTCAGCAGGTCCTCGGGCATGACCTCGGCGAAGGCGTCAACCTCGTTGTCCGCCTTGCGGGCCCGCAGCACCGCGTTGAAGCCGATGCCGTTGTGACCGGACCGCTGCTCGATGATCTTTTCCAGCCCGGCGAACGCGCCACCGCAGATGAACAGCACGTTCGTCGTGTCGATCTGGATGAACTCCTGGTGCGGGTGCTTGCGGCCACCCTGCGGCGGCACCGACGCGGTGGTGCCCTCCAGGATCTTCAGCAGGGCCTGCTGCACGCCCTCACCGGAAACGTCCCGGGTGATCGACGGGTTCTCGCTCTTGCGGGCGATCTTGTCGATCTCGTCGATGTAGATGATCCCGGTCTCGGCCTTCTTGACGTCATAGTCAGCGGCCTGGATGAGCTTGAGCAGGATGTTCTCGACGTCCTCGCCGACGTAGCCGGCCTCGGTGAGCGCGGTGGCGTCGGCGATCGCGAACGGCACGTTGAGCAGCCGGGCCAGGGTCTGGGCCAGCAGCGTCTTGCCGGAGCCGGTCGGGCCGAGCAGCAGGATGTTGGACTTGGCCAGCTCCACCCCGTCGTCGCCGGGGCGCTCGCCGCCGGACTGGACGCGCTTGTAGTGGTTGTACACGGCCACCGACAGTGCCTTCTTGGCCATGTCCTGGCCGATCACGTAGGCGTCGAGGAACTCGTAGATCTCCCGCGGCTTGGGCAGGCTGTCCCACTTGACCTCGGACGGCTCGGCCAGCTCCTCCTCGATGATCTCGTTGCAGAGATCGATGCATTCATCGCAGATGTACACGCCAGGGCCGGCGATGAGCTTCTTGACTTGCTTCTGGCTCTTCCCGCAAAACGAGCATTTCAGCAGGTCGCCACCGTCACCGATGCGTGCCACCCAGTTACTCCTTTACATGGGGGCCGCTGGGGCAGGTCGCGGCCTGCCCCAGCGGGCATGTCCCGCCAGGCCATCGTGCGCTCCGGCTTTCGACGTTACCGCCTCAGGTCCCGGGGAACCTAAGACACAACCATCAAACCGCTTCCGGGGTATGCCGGGGAAGAGGCAAATCTCCGGTTAGGACGACAGTACCCCGGAGACGGTCTGGCCGCGCTTGAGCATGGTGAGAACCTCGTCGACGATGCCGTATTCCTTGGCTTCCTCGGCGGTAAGGAACTTGTCACGCTCGATGTCGCGGCGGATGGACTCCTCCTCCTGGCCGGTGTGCCGGGCCAGGATGACCTCCATCGCCGAGCGCATCCGCATGATCTCGCGGGCCTGGATCTCCAGGTCGCTGACCTGCTCATAGCCGCCGCCCTGGGTGGCGGGCTGGTGAATCAGGATACGCGAATTCGGCAGGGCCATCCGCTTGCCCTTGGTCCCGGCGGCCAGCAGGATGGCGGCCGCGGAGGCGGCCTGCCCGATGCAGCACATCTGGATGTCAGGCTGGATGAACTGCATCGTGTCGTAGATGGCCATCATCGACGTCATCGACCCGCCCGGCGAGTTGATGTAGATCGTGATGTCCCGGTCCGGGTCGATCGCCTCCAGCGTCAGCAGCTGGGCCATGACGTCGTTGGCCGAGGCGTCGTCGATCTGGACACCGAGGAAGATGATCCGCTCCTCGAAGAGCTTGTTGTACGGGTTCATCTCCTTGACCCCGTACGACGTCCGCTCCACGAAGGACGGCAGGACGTACCTGGCCTCCGCCGGCCGGAAGCCTCCGGCGCTGAGTTCGCTCACTCCTCGCTCCTTCGTTCCGTAATCTGCGTTCATGAGACCGGCCCCGCCGAGGGCACCTCGGTGGCGCTGCGGACCACCCGGTCGACGAAGCCATAGTCCTTGGCCTCGTCGGCGGTGAACCAGCGGTCGCGGTCGAAGTCGAGCTCGATCTGCTCGAACGTCTGGCCGGTGTGGAACGCGATGCGCTCCGCCATCGTCCGCTTGATGTACAGCATCTGCTCGGCCTGAATCCGGATGTCGGTCGCGGTGCCACCGAGGCCCCCGGACGGCTGGTGCATCAGGATCTGGGAGTGCGGCATGGCGAACCGCTTGCCCGCCGTGCCCGCGCAGAGCAGCACCTGGGCCATCGACGCGGCCATGCCCATCACGTAGGTGGCGACGTCGTTCGGCACGTACTGCATCACGTCGTAGATGGCCAGGCCGGCGCTGACCGAGCCGCCCGGCGAGTTGATGTACAGGCTGATGTCGCGCCTGGGGTCCTCGGCGGCCAGCAGCACCAGCTCGGCGCAGATCCGGTTCGCGAGGTCGTCATCGACCTGCTGACCGAGGAAGACGATCCGGTGCCGCAGCAGCCGCTGGAACAGCTGGTCGCCGAACGGCTGGACGGCACCATCGGGCATGGCCGCCCTCACGATGGACGGCACGTCCACTGGGGAATCCGTGGTCACTGCGTTCTCCTCGTTTGACTAGCCGCGCAAGCAGCTGATGTCTCTGATCTGGACGATAGCTCGGGAGCTAACCGCTGCAGGCCTCCGAAGCGCGGTTTTCGCTGTCGGCGCAGGGACTAGGCCTGGGCGTCCTGGCCCCCGTCCGCGTCCTCGTCGGCGTCCGCGTCCTCGTCCGCTTCGGCGTCGTCGCCGGCCAGCGCCGCATCGGCCGCGTCGGCCTGGGCCCCGGCCTCCTCGGCCTCCTCGCCGGCGGCTTCGGCCTCGCTAGCGTCCTCGCCGCCCTCGTCGTCGATGCCGAGCAGCGTGTTGTAGTCGAGCTCGTGGCCCGCCTCGTCCTTGATCTGCACCCTGCTGGCCAGCAGCGCCATGGCCTTGCCGCGCAGCACCTCGGCCACGGCGGCGCCGATCTGGCCGCCCTCGGCGATCTGGCGCGCGAGCAGCTGCGGGTCGACCCCCATCTGCTCGGCCTGCTGGGCGACGAAGTAGGACAGCTCGGCGTCGTTGACGCCCAGGTCTTCCTGCTTGGCCACCTGGTCGAGCACCAGGCCGGTCTTGACGCTGCGGCGGGCCTGGTCGTGCAGGTCGGCGCTGAACTCCTCCTGGGACTTGCCGACCATCTGCAGGTAGGTGCCCCAGTCAGCGCCAGCCCGCTCGATCTGGTCATGCATGGAGTGCTCGAGGCGGTGCGCCTCCTCCGCCACGATGCTGTCCGGCAGCGGAATGTCCACCTGGTCGAGCAGCGTCTCCAGGGCGCGGTCCCGGGCCTGGATGGCCTGCTGCTGCTGGCGCATCGCCTCGAGCCGCCTGCGGGTGTCGGCCCGCAGCTCGCCGATCGTGTCGAACTCGCTGGCCAGCTGGGCGAAGTCGTCGTCGAAGTCAGGCAGTTCCTTGACCTTGACGCTGTGCGCGGTAACGGTCACCTCGGCCTCGTCACCGGCCCGCTCGCCGCCGGCCAGCTCGGTGCTGAAGGTCTTCGAATCACCCTGCGACATCCCGGTCACGGCGTCGTCGAGGCCCTCCAGCATCGACCCGCTGCCGACTTCGTAGGACAGGCCACTCGCCTGAGCGTCCTCCACCGGCTCACCGTCAACCGTGGCGGACAGGTCGATGGAGACGTAGTCGCCGCTCTCGGCGGGTCGCTGCACGCCCTTCAGCGACGCGAACCGCTCGCGCAGGTTGCTGAGGTACTCCTCAACGTCGTCCGGCGTCACCGTGGCGTTGTCGATGGTGACCGAGATGCTGCTCAGGTCGGGCAGGTCGAACTTGGGCCGGATATCGAACTCGGCGGTGAAGGCGAGCTCCTTGCCGTCGTCCAGGCTGGTGATCTCCACCTCGGGGCGGCCGAGGGCGAACAGCTCCTGCTGCTCGACCGCCTTCCCGTACAGCTCGGGAATGGCGTCGTTGACGGCCTGCTCCAGCACCGGCGCCCGGCCGACCCGCTGGTCGATGATCCGCGGCGGCACGCGGCCCGGGCGGAAGCCCGGGATGCGGACCTGCCGGGCGACCTCGCGGTAGGCCTTGTCGATGCTGGGCTTCAGCTCGTCGAACGGCACCTCTACGCTGAGTTTCACGCGAGTCGGGCTTAGTTCCTCGACGTCTGTCTTCACGTCGGCGTCACTCCTTGTGTCCCCTGCATTGGTTCCCTCCACCGCCTGCCGCCTGGATGCGACCGGGAACGCGGGAACTCAGATCATCACTCACGGCAACCGCCGCGGCTATGGCGGTTTATCCTACCGGCCGCGTGGGGCCCGGGCGGCCCGCCGGGGGCCCCGGGGCCAGCCGGGCGCCGGCCCGGTGCAGGTCCGCAGGGCGGGACCAGGTGCACCAGGCCTGTTTAGTATGAAAATCGGGGACGCTAGGCGGCGGGGACCGGCGCGTCGGCGAGAACCGGCCGGCCGCGCCGCGCCGGGCCGCGGAAAAGGCGGCGGTAGGAATCGGGCGTGGTGTCGCGGCAGGCCCGAAAATGGTGGCGGAGCGTAGCCGCGTTGCCGAAGCCCACCTGCTCGGCGATGGCGTCCACCGTCTCGTCCGTCTCCTCTAGCAGCTGCTGGGCCAGCAGGATGCGCTGAGAAGTCAGCCAGCGCAGCGGCGTGGTCCCGGTTTCCTGGGTGAAGCGCCGCGCGAACGTGCGGGGCGACATGTGCGCGCGGCCGGCCAGGTCGCCGACGCTCAGCGGCCGGCCGAGGTTGAGCGCCATCCAGTCGAGCACGCCGCCGAGGCTGCCGCCGGATGTCTCGGCGAGCGGGCGGTCGATGTACTGGGCCTGCCCGCCGTCGCGGTGCGGCGGAACCACCATCCGGCGCGCGATCCCGTTGGCCACCCGTGAGCCCTGCTCCTTGCGGACCAGATGCAGGCAGGCGTCGATCCCGGCCGCCGTGCCCGCGGAGGTGATCACCGGCTGCTCGTCCACGTAGAGCACGCCGGGATCGACCTTGGCGCTGGGGTAACGGCGGGCCAGCTCGGCGGTGTGCCGCCAGTGTGTGGTGCACCGGCGCCCCTCCAGCAGCCCGGCCTCGCCGAGAACGAACACGCCGCTGCAGACGCTCAGCACCCACGCGCCCCGGTCCGCGGCGCGGCGCAGGGCGGCCAGCAGGTCGCCCGGCAGCTGGCCGCCATCGGCGGGGCCACGGCGCAGGCTGGCCGGCAGACCGCCGGCCGGCTGGTTCCGCGGCGGGGAGAAGCCGGAGATCAGCTCGGCCTGCCCCAGCCGCCGGTCGCTGACCGCCGGCACCGCGACCAGGTCGGCCTCCTCCAGCCGGTCCAGGCCGTACGGGGTCTCGATGGTGAAGCCGGCGTTGCAGCGGATCGGGCCCGGCTCGCCCGCGGCGACCGCGAAGTCATAGGTGGGCAGCCCGTCGTCGGATCGGTCGATGCCGAACACCTCGCACACCACGCCGAGCTCGAAGGCCTCGATGCGGTCCAGCGCCACGACAGCCACATTCTTGAGCATGAAACAAGTATGAGGGGATGGTTGGCAGGATGTCATCCCTATATGTCACTACTGCCACTATCGGTCGGGAGTCCGGCGGGCGAGGCTGGAGTCATGAACCTGCTGCACCGAATCAGCGAGATCATCTCCGAATGCAACGAAGCGCAGCGGCGGCTAATGTCCTACAGCCTCTCCTACGACCGATACGCGCCGGAGCCAGGCGCTGCTCCGGATACGTACGCGGAGTTCCTGCTGCGCACGTCGGTCCCGTCGTGGCGGGAGCCGTCGGCCCGGCAGCGAGCGGCCGGGCGGCCGGTCCACTGAACTACCGTCTACCCGGTCATGGCTGCGAGCAGGCGGCGCAGGTAAGCGGCCCAGGCGGGGTCCCCGGACACCGTGATCACTTCGTCGCCGGCCCGGCCCCACAGCCAGGTCAGCATCGCGGGCGGGGCAGCCGTGACCGTCGCGTGCACGTCACCGCTGGACCCGTCCGCGGCCTCGACCCCGTCCGGCCGCGGGCGTACCGTCCAGGTGCCGCTTCCCGCGGCCACCGCGACCGTGTCCTGGCCTGAGCCGGACTCCAGGCGCTCGCCCGCCACCTCGGCGAACTCTTCCGGCCAGGTCACCGAGCCGTAGGCCAGGAACCGCTTCAGCACCTCGTCGATCCCGTCGACGGCGACATCGTCCGGTACCGGGCTGAGCGGGCGGCCGGCGGCCAGCTCGGCGTCGATCCGGTGGATGACCGTTTCCTGGGCCATCCGCCGGATCCAGAAGGCGACGTCCTGCTGGGGCTCGTACCAGGTGGGCGCGGGAGCCGCCGGATCGCGGCTGGCGAACTCGGCGGTCAGCTCCTCGTAGGTGCGGTCCAGGAGGGTCAGCGGCTGCTCGGCGGAGAGGTCCGGGGGCCACGGGTCGGGCCACTCCCCCAGCCGGATGGCCGTGACCTTGTGCAGGTAGACCTCGGCCACGTGCCGCACCAGATCGGTCATCGTCCATCCCGGGCAGCTCGGCACGGGCGCTTCGGGGGCACCGGACGACGCGGCGTCGCACAGCAGGCCGTAGTCGGACGCGAGAGAATCCAGCAACCGGTCGTTGTCCATGAAGGCAGGCTGGTCCATGGAGAAAGCCTGACATACGGGGGCGGTCAGTGTGGCCGGCTAGCGGTCAGGCTGCCGGCCTGAGCAGGCGGCTGCCGGCCCGAGCAGGCGGCTGCCGGTTAGAACGGTCGGGCTGGCGGGATTTGAACCCGCGACCCCTGGCACCCAAAGCCAGTGCGCTTCCAAGCTGCGCTACAGCCCGCGTCTGAGGTGAGTGTAGCCAGTCCCGCCCAGATCGCGACGGCTACGGGCGGAGAGGCTAGGCGGTACGGAAGTGGAACCCCTTATCGAGCAGGCGGGGCAGCACATAGCTGAGCGCGGCGACGGTCTGGGCGCGATTGCCGCCGCCGTCGTGCTCCAGGATGATCGAGCCGCTGCGCGTGTTCCGCATGATGTTGGTGGTGATGGCGCTGACGCCGGGGCGGGCCCAGTCGCGTGGGTCGACCGACCAGTCCAACGGGGCAAGCCTCATCTGCCGGCACTGGGCCAGCACGGCCGGCGACCAGGCTCCGTACGGAGCGCGGAACATGACGGGGGTGGCCCGGGTCGCTTCCTCGATGGCGTCGCTCGCCCGGCTGATCTGGTCGGCCATGGCGGCCGGCGCCAGCTCGGTGAGGTTGGCGTGGGTCCAGGTGTGGTTGATGATCAGGTGACCCGCAGCGGCCACCTCGCGGGCGATCGCCGGGTAGGCGGCCACGTTCTCACCGATCATGGAGAACGTGGCGACGACCCCGTACCGGCGCAGCAGGCTGAGGATCTGCGGGGTGTAGATGGGGCTCGGCCCATCGTCGATGGTGAGCGCGATGACCATCGGCCCGTCGTCGAGGTAGTACATGGGCTGGCCGCTGGCGGTCGGGGTATAGCCGGGACCGGAGCCGTGAGCCGCGTGGGGCGCGGGGCTGTCGGCTGATGCGCGGGCCGCCCGCTCTTTCTGCGACCGGGCGGCCACGGCGCGGGCGTCCGCACTGGCGGCCCTGTCCGGCCTGGATGGAGCGGCCGGGCCCGACGGCTTCGGCGAGGCGGCGCGATCTCTTGGCGAAACGCCCCGGCCCTCGCCGGCAGCGAGCTCACCGAGCAGGACCAGTCCGCCCGCGGCCAGCAGGACACGCCGGGAAACCGTGGCCTTGCCCGGCCGGTGGTCGCTTGTCATCCAGGCCCCTATCCGCATGTGCGGGTCTAACTGGCACATACCAGCAAAGACGGTCCAGAGTCAGGATTGGTTGTTCTAAAATGGGATTCAAGTGGCCACGCCGCCAGGGAATGCTGTCCAGTTGTCCGGGGCCGGACCCGGTGGGCGCGGGAACGGGAAACGGTCAGGATCCTGGCCGGCGGAGCATATGCCGCGCCCGCAACGCGACCTCGAGCTCGAAGCGGCGGTCGGGATCGCGCAGCTGGTCGCCGAACAGATCCTCCACCTGACGCAGCCGGTACCGGACGGTTTGCGGGTGCACGTGCACATGCTGCGCCACCTCGTTGGCGTTACAGCCGGTCTGGAGCCAGGCCAGCAACGTCTCGGCCAGCCGATCCTGCTGGGCGGGGCGAAGGCGCTGCAGCGGGCCGAGCCGGGCCGCAAGGCGCCGGCCAGCTGCTCGTCGGAGAAGACCGGCCAGCTGCTCGTCGGAGAAGATAAGCAAGGTGGACAGGTGCTCGTCGCAGCGCACCAGGTGCTGGCGGCTGTCGATGACGCCCCGGGCGGCGAGGCCGAGCGCCAGCCGCGCCCAGCGCAGCGACGTGGCGGCCCGGGCCAGCGGCACCACCGGTGGCGAAGCTGTAGTTCACCGGTAGTCCCATCGCGGCGCGCGGCCCAGCGGACGTGGCCGGACCCGACCTGGCCGTCGTGTGCGCGGATGCGGGGCCGGCTACACCTCGGCGCTCCTTTCGGGTCCTGGCTTCACCGACATCACGGTGCAGAACCAGTGCCCGCTTGACCAGAGTGATCACCTCGAGCTGGCCTACGACCCGGTGGCGATGGCCGACATGCTCAACGCCCTGGATCCGTCAACCCCGTGTCCGTGCCCTGCGTGCCGGTGCTGCCCGTCACCGGTCCGGTCGGACCCGTTCCGCCCTTCTGACGGCCAGGTCAAGCGGTCAGCTGCCGAGGCTGGGCTGCGCCGGGCTCGCCAGAGCCGGTACGCTACCCCGTGACGGCCCGGCCGGATCGGCTGGTCCAGTCGCCGCCGCGCGGGCGTAGCTCAATGGTAGAGCCCCAGCCTTCCAAGCTGGTCATGCCGGTTCGATCCCGGTCGCCCGCTCTTTTGAGAAAACCCAGGTCAAGGGCCTATCCATTCGGGACCGGGGCCGACCGGTTGACGCATCGACAAGACCGCGTGCCATTAACGTGCCATTACCTCGCTGGGACTAGCATGCCGCCCCGCCCATCATCAGGGCCGCCCTCTCGCCCCCGCTCGGCCTCGACATGAGCGTCGATCGCGCTCGTGATCGCCTTGTCAGCGCCCCGCGCCTCGTGCTGGTAAATCATCGCGGCACGCTCGCTGTCGTGACCCATGCGAGCCATCAGGTCCTTGATGCCAGCCCCGCTGGCCGCCGCGAACGTGTTCCCGGTGTGACGCAAGTCGTGGAAATGCACGTCCCCCAGCCCGGCCGCCTCGGCCGCATACCTCCAGCCACTCGCCCTGTTGAAGTTGCTACGCCGTAGCGGCGCACCCTTCGCGCCGGGGAACACCAGCGCGGTGGGCTCTGACCCGACGAAGACGGCCAGGTGCTGACGGAGCGCGGGAATGATCGCCTCGGGAATGCCGACTGTCCGGCGGGCAGCCCGGGACTTCAGCGGACCAAGCGTGATCTTGCTGCCCGGAGAGCGGCGATCAGAAAAGGCGACCCGGACCCGGACCAGCCCTGCCTTCAAGTCGATCTCGGCTCGTGTCAATGCCGTCACCTCCCCCCACCGCAGGCTGGCAAAGGTGGCGAGCAGGACCAGGGCGCGGAACCTGCGGTCGTAATCGCAGTCCGCCTGCCCGCCATCGGCCATCTTCCAGAGAGCCCGTTCAGCCTCCGCCCGCGTCCGGTACACCTCCGGCGCCCTTCGCATCACGCCGTGACGGGCGAACCGGAGCCGATAACCACCATCTGGGAGTCGCCGGATATTGCCGACAGGGCGACGGCCCACCCGATCAGCCAAATCAAATACCTGGGCGACCGTGAGCACCGGCCGTTCGGTGGCGTGCTCCTCGCCCGCACCCCGAATACGGCACGGATTACGCACCAGGATCTTGTCCTCTTCCACAGCCGTCGCCAGCACCGCACGCAACAGCCGATAGGACTTAGCAGCCATGGACACCGACACGCCAGCGCCGAGCAGGTTCGCACGCCACTCCCGGATCATCGGCGTAGACAGCTTGCCGAGAGGCACCGCGCCGAGCTGGGGTGCGATGTATCTATCCAACAGCCAGGAGTAAAGGTCCACTGTTCGCGGGCGCAGACCCGGACGCTGCGCAATCCACCGCGCGGCGTAGTCACCGAGCCGGACCTTGCCACGGTTTGGGTCGGCCCACTCCCCCGCCAATATGTGCGCTTCGATGAGCGTAAGAGCCCGCTGGGCATCACCCGACCGCGCATACGTGTCCGGGCCCGTGCGCATCCGCCCGTCAGGTCCCGGATACCGAATCTGATACCGGCCGGACGAGAGCTTGCGGATATTGCCGAAACGCCGATGACCGTCCTTGTTGGCCATCAGGCAGCACCCTTCCGCCCCGGCCATGTGTCCACGTCCGTAAGCGCCTCGACCCGTCCCGCCTCGATAAACGCCGATAGCGCCGACTCGCGGATACGCACATAACGGCCGACCTTCACGAACTCGATCCGTCGTTCGGCGATCAACCGGCGCGGGAACCGCTCGGTTGTGCCAAGCAGCTCGGCGACCTGCCGCACGGTCAGCAACCGGTCCACCACACCACCATCAGCCACCGTCATCACGCCGCCCTCCCGGTTGCCGAAACATCTGGACTGGCTTGACCGGCTTGACCGGCTTGACCGGCTTGGTCGGCCGCTTTTCGTCTGGCTTCGGCGAGCGCGATTTGCCATCGGGTCCGGTCGGCGACGACGTGCAGGAGCCGCCGGGCGTGTTCCATGTGGTCGGGGTCTCCCGGGGCGACGGGTTCCCAGGTGTACCGGGCGGGGTCGGTTGCCGAAATCCCGAGGGTGGCAGTCAGCCAGTTCTTCCGGTCGGCCCGGTGATCAGCCAGTGTCTTGCCGGACCATTTACGCGAGGTAAGGACGCGGCGCCCGGCGTAGCCGAGGTGCTGGCGGTCGTGAGCCTTGCCCTTGCAGGCGCCGGGCACAAGGCCGGGCCGGGCTCCCTTGGGCTGGATGCCGTAACGGAGCCAGTTGGCGCACCGCGGCGAGCACGGTTCATACCGCAGCGCCTCAGCCAGCCGGACCGCATGGGCCTGCCCAGCGTCGGTGTCAGCCTGGTGGCAGTCGGCCACTTGCTTGGTGAGGTACTTGGTCAGGTAGCCGATGCACCGCGCGGCGTCTTTCGAGCCGGACAGGACGCCCTGGGCGTCGAACCGGTCCCCGAACCGGGCGACATGCCGAGGCTTATCCTGATCGCCGATGGCGTCCAGGGCGTCATCCCAGGTGGGCAGGACTTCCCCGGTGTACGGATCAACATAGGTACACGTCTGCTCATCCCAGATGGGCCGCTCGTCCCCATCGAACTGGACCGTGGTGGTGTCCGGCCACCACACCTGGTGGTAGGTGGCGGCCAGGACGCGGCGCAGCTCGGCCCGGGAGACGGTGCCGCGCATCGCGATGTGGATATGCGGGGCGAGGCGCCGCTGTGGTTCGACGGCAGCGAAATACTGCACGTCATAGCCGAGGAACCGGCGCAAGTTCTGCATCAGCCGGTCAAACAGCGCCGCAAAGTGCAGCGCATCCCGCGCCGCCCCCGCGTAGTCGTAGCTGGCCGGGTCGGCGGGGGTGCCGTCCTCCCGCACCCGCCCATAGCTGGGACAAGTCAGGGTGAGGAACATCGACGGCCGGAACGTCTTGCCGTCCGGCGCGGTATAGGTCTTCCCGACCGTCCGGCTGGTGACCTTGCGGCGGGGCAGGTCGGGAGCATCCTGACGGCGCCGGGTGGAACGGTGCCGCCGCGCCGGACGAGCCGGGAGCACCTTCCCCCGCATCCCCGCGTTGGTGATCTCGCCGTCCAACTCGGTGAGGAGCTCGTCCAGGTCGCCGGTGTCTTCCCCGGCGGCCTCGGCCTGATCACGCAGCCGCTGAGCTTCGGCCCGTTGCCCGATCCACCACCGCTGGTCACCGGTCGCGGGATCGGGGTCCATGACCGGCTCGTCCTCGAGGTGCCAGCCTTCCCGGCATTGCGCGGCCCGCAGCGCCCGGGCCCGTTCCGCGCACGACGGGCACACCGAGGCCAGGGTGT
>Ga0302226_10000935_pt1 | contig 22572 bp, 18 predicted proteins | sample II_Palsa_E3_3_FD_193524 | JGI IMG/M metagenome (GOLD analysis project Ga0302226, IMG submission 193524) | Peat permafrost microbial communities from Stordalen Mire near Abisko, Sweden - II_Palsa_E3_3 | ecosystem: Environmental > Terrestrial > Soil > Palsa > Peat permafrost | place: Sweden...
CAGTTTATTTGACCGCTTCGTAGAGCGTGGTGGCCAGCAAGTTGCCGGTCCAATACTGAACGTGCGCCGCAAACGGGATGGTGCCGGCAGGGTCTTTCAGATTTTCAACGGCTAGGGGACTTTGGGTTTGCTGCATGGCTGGGAGGTCGTAATACTGCAGGCTGCCGGAGATGACGTCGAGCGGCGACCAGAGGTTGGTCCAGAGGTTGGGTCTGCGAAAGGAGGGGTAGTCGAGAATGAGGGGCTGGATGGAGCTGGCCATCTGTTCGCGGAGGGGATCTTTGACGTGGTTGGACTGGTTGCGAAAGAGGAAGGCGGTTTTGTCGAGGGGCGATCCGAAGGTAATGAGCTTGGTGGTGCGGGCAACTACGTTCCTTGAGCCGGGGTTCGCCGAGGTGAGGTCGAGGTTGATGATGGCGTTGAGAGTGTCATACGCGAGGACGGAGCCAAGCGAGTGGCCGGCGATGATGACGCGCTCGTAGTCGGGCACGGGGGTGATGTTGTCGAAGCCATAGATGACCTTGGCCACGTTCAAGCCGACGGCCTGAATTTTGTTGCGGATGTCCTCGAACTTGGAGTCCTTGTAGGGCGAGATATAGGCTGCGACGTCGCCGGCATATTCGATAAGGAAATAGCGCACGAAGAATATCTCCGCAACGAGCAGGTACCAGCCGATGAGCACAAGCACGACGAGGGCTTTCTGTTCGGGTGTGGCAGAGGTTGAACGCAGCACATGGATTCCGGGGAGCAGGACCTCGAGGACCTGTTTGATGGCGAAGTGGGAGGTTTCCAACTGCTTGAGCTGGTCGGCGAGTTTGGCGAGAACGAGCGCGATGGCTACCACCTGCGCGGCCAGCGCGACTGCGACCAAGAGGAGCGTGGCGCGGGTGCGAGCGAAGATGGTGAGGTCCTGGAGATCGCCGAAGAGAAAGCGTTGAAAGCTGCAGGGTTTGAAGAAGCGCGATGACTTGATGCCCTGCCAGGCGGCGGCGAAGAGGAACTTGACGGTCTCCCAGTAGGTGACCTGTCCCTCGGTGATGGGAGCCCAGTAGGCCTCGTAAATATGGACGCAATGGGGCTTGTCTTCGGGGTCGGTCCAGTTCAATTCGGCACGGGCAAGAAAGCTGTCGTTCTCGAGCGATAGCTGCACGCCGGAGCCTATGGCCGTGCAACCCTGGGCTGTTGCATGTTTGAGCAGACTGGCTGCGACCTGGCCGATGGTTTCGAAGCGAACCTGCTGGCCCATGCCGTGGCAGACCAGCAATGCGACCGGAAGAGGCGGTGACTCCAGTGAGGGAGGAGAGGCCGAAGTTTCGAGACCGACGTACCCGACAGCTTTTTTCTCGAGCAGCTGCTGGAGAGATTCCGGGGTAGCTGGGGCGGCTACATTGCCGTAGTGGAATTTGGCCTGGCGTGGAGTGGCGTTGAAGTCCTGTTCGGGCATGCAAACACCTCAGCGTGCGGCATTCCGATGGGTTTTCGGGTAGGGCAACGCTACCGCTTTTGGGACGGTGGTTGCAATAAGAAAATCGTGGAGCCTGGAGGTCGGTGAGGTCTGCGCGGTGGGGTTAGCAGGCGAGGTCGGGGCGGGTTAGTTTGAGGGGGCCTAGATTGCCGAGGAGGGTTAGGGCGAGGAGTTCGGGGTGGAAGAGGTCGTTGGCGAGGAGTTGGATGTCGGCGACGGTGACGCGGTCGATCTCGGCGGTGATTTCGTCGAGGGAGAAGAAGCGGCCCCAGTACATTTGCTGGCGGGCGAGGGAGGACATGCGGGAGCCGGAGGTTTCGAGGCCGAGGACCATGTTGCCCTTGATCTGGGACTTGGCGCGGTGGAGTTCTTCGTCGGTGACGGGGTGCTGTTTGATGCGGGTGAGTTCTGTCAGTGTGAGGTCGAGGACCTGGCGGGTGTTGTCGGCTGAGCAGCCGGCGTATACGGCGAGCGAGCCGGTGTCGCGGAAGGGGCTTAGCTCGGAGTAGATGTTGTAGGCCAGGCCGCGGTCTTCGCGAATGGATTGGAAGAGGCGTGAGGACATGCCGCCGCCGAGAATGCTGTTGAGCAGGTAGGCGGTGTAGCGCTGGGGAGAGGCTACGGGCGGGGCGGGGACGGCGAGGCAGAACTGGACCTGCTCGAGGGACTTTTTGCGCTTGAGTGTGATGTGGGGCTTGGTCTGGGGCGGGTTGGGGCGGGCGATCTTTTCGCTGGAGGTGGCGGAGAGTGAGGTGAAGGCGGCGGCTACCTGTTCTACGAAGTCGTCGTGATCGAGGTTGCCGGCGGCGGTGAAAACCATGTTGGCGGGGGTGAAGCGGCGGGCGTATTCGGCAAGGACGATGTCCTGGGTGAAGGAGGACACTGACTTCGCGGTGCCGAGGATAGGGCGGCCTAAGGCGGCGTTGGGCCAGAAGTTCTGGGTGAAGAGCTCGTGGACGAGGTAGTCGGGATTGTCTTCGTCCATTTTTATTTCTTCGAGGATGACGCCTTGTTCCTTGGCGATGTCTTCGGGGGAGAAGGTGGGGTGGAGGACGAGGTCGGTGAGGAGGTCGAGGGCGGCGGGGATGTTTTCGTCGAGGACCTTGATGTTGAAGCAGATGGTTTCTTTGCCGGTGAAGGCGTCGAGGTTGCCGCCGATGGCGTCGACTTCGCGGGCGAACTGCTGGGCGGAGCGGGTGGTGGTGCCCTTGAAGACCATGTGCTCGATGAAGTGGGAGATGCCGTTGACGGCGAGGGTCTCGTCGCGGGAGCCGGTGTCGATCCATACGCCCATGGCTACGGAGCGGAGGTGGGGCATGCGCTCGGTGAGGACGAGGAGGCCGTTGGGGAGCGTGGTGGTGCGGATGTCGCGGAGGTGCGGGGCGGAGGGGGAGGCTGGGAGGGTGGAGTTTTCGGTGAGGGGTACGGAGACTGGCATTGTCACTATTGTTTCATGGCGCAGAGGCTACTGGGGGTCGGTGTAGGATCGGCATTCGGCGGGGCCAAGGGGAGCCATTATGCTCTTGGCTGGAATCGAGAGTGGAGGCCGTCTGGCGGCGTGTTCAATACCTTCGATGAGGTGCTGCTGCGTCCACTCGCCGCCCAGTGGAGGATCCACGAAGTTGATCCCGTTCTTTCGGCGGATAAAACGGGCGTTGTTTTGGATGTCGAAATTTGTGCGGGCGCCTTGCTCTGCATAGACCACTGTGAACACGAAGCCTCGCGAGCGATCGAGCTTTGTGTACTGCGTGATGTAGGCCACATCTGTTCCGGGATAGGAGATTGAGTCGAGGAAGTAGCCGACAAGTAGATTCGGTGGGGATGGAGATGATTCGATGACCATCTTTGCTTGCAGGCACTGTAACGCCTTTAGCACTACTTGAGGTGCCGGCCGCTGGGCGTCGGCAGTGATGGCGCAGAGAACAAGCGGGATGGACGCGATGCTTATTTTCATTGTTAGGTCCGTGAAGCGAATATAGATCATGGGGCGGTGTCGTCTTCGTTGGGGGAGACTGGGGTGCCTTGGTGGTAGAGGATTTGCCAGCCGGTGGAGGTTCGTTGCCATAGGGTGGAGCGGCGGGTTAGGCGGGCTTCCTGGCGGAGGGAGTAGGTGAGGAGGTAGGTGTCGGGGGAGAGCTGGCGGAGGGCGTGGCCGGTGGCGCGCCAGCGGAGGGTGGCGGCGTTGGCGGGAGGGTTGTCGGCGAGGGTTTGGAGGATGAAGTCGCGGGAGTAGCGGCGGCCGGAGGCGCCTACTTCCCAGTAGTCGGGGGCGGTGCGGCGGGCGGCGTCGGCGGGGTCGAGGCCGAAGTCGGGGGTGTGGAAGATGGGTTCGAGGGGGCGGAGCTCGTCGAGGATGGGGGTGAGGGCGGGGTCGGTGGTGAAGAAGGGTTTGCGGGACGCCATGCGTCGATTGTAGGGCGGTAGACGTGGGTGGAGATGCTGCGAATGGCGTAGGTGGAGGAGAGGACGGCGCTCCAGGCGATGTTCGGAGAACGATTTGGGTGCGGGGGTTTTCAACAGCGGTGGATGGGCGTAGATTGTTGCGCATGAGTGGTGACGACTGCGTGATCGAAGCAAAGGCGGCGCGGCGCCAAGGTCGGCTGGTAGATGCGACGGCGCTGTATGTGGAAGCGGCTGAATCCTTCCGGGCAGAACATGAGTCGGGACGTTGGGCGCACGCTCTGCGACACGCGGCTGAACTGGCCATGCGGGCCGGTGATGCGGCGGCGGGGTTGCGGAATGCTGAAGCGGTGGTGGAGTACTACAGGAGCTCTCCGCCAACGGCGCTGGAGATGGCCAACGCGTTGCGTGTAGCCGCGATGGCTGAGGCGGCGACGGGCGCGACGATGGTCGCTAAGCAACACTGGAGCGAGGCTCGGGCGCTGTATGTGGATGCGGGCGTTGCGGACGGGGTGGCCGAGGCCGACCGGCATGTCGCGACGCTCGCAAGCGCATAAACTGGAAGTGTGAAAACACTTTTTGGGATGAGTTTGGCGGAGCTGACGGAGCTGATGTCGGGGCTCGGGCAGAAGCCTTATCGCGCGCGGCAGGTTTGGGATGCGTTGTATAAGCAGCGGGTGGGGTCGCTGGAGGAGATGACTACGCTGCCGACGGTGCTGCGGGAAGAACTGGCTGTGGCGGGATGGCGAGTCGGGTTGCCGGTGATGGCGCAGACGGCGGTGTCGGTGGATGGGACGGAACGGTACTTGATGCGGATGGCGGATGGGGAGACCGTGGAGACGGTTTGGATGCCGGATGGGGATGGTGGGGAACGCGGGGATGGGAGCGAGGCTGCGGCGGAAGAGGCTGGGGAGGTGGAGACGGCGGAGGAGGCGGTTGCGGGGATAGAAGCAGATTCCTCCGCTGCGCTGCGGAATGACAGCCAGAAAAGCATGAACAACAGCAGAGACAACAGCAACAGCAACGACCAATACAAGGGTCTCTCCACTGCGTCCGCAAAGAACGCGGACTCCGGTCGAGATGACGGGTCCTATTGGTCGCGCAGAGGTGTTGGGCGGGATATTCGGAACTTTGGGGCGCTGGCGGAGAAGGGATTTCGGCGGGCTACGATTTGTATCTCGAGCCAGGTGGGTTGTGCGGTGAACTGCCAGTTTTGTTTGACCGCGAAGTTGGGGATTCGGCGGAACCTTACTGCGGGAGAGATTGCGGGGCAGGTGGCGGCCGTGCTGAATCGGCATGGGATTCAGATTGGGAAGGATCGGATCAACCTGGTTTTTATGGGGATGGGTGAGCCGTTTCTGAACTATGACGAGTTTATGAAGAGCGTGCGGCTGTTGGTCGAAGGGATTGGGATTCCGGAGTCGCGGATGACGGTTTCGACGAGCGGGATTTTGCCGGGAATTGAGGCGTTTGCGAAGGAGACGGTGCGGCCGAAGCTAGCGCTGTCGTTGAACGCGAGCAACGATGGGGTGCGGGAAGAGATTATGCCGATTACGCGGAAGTGGAATATTGCCGCGCTGCTGGAGGCGGTGCAGAAGATTCCTTTGAGGACGCGGGAGTGGGTGACGTTTGAGTATGTGCTGCTGGGTGGGGTGAATGATCAGCCGGTGCATGCGCGCGAGGTGTTGGCGCTGCTGGCTGGAATGCGGGCGAAGGTGAATCTGATTGTGTGGAATCCGGGGCCGGGGATTGCGTATCACCAGCCGACGCCGGAGGATGTGGCGGTGTTCCAGGGGATGCTGATTGAGGGTGGGATCGCTACGTATATTCGTCGGCCGCGGGGGAGAGATATTTATGCGGCGTGTGGGCAGTTGAAACGGACAGTGGCGGAGGAGTCGGGGCTGGTGGCGATTGGGGCGGCTGTGATTTAGGAGGAATGAGTGACCAAGTTTGGAGTTCGTGTGATCGTTCTGTGCCAATGGTTACTTAGCATCATTTTGTTCTGGTGCCTTTGGAAGCTCCTGACGTTGCATCGTGCAGTTCTGATCATTCGCTTCCTGTTAGTCGCTATACCCACGGCTATCGTGGCTATCGTTAGTGCGGTGTCCGGCTTGTGGCTGTGGCGTCTCGATAAACGAGGATGGTATTCGTCGAACTTGCTTGGAAGTTTTCTATTTCTGGTAGGCATCGGTATTCTCATCTGGCATGAAACGGGACTGCCGCAGGAACTTGAAAAGACCGGTGGTGCGGGTGCGCTCGGGCTGATCATGCTCGCGTGCTTGATATTTAGTGCCGTTGGTTTATTGCTTATCAACTTGCCACAAACTCGCCGAACGCTTGGTATGACGGCCTCTACTGCGCAAGGCTAAGGCGGCGCTGAAGGTGGGCTTTGGTGGTGGGCCAGTCTTCGCGGGTGATGCTGAACCAGACGCTGTGGCGGAGGGTGCCGTCGGGCATTAGGTAGTGGTTGCGGAAGGTGCCTTCGTAGATGGCGCCGATGGCTTTCATGGCGTTTTGGGATTGCAGATTTTCGTGGTGGGTCTTGAGAGCTACGCGGTTGAGGTTGAGGGTTTCGAAGGCGTAGGTGAGTTGGAGGAGCTTGGCTTCGGCGTTGATGAGGGTTCCGCGTGCGGAGGCGCCTAGCCAGGTGTGGCCGATTTCGGTGGTGCGGTGCGTGAGGTCGAGGTCGATGAAGCGCGTGGAGCCTACTGGTTGGTCGTGGGTGTGGTCGTGGGATTTTTTTATGGTGACCCAGGTGAACATGTTGGGGGTTGCGAGGGCGGAGGTGGCCCAGGCGCGGAGGTCTGCGGGGGTGCGGAGGATGCTGAGCATGTAGCGCCAGATGGAGGGGTCGAAGGCGATGGCTTCGAGGGCGGGGAGGTGGGCGAGGGTGAGGGGTTCGAGGCGGACGTGAGGGCCTTCGAGGGTGGGGGCTTGCATGAGGTAAGCGTAATGCATACCTCCGGGGCTAAAGCCCCTTCTTTCAGAAGCAGGCATGAGACCCAAGGAGACCCAAAGCTAAAGCATCGGGCTACCAGCCTTGGGGTACCTAGAAGCCTAGAGACTTACTTAGAGGTGGGCTTGGTGGCGGGTACGCGTTGGGCGAAGGTGAAGGAGGCACCGTTCCAGCCGCCGCGTTCGCCGCAGGAGGTCATCTTGCAGCCGCCGGTGTAGTCCTCGAAGGTGACGCCGGTGGCGGTGGGCTTGATGCCTAGATGGCAGACGGGGTCGGTGGAGTCGGAGGTGGTGGGCTTGTCGTCGTAAACGAAGCTGCCGTTTTTGCGGAAGAGGGCGCCGCCGGAGAGGTCGCAGGTGTGACCGTTGTAGAACTCGAGGTGGGCGTCGAAGTGGATGGAGGCTCGGCCGACGGGGGTGATGGTGAGGGTGTCGGTGGAGCGGTAGTGGTCGCCCTGGACGTCGCCGTTGGCGAAGCTATGACGGTAGCGGCCGGCGATCTTTTGGGCGAGGGCGGCGGCGGAGGCTGGATCGCCGCGGTCGGTGTAGCCGGCGGTGTGGTCGGTCTGCTTCGTGGTCATGAGGGCGATGTCTTCGGTGAAGCGGTCGTGGAGACATTGTGCGGGATTGGGTGCGGTGTCGCAGTGCTTCAGGATTGCGGCGTCGACGGTGACGGCGTGGCTGTAGCCGTTCTGGTTGGGATTGGGGTTGGGGGTTAGGGGGAAGTCGGCGTAGAGGTCTTGCCACTGCTGTTCGAGCTTGGCTAGCGCGGCGTCGGTGCAGGTGGCGACGGTGGCGGGCGAGGCGTTGCTGAGGCATGCGTCGGCGTGTGGGCCGGAGTAGATGGTGGTCGAGCGCTGCGGGTAGGTGTGGGAGAGGGTGATGGTGGGGCTGGTGCAGTAGTAGGAGGTGCAGGTTTTGCCGGTCGCCGTTACGGTGATGCTTTTGGGATCACGGTGGAGTTGGAGCTTGCAGGTCTGGGAGGCGGATTCGCCGGGGAGGTTGGCGGTGGCGTCGGTGGGGGAAGTGATGGTGAAGGTGGCTTTGCTGGCGGTGCCGCAGTTGCCTCCAGGGACGCGGACGGAGACGGCGAAGGTGCAGGTGGTGGCGGAGCAGTCGGAGATAGTGAGGCGCTGGCCGGTGGTGGCGGAGGTGTCGGTGAAGGAACCCCACTCGCCTTGCCAGGGGGATTGTTGGGCGAGGGCGAGGGTGGGGATGAGTAGGAGGAGCGCAGCGATGCTGAGAGGTCGGCCCATGGGGAGACTCCGTGATCGAGAACTGTGTGAGGTAAGCGTAATGCATACCTTAGGGCTAAAGCCCTTCTTTCAAGCCGGGCTGTGAAACCCAAGGCTAAAGCCTTGGGGTACCTAGAAGCCGTAGATAGCTGACGACGTTGAGGTGGAGCACCGTCGCTTGTGACGAACGTTGAGTAGTGCCGAAGCGGACTGAACTGACTGGCGGGGGCTGACGGCTAGGGGCGCCAGGGGCGTTCTTTTCTGGGGGCTGGTTTGGAGGGCTTGCCAATGGCGGTGCCGGTGGAGGAGGCGGCGAGGAGCAGGGAGGTTCCGCTGAAGGCGAGGACTACGAAGCCGCTGGACCACTCGTCGCCGTTGTGGAGGGCGTGGAGGATGCGGGGGACGTGGAGGAGGACGAGCCATCCGAAGAAGAGGACGAAGAGGCCGTAGGCGGCGTACTTGTCTTCGATGGTGGTGGCGATGGAGAGGCCGGCGGCGATGAGGGCGAGGCCGGTTCCGATGATCCAGAGGTGATGGCCGGGGAGGTAGTGCGGGACGAGGGTGGAGAGGTAGCGGACGTAGAGGAAGTGCTGGATGCCGAAGATGATCATCGCGATGGCGAAGAAGAGGCGGCCGGGCATGAGGGAATACTTGCTGCCGGACGAGATGCCGTGGAGGATAACCGCGGTGGAGGCGAGGCAGAGGCACTCGAGGAAGAGGGTGCGGCCGTCGCCGTCGTAGGCGATGTAGTTGAAGTGCATGAAATAGAGGGCGGCGGTGCCGAGGAAGAGGAGGCCGAGGATGAGGCTGACGGTGGTGGTTCGCCAGGTGGTGAGGAGAGCGAGGCCGGCGGCGATGCAGAGGGCGGCGAGTGCGTAGGCGAGGATGTGGTTATGAGGCAGCCAGATGGGGCAGAGGGGGAGGCCGCGGCGGAGATGTCCGTAGAGGGCGTATTGGATGCCGAAGCCGAGGATGGCCAGGGCGTAGAAGACGCGGCCGGCGGTGGTGAGTGCGGAGGAAGAGGACTTGGGCATTGGGTTGATTTTACGTTGGGTGCCGGGTGGAGGGGCAGTGGTTGAAATGGTGCTGGAGGAATGGGTGATGCGGGCGGTGTTGGGGTCCTTCGGCTGCGCAGCTCGCTTGCGCGAGATGCTTGGCTCAGGATGACAGAGTTTTGGTGGTGCGAAGAACGGGCGCGCTTGGCGCGAGAAGCGGGTTCCTCGCTGCGCTCGGAAGTACGACTCGAAAAGCAGAAGCAAGAGCAAAATCGAACAAGCAACAACAAGGGCAATAGATCAGTCGTTACGCGCTTCGGGCTTCACTCCGGCCTTCGGCAGAGCGGTGTTTTGCTCGTTGCGACGGTGAGGCCCAAGGCTGAAGCCTTGGGGTACCTAGAGGCTAGGGCAAGCGCAAGGGCAAGTGCAGAAGCAGATTCCCGAGGGAATGACAGAAAGAAGGGCAAGCGCAAGAGCAGAGGCAAGAGCAAGAACAGAGGCAAGAGCAAATACAGGGATCCTTCCCCTTCGCTACGCTCGAGGGTCAGGATGACGGCGTAAAACAAGCAACAGCAACTGACGTGCTTCGCTCAGGATTGGTTTGGGTGTGGCGGGAGGTTCAGGAGGAGAGGGTGGCTGGGGCGTGGGTTAGGGCCAGTTGGAGGATGGTTTCTGCCAGGACATCGTAGCTGTGGCGGAGGACTTCGCCTTCGTGGACGAAGTTGCCGGTGATGGGCTCGACGCCGAGGGAACGGATGCGCTCGAGGTCGGCGTGGATGGGGGTCTGGCCTTCGCGGGCGTAGCGGTCGAGAGTTTGAGGAAGGATGGGGGCGGTGTTGATGAGGGCGTAGTCGAAGATCTGGGTGCCGGCGTGGTCGAGGATTTTTTCGATGTGCTGCGATGCGGTGAGGCCGAGGGATTCGTTGGCCTGGGTCATGAGGTTGCAGATGTAGACGCGGGTGGCGCTGCTGCGGCCGATGGCTTCGGGGATGCCGCGGACGAGGAGATTGGTGATGAGCGAGGTGTAGAGGGAGCCGGGGCCGAGGGTGATGAGGTCGGCGGCGGCGATGGCTTCGAGGGCCTCGGGGAGTGGGGAGGCGTCGGCGGGGGAGAGCATGAGCTCGGTGATGGAGCGCTGGGAGGCGGTGATGCTGGTTTCTCCGTGGACGGTAGAGCCGTCGTCCATGCGGGCGGAGATGGTGGCGTTGGCGTTGGTGCAGGGGTAGATGCGGCCGCGGGTGGCGAGGATCTGGGAGCTGACCTGGACGGCCTGGGCGAAGTCACCGGTGATGCCGGTGAGGGCGGCGAGGAAGAGGTTGCCGAAGCTGTGGCCTTCGAGATCGCCGCTGGCGAAGCGGTATTGGAAGAGGCGGGAGAGGAGAGCTTCGTCCTGCGAGAGGGCGACGAGGCAGTTGCGAATGTCACCGGGGGGAAGCATGCGGAGATCTTCGCGGAGACGGCCGGAGGAGCCGCCGTCGTCGGTGACCGTGACGATGGCGGAGAGCTCGCGGATGAGAGCGGGGAGGTTCTGGAGGGCGGGGTCGGCGAGCGGGGCAGCGCCGGCGGGCGCGGCGACAAAAGCTTTGAGCCCGCGAAGGAGCGTGGAGAGGCCGGTTCCGCCACCAATGGCGACGACTCGAAGCTGGCGAGGTTTGGCGGCGCGTGAAGACATTGGCTCTGCTAGTTTACAGAGTCCGGAAGATGGCGCGCGGCGGATTGAGGTGGAAGTCCTGCGCGGGCGGCGGAACAGGTGAGACGCGGGCTAGACTTCGGGGTAGAGGAGCTCGGTGAAGCGGGGGTCTTCGGCGACTCCATCGAAGTCCGAATCGAGGCGGGCCTGGAGGCGGTTCTGGCCGTTGAGGCGGATGGCTTCGGTGAGGTGCTCGATGCAGGTGTCGTGGTCGCCGGTGAGCGAGGCGAGGAGGGCGAGGCCGTAGAAGGCGTAGTCGGCAGACTTCTCTTTGAGGAGGATTTCCTTGAGGTGCTGGCGGGCGTCTTCGTAGTTGCCCTGGTTGAGCAGGGAGATGGCGTAGTCGTAGCGCTCTTCGTGGGTCTGGAAGTCGGTGGTGCCCTTGTGGATCTGGGCGACGCAGGCGGAGATATACATGCGGATGCGGTCGGCGAGGTCTTGCGGCGCGGACTCGAGCATTTTGACGAAGGCTTCGTGGGCCTTGTCGTATTTGCCGGCTTGCATGAGTTTGAGCGCGCTCTCATAGAGGGTGAGCGTGGATTTGCGGGCGGCGTCGTTGGCGTGTTGCGCGTTTCCGGCGAGGGTGCGCGGAGCCTTGGATCCGCTGGGGGCCTTGGTTGCTTTGTTCTCTGAGGTGGATATTGCCGGCTTCGTGGCCATGATGTTCTCGGGTTGAGTAGATGGGGTTAGGGTGTGATGTAACGACGGAGATGTATCTGGGGTTATACGAGGCTGAGGGCGTTTAGGTCAAACACGAGTGTACCGGATAGATCGTCAGACTGGGGAACGGTTGTAGAGAACGGGGTTAAGGGTGGGGTCGTTATACATCTTAAGTTGGCGGTAGAGCTTGAAGCGGCGGCGGCCGGCGAGGACGTCTGACCAGAGGGCGTCGAGGCAGGCGGCGAGGTCGGTACGCTGTTCGTTCAACACGGCGAGGCGGGATTGGTTGCGTTGCTGGTGTTCGGGGGTGGAGCGGTAGAGCTGCTCATGAGTGTGGAAGATCTTGAGGGCGAGGATGGAGAGGCGATCGATGATGAGGCCGGGAGACTCGGAGTGGAGGGGCGCGGTGGGATTGTCGGGTGCAAGCTCGAGGAGAGCGAGGTCGAGCTGCTCGGCTAAGTCGTTGCGGAGCTGGTTGAGGCGATCGATGTCGTGCTTGATGTGGACGATGGTGGCGTCGGAGGCGTCGGGATCGCGGGCTTCGTCTTCGCGGTGCCAGAGATCGTAGTTGGCGCGATGCTGGTCAAGGACGACTTGTTCGAAAGGCGAGGAGGGGGTGGGGGCCGGGGACGAGGGATCGTGGCCGTGCACGGTGAAGTGGTCTTGAAGTGAGACGATGTGGGCGGCGACGAGCATGAGGCGTGATTGCAAGGATAACGGAGGCGCGGCGCAGATGGTAGGGGTGGGGTCGCCGCGGGTGTGTGGTGTGAGTGCTTTTGAAATGCGACACTGGAGGCATGGGAAAGAAGATGACGCAGCGGGTGCTGGTGTATCGGCTGGGAAGCCTGGGCGATATGGTGGTGGCGCTGCCGGCGCTGCACCTGGTGGCGAGAGCGTTTCCGGAGGCGGAGCGGCGGATGCTGACCAATGTTCCGGTGAGCTCGAAGGCTCCGGCGGCGGCGGCGATTTTGGAGGGGTCGGGACTGGTGCAGGGGTATATGCGGTACGAGGTGGGGACTCGAAGCGCGCGGGAGCTGCTGGGTTTGTGGTGGACGATTGTGCGCTGGCGGCCGGAAGTGCTGGTGTACCTGGGGTCGGCGCGCGGGGTGAAGGCGGCGCAGAGGGATGAGGCGTTCTTCCGGTTGTGTGGTGTGCGACGAATCGTGGGGGTTCCACTGACCGAGGGAATGCAACGGAATTATTATGGCGCAGCGAGCGGCGGGAAAGATCATGCGATGGGCGATGGTCATTTGGAGCCGGAGGCTGGGCGGCTGGCGCGGTGTATCGGGCAACTGGCGGCGGTGGGGGATATTGCCGATCCGGGGCGGTTGAATGATGCGGCTAGTTGGGATCTGCACTTGAGTGAGGCAGAGCGGGAGAGCGCGGCGCGGGCGACTGGTGCTGAGGCGCTGGCGGTGGAGTCGGTTGCGGTGAGCGTAGGGACGAAGGTGCAGGCGAAGGATTGGGGGAAAGAGAATTGGCGGTCGCTGCTGGGGAGGATGGCGGCGGAGTTTCCGGGGAGAGCGCTGCTGTTGTTGGGAGCGGCGGAGGAGAGTGAGGCGAGTGAGTTTGCGGCAGAGAGTTGGAGGGCGAATGGTGGTGGCGTGGTGGTGAATTTGTGTGGGGTGCTGACGCCAAGGGAGAGCGCTGCGGCGATTGAGCGGGCGCGGCTGTTTGTGGGGCATGACAGCGGGCCAATGCATCTGGCGGCGGCGGTGGGGACGCGGGTGGTGGCGATCTTTGCGGCGCGAAATATTCCGCGGCAGTGGTTTCCGTTTGGGAAGCAACACCAGGTGGTGTATCACCGGGTGGAGTGCTGGGGGTGCGGGCTGGAGACGTGTATTGAGCAGCAGAAGAAGTGCTTGATGTCGATCACGGTGGATGAGGTGATGCAAGTTGTCAGTTCTCAGTTGTCAGTTCTTAGTAAGGGCAACTGAGAACTGACAACTAAGAACTGAGAACTCCTGGGATGCGATGATGGTTGGGGAGAATTGAAACGATCATGCTGCCCGAGACACATGCGGTTCTGGGATTGTTGGAGGGTGGGTTTGGACACCTGAAGGTTTTGGTGGTCGGGGATCTCATGCTCGACCGGTACATCCTGGGCGAGGTGGATCGGATATCGCCGGAGGCTCCCGTGCCGGTGCTGCGGCATGCGCAGCACTATGAGCGTGCGGGCGGCGCGGCGAATGTGGCGATGAACCTGGCGGGGCTTGGGTGCCAGGCAGTGCTGGCGGGATTCTGGGGTGAGGACAAGGACAAGGATGAGCTGGCGGCGCTGGTGGAGGCTGCGGGGATTGATACGGTGGGGGTGGTGACGACGAAGCTGCCGACGATCTCGAAGACGAGGATTGTGGGACGGCAGCAGCAGTTACTGCGGCTGGACATTGAGAGCAAGGACGCGCCGGGGGTGGAGGACCAGCAGCGGCTGCGGGAGCGCGCGGAGCAGTTGGTGGGGAAGGTGCACGCGGTGGTGTTGTCGGATTATGCGAAGGGCGCGGTGTCGGCGGAGTTGTGCGCGGCGGTGATTGCGGCGGCGAAGGCTGCGGGGATTCCGGTGTTGGCTGATCCGAAGACTCCGGATTTTGGGAAGTATGCGGCGGCGACGATGGTGTGTCCCAACCTGCAGGAGCTGGCTGCGGCGACGGGCGTGAGCTCGCATCATCTTGCGGCGTTGCTGGAGGCTGGCGAAGCGCAGCGCGAGAAGCATGGTCTGCAGTATCTGACGGTGACGATGAGTGAGAAGGGGATACGCGTGCTGTGGGATGGAGGGTCGTACCACTCGCCGGCGCGGGCTCGCGAGGTGTTTGATGTGTCGGGCGCGGGCGATACGGTGATTGCTACGCTGGCTGCGGCGCTGGCAGGCGGGTTGAAGATTGAGACCGCGGTGGAGCTGGCGAATTTGGCGGCGGGGATTGTTGTGGGCAAGATGGGGACCGTGCCGATTGCGCAGCATGAGCTGGTGGCGGCGATGACGCCGTCGAGCGGAATTCGTGGCGGCGAGAAGGTACTGAGTGGCGAGCGGTTGGCCAAACGCGTGGCCGAATGGAGAGCAGCAGGCGAGACGATCGTGTTCACGAACGGGTGTTTCGATCTGCTGCATGTGGGGCATGTGACGCTGCTGGAAGAGTGTCACCGGTTTGGGTCGAAGCTGGTGCTGGGATTGAATGCGGATGCGAGTGTGTGCCGGCTGAAGGGGCCGACGCGGCCGGTGGTTGGAGAGAATGAGCGTGCGCGGGTGATGGCGGCGCTGGCGGCGGTGGATGCGGTGGTGGTGTTCGAGGAGGACACGCCGCTGGAACTGATTCGCGCGGTGAAGCCGGATGTGCTGGTGAAGGGTGGGGATTATTCCATCGAAACGGTGGTGGGGCATGAAGAGGTGATTGCCGCGGGAGGGCGCGTGGAGATTGTGCCAACGGTGGAAGGATTTTCTACGACGAATATCGTGCAGAAGCTGAAGGCCAGCGAGTAGGACGGCTCGGGCGGGTTCATGCTTGCCAAGGCTAGACGATGCTGGCTTTGCCTGGGTGGCGATTGCGCTTGTTTTTTGGGAAAGGTGAGGTGGTGAGCGGGCTGGGGCTCGAACCCAGGACCAACGCCTTAAAAGGGCGATGCTCTACCAACTGAGCTACCCGCTCGCTCTATGGTTAAGGTAGCACGAAGGGCGGGCTTCGTTGCAGTGGCGGTGGAATTCGATCGCACTTGCATGGCGCCGAGAAGACACGTATAAATCAACCACCAAATCTCTTTCTAAGCGGGTCTCCATGAAAATGCGAGGCGGGATACACGGAGCAGCCGCCATGCAGTCAAGAGTTGTAGAAGGTCGCGGCCGGGCTGGTGGCCGGCTGGTAATTTTGTTAGTCGGCGCAATGGTGCTTGGGGGCGGTGTTTGCGCGCGAGCCGGGAACCTGTTTGGGTCGCAGCCGGTGCCGGACTGGGTGAAGACGGCGGCGCAACAGAAGCTGCCTGAGTTCCACGGAAATCCAAAGGCAGTGATGCTGCTCGACGAGACGACGTATACGGTCGATCCGAAGGGGCAGGCGGTTGAGCATGTGCGGAGGGTAGTGAAGATTCTGCGGCCGCAAGGGCGCGATTACGGATATCCGGCAGTGTATTACGACAAGGACTCGAAGGTGCTGTCGCTGCATGTGTGGAGCATCGATGCGGCGGGACATGAATACTCGGTGAAGGACAACGAGATTGGGGATGTAGGCCAGCCGGGCGAGGGTGGTCAGCTTTATTCGGATGAACGGGCGAAGGTTGCGAATCCTCCGGGTCGCGATCCAGGCGGGATCATCGCGTATGAGTATGAGAAGCGCGAGCGGCCGTACCTGGCGGAGACGAACTGGGAGTTTCAGGATGAACTGCCGAGGATGCGGCAGAGTTTCACGGTGGCGCTGCCGCCGGGCTATACGTACACGACAACGTGGGCGCGTCATGCGAAGGTGGAGGGAATCGATCTCGAGAACCACTCGTACCGTTGGGAGATGAATGACGTGCCGGCGATCGATCTGGATCACGTGCCGATGGCGCCGAACGAAGGTGCGTTGGCGGCTCGAATGACCGTGCACTATACGGGGCCGGGATTGGCTGAGCCGCAGGATGGGACATGGCAGGGAATCGGTGAGTGGTATGAGGGTTTGTCGCGCGACCGGCTGGTGTCGACTCCGGATATTGCGGCAAAGGCTGCGGAGTTAACGGCAGGGAAGACGGACTTCTACGACAAGGCCGAGGCGATCGGAGATTTTGTGCAGCAGAAGATCCGCTACTTCGTGATTGAGATGGGAGTGGGTGGGTACCAGCCGCACGCGGCGGAGGAGATCTTTCGCGGCCGGTATGGGGACTGCAAGGACAAGGCGACGCTGCTCTCGGCGATGTTGTCGAGCGTTGGCATTCATAGTGCGCTGATGATGGTGGATTCAGAGCGTGGCGTGGTGGATCCGGATGCGCCTTCGATCTGGGGCAATCACATGATTGCAGCGATTGAGATTCCGAAGGGATATGAATCGCCGAAGCTGCACAGTGTGGTGACGGCGAAGACGGGCAAGCGGTATCTGATTTTCGATCCGACGTGGTATTTGACGCCGTTCGGTCAGCTGGAAGACAACCTGCAGGGAAGTTATGGGGTGTTGATCGAAGGGAAAGACAGCCAGGTTATCGAACTGCCGGTGATGGATCCGACGCTGAATACGATTCGACGCACGGGGAAGTTTGAGCTGAGCGCGGATGGGTCGCTGAAGGGGTCGGTTACGGATTTGCGATTTGGGGATCTGGCGGAGACGAGGCGGCAGGTTTTCTCAAGCGAAGGTGAAAAGAAGCAGACCGAGTATGTGAACCGGGTGATCGCGCAGGACTTCACGGGGGCGTCGATGACAGGGCTGAAGGTGGAGAACGTGGACGCGCTGAATAAGGATTTGACGACCACGTTTGATCTGCAGGCAAGCCACTTTGCGAGCTTTACGGGGCCGCTGCTGATGATTCGGCCGCGGGTGCTGGGGAGTTATGAGCTGGACGTAGACCGTAAGCCGCGCCACGTGGAGATCGATCTGGAGCAGACCATGCAAGGCACCGATGAGTATGACATCGAGCTGCCACAGGGATACGTGGTGGATGAGCTGCCGGATCCAGTCAAGATCGATGTTGGGTTCGCGAGCTATGTGAGCTCGACGGAGTTGCATGGGCGGGTGTTGCACTACAGCCGGACATACACCGTGAGACAGGTGACGGTGCCTGCGACAAAGTATGAGGCGGTGCAGCAGCTGGCGGCAGCGATTGCTGCGGATGAAGGCAGCCAGGCAATTCTGAAGCGCGGAAACTAAGAAGCACAACTAAGAAGGAGTGAACGGCAGGCGATGACGATGAGACGGATAGGTGGATGGATATTGGCGGCCGTGGCGGTGAGCGGGGTGGCGTGCGCGCAGACGAATTTCACGCCGCCTACAGCGGAAGAACTCGCGATGACGTCGTTACCGGGATACCCGGGAGTGGCGGCGGTGGTGCTGAATCGCGAAGAGATTACCAAGGACGATATGCATTCCCTGACTCATTATGAACGGATCAAGATCCTGACTAAGGACGGGGAGAAGTATGCGAATGTGACGCTGCCGTTTGTGAGCGTCGCACAGGACGGATACTCGGCGAATGGCGATGACAAGACTCTTGGAGAGATCGCAGGACGGACGATCCACCCGGATGGGACGATTATCCCTTTCGCGGGAAAGCCCTATCTGAAAGTGCTGGAGAAGGACCAGGACGTGAAGGTGCAGGAGAGAGTGTTCACGCTGCCGGATGTTGAGGTGGGAAGCATTATTGAGTACCGCTACGTGACGCGGATCGCAGATAACATCTACGAAGCGCCCGACTGGTATATCCAGGGAGAGTTGTATGTAAAGCAGGCGCATTACGTGTGGTACCCGACCTCCAGGGAGCTTCAGAGTGAGCGGGGGCTGGTGACGACGATTACCTGGTTTCCGATTCTTCCTGCCGGTGTGACGATCGTGCGTCGTGACGTCCCGCATTCCGAATTCACGCACGAGCCCATTCAGGTTTTCGAGTTGACGATCAAGGATGTTCCGCCCGAGGTGAAGGAGGCTTATATGCCTCCGATTGCGAGTTTCAGCTACCGGGTTATGTTCAACTTCACGGCGGAGCATACGGCGGCCGACTGGTGGAAGGATGAAGGCAAGGATTGGTCGAAGCGGATGGATTCGTTCGCCGATCCGAACTCGGAGTTGAGGAAAGAGACAGCGGAGATTACATCCGGGGCTACGAACGATGATCAGAAACTGCAGAAGATTTATGCGGCAGTGATGAAGCTGGAAAACACGCATTACACCCGAGCTCACGAGCAACAAGAAGATAAAGCCGAGGGCGGGCACCAGGTGAAGAATGCAGCCGACGTGCTGAGTCACAAGCGAGGCAGCGAGTCACAGCTGACGGCGCTGTTTGTGGGAATGGCGAGAGCGGCGGGCATGAAGGCTTACTTCATGGATGTGCCCGACAGGAGCGAGGAGCTCTTTGTTCCGTCCTGGATGAGCTTTCGGCAGTTCGACGACGTGATTGCGATTGTGAATGTAGATGGGACGGAGAAGTATTTCGATCCGGGATGCAGGTACTGCGCTTATGGCCACCTTGCGTGGCAGCACACGGTGGTGGAGGGATTGCGGCAGTTCGATAAGGGCACGGAGTTTGGTGAAACGCCCGACGACAACTTCAAGGTCAACGTAGTGACCCGGGTGGCGAACCTGAAGATGGATGATGCGGGCCAGATTACAGGCACGATCGATCTGACCTTTACGGGAGCAGACGCAGTGGAGTGGCGGCATAAGGCATTGAGCGGTGACGAGGAGAGTCTGAACCATGCGATGCGGACCCATCTAGAGGACATGGTGCCCAGGTCGCTGCAGGTGAAGGTCGGCAAGATAGAAAATGTGCCGGACTATGAGCAGCCGCTGAAGGTGAGCTACGACGTAACCGGAACGCTGGGAACGCATACCGGAAAGCGCATCCTTGTTCCTTCCGATATTTTTCTGAGCAACGAGTCGGCGACCTTCGCAGATGAGAAGCGGCAGCAGGCGGTTTACTTCCACTATCCCCACTATGTGCAGGACGCACAGCGAATTAATTTACCGGCCACGGTAAGTGTTGAGGCGCTGCCCGATACGGTGAGGTTCGATCTTCCCAAGCAGGAGGCCTACACGCTGGCGGTTACCGGTGATGCGAAGGGTTTCACGACACGACGGAACTACATCCAGGGTGAGTTGCTGGTGTTGCCGAAGGACTATGACAGCCTGCGCAAGTTTTACGCCCAGTTCGAGAGCAAGGACCAGGAGAGCGTGGTGCTGAAGGCCGCGCCGGCGGTCGCTGCTTCGGGCGGAAACTGAGCGCGGGTGGTGATGTCAGGGACGAGCGGCGGCTAGGCTGCAGACCTTGATGACGCCGTTGTTATAAGGGCATTGGTGAGCGGTTGGAGCTGCGGCGTGAAGGACCATCCAGGTAACGCCGAGGGGAAGCAGACGCGCGTCGCGGACGGTGTCGGTTTCGGTGGAGAGGTTGGTTTGGGCGTCGGCTCCCTGTAACCATTCCGTGGCGAGGGAGGGTGTGATGGCCGCCTCGCCGCCGTCCTTGGAGAAGTCTGGCAGGGCGCTGCGGAGAGCGATGGGGCGGAAGGTCTGGGCGTCTTCGCCGTCCTCGTTGACGTATTTGGTGTCTAGGGCGAAGAGGGCGTCGGGTGGGGTGTGGTCGCGGGCCCAAAGGAAGGCCTGAACCCACGGGTTCGGATTCTGCTGGGCGCGCCAGGGGAACTCCAGGTGCTGGGATGCAGGGAAGGTTTGGCGCTGCACGTAGAACATGGTCGCTGAGAGTGCGAGGAGCGCGATGATGGGTAACGCTGCGAGCCCGGCGCGGAGGCTGTTGGAGCGCAGGCGCTGGCGGGTTTCGAGGGCGAGCTGGGTGAGGGTTGCGCCGAGTAAGAGCGTCATGATTGCGTAGATGAGCAGGAAGACGCGCAGAGGCTGCATGCGGGCGACGAGGTGAGATCGGCTGCCTTCGTGCGCGAAGAGTAGGGCGACGAGAGTGGCGATGCAGCCGATGGCGATGCAGGCACGGCAGAGTGCGGCAGCAGCGGCGTTGAGTGGGTCGGGTTGCTTGCTGTAGCGGGTGAGTAGCGCGGCGAGGACGGCGAGGGGGCCGGCGAGTCCCAGGAGCTCAAACCACTGCCATTGGGAGAGGAACCAGTAATAACGGGATTTCTCCGCGGCGATGATGGCGGGAGTTTCAGTGGGAGCTACGGTCTGAAGGGTTGCAGCGAGCGCGAGTGCGGAGAGGGCGAGGATCGCGTAGGCGATAGTGCGCTGGCGCAGGCGGGTGAGGCGCAGGACGAGGATGAAGGCGAAGGCGTACGCGGCCATCAGGGGATGGAAAGCCGCTGCGAGGATCAGGCAGAGCGCGGAGTTGAGGAGCGGGCGAAGGTTGGGGCGGTCGTCGAGTGCGAAGGCGACGGCGAGTAAGGAGAGGGGTGTGGACAGGCTGCGCGCGGTGACGTAGGGATCCATCAGGAGCAACGAGGTGCCTGCGATGGGAAGCGTCCAGAAGGCGGCTAGGAGACAGAGGCCGGCGAAGCGCGCGGGTTCGCTGGAGATGGTGCGTTGCAGGATGCGATGAGCAGCGTAGAAGGTGAGCCAGAGGCTGAAGAGATCGGTGAGCAGCAAAACCCAGGCTAGCGAGAGGTGCGTGATTCGGACGATCGAGGCGAGGACGGGGGCGAAGATTGAGAAGTGAAGGTGCTCGCTGACGAAGACGGTGTAGTGAGGGAATAGAGTTGGGTTGAGCGTGAGTTGGACACCTGCTACGTAGAGACCACCGTCCTCGGCGAGCGGGTGATAGCCGTTGAGGAAAAGTGTGAGGACAGTCAGTGCTAGCAAGGCAAGGCGCATCGACCAGGGCGGAAGAAACCTGGGGGATAATGTGTGGTCTGGCCGGATCGAGGAAATCATTTTGTTCTGAGGTTGACGATACAACCAATTGCGAAGCAATGAATGACGGAGCGAGTTTGTGGCCGAAGCTCACGAGTTGCGGCTAGAATAAGAGTTGTGTTGTCCAGCCACAAACCCTCCCTACTCGAAGACGAGACGCCTCCAGATCCCAGCGCACACGGCCCGTTCGCCGCGCTTCGGCGGGTTCTGCCTTCGGGCGAGGTGATTCGATTCCTGCTGGTTGGGGGATCGAATACGCTGATCTCGCTGGGGCTTTATTCAGGATTTGTGATCCTGTTTGGTTTTCTGTTGCCTCACCACGGGAAGCCGCTGATCGCGGATATCGCGCAAATCGTTTCGAAGCCGCTTGCGATCACGGTCGCGTTTCTCTGCTATAAACATTTTGTTTTTCGCACAAAAGGCAATTACTTAAAAGAATGGTTGAAGTGTTTCGCGGTGTATGGAATCAGTACGCCGGCGGAGTTGATTATTCTGCCGGTGGCGACGAAGGCGTTTCTGCTGTCGACGCTGACGCATCCCTACGCGCCGTTTCTGGCGGGGATTGTGAACTCGGTCATCATTGCGTGCTACAGCTACTTTGCGCATAAGAAGTTCTCGTTCAAGCGGTAGCGCTTTCGGCTTGCCGTCTCCGCGCTGCGATACTTGAGACTTCAGATAAAGGTTCAGAAAGACAATCATGTATAGAACGTTGCAATTGCAGTTGCAGGCACGGATTGAGGCGCTGTTGAAGGAGCGCTACGAGATTGCGTTGGCCAATCTTGCGGTAGAGCTGCCGCCGAAGATCGAGTTTGGGGAGATGGCGCTGCCGGTTGCGTTTGAGCTGGCGAAGCGGCTGAAGAAGGCTCCGCGCGCGATTGCGCAGGAGCTGCAGGCGGAGTTGGCCGCGACTCCTGGTGTGGCTGCGGTGGAGATTGCGGGTGCTGGTTATCTGAATGTGAAGCTCGATCGCGCTGCAATGGTGAAGCGCATGGCCGCGGATGAGCATGCGGTTGTTGGCGGTGGCGGATTTCGGCTGGTTGAGCATACGAGCATCAATCCGAACAAGGCTGCGCATGTGGGGCATCTGCGGAATGCGATTCTCGGCGATAGCTTTGCGCGGATGCTGAAGAAGGACGAGTACAAGCCTGGGTGGGACGTTGGCGTGCAGAACTATATCGACAACACTGGGGTTCAGGTGGCCGATATTGTGGTCGCGGTGACGGAGCTGCAGGGCATGTCGCTGGCGGAGGTGCGCGTTTGGATAGCGGAGCTGGAGGCTGCGGGCAAGCGTTTGGATTATGCATGCTGGGATCTGTATGCGGAGGTTTCGCAGTGGTACGAGGCGGATGCGCCGCGCGTTGGGGAGCGACGACAGTTGCGGCTGGACACGCTGCATGCGATTGAGGCTGGCGGCAATGCGAAGGCTGATATTGCCGAGTTGATCGCTACGGGTGTGTTGCGGCGGCATCTGGAGACGATGGAGCGGTTGGGCATTGAGTATGACTTTCTGCCGCGCGAGAGTGAGATTCTGCACCTGCACTTCTGGGAGACGGCGCGGGCGCTGATGGTGGAGCGCGGTGTGTTGTACCTCGAGACCGAGGGGAAGAACAAGGGTTGCTGGGTGATGCGAAGGGCGATCTCTGCGGCTGCTGGTGTGGAGTTGGCGGAGCAAGGTCCGGATGAGGACGCGAAAATCATT
>Ga0302226_10000938_pt1 | contig 22554 bp, 18 predicted proteins | sample II_Palsa_E3_3_FD_193524 | JGI IMG/M metagenome (GOLD analysis project Ga0302226, IMG submission 193524) | Peat permafrost microbial communities from Stordalen Mire near Abisko, Sweden - II_Palsa_E3_3 | ecosystem: Environmental > Terrestrial > Soil > Palsa > Peat permafrost | place: Sweden...
ACCGAGGAGTTCGCCACCGCGGACTGGAATCCGCTGGTCCTCGAGGTGAAGGACGACTATGCGCGGTCGCTGGCCGCAGCCCGCGTCGCGGACGTGCTGGTGGTCAATCCGATCCGGGACGGCATGAACCTGGTCGCCGAGGAGGGACCGGTGCTGTCCGACCACGGCTGCGCGCTGGTGCTGTCCCGCGAGGCGGGCGCGGCCGCGCTGCTCGGATCGGACGCGCTGCTCGTCAACCCGTACGACGTCAGCGCCACCGCGAACGCGATGCACCAGGCGCTGCTGATGCCGGAGGATGAACGCCGGCGCCGGTGCACGGCCCTGGCCTCGGCCGCCGCCAGCAAGGCCCCCGCCCAGTGGCTCACCTCCCAGCTCGACGCCCTCGGTTGATCCGGGGGGGCGACCCCCTGGACCCCCCGATTCCCGCTGAGGTGCAGGCCGCATTCGGGGGGTTCCGGGGGTCCCCCCCGGCCAGCACAGCTAACTGATGGCGTCCGCTATGGCGGTGAGGAGGGCGGCTATGCCTTCGGGGCCGTCTACCGGCAGGTCGGCTTCGCTGGGGGGGACTTCTGATTCGGGGGCGGCGCTCACGACGGTGAGGCCGGGGATTCCGTCGGAGCGCAGAGCCCGGACGGCGGCGAAGGCGGGCAGGTCACCAAGGTCATCGCCGCAGAACAGAACCGACCCCGCCGCCCGCTGGGCGGCCAGGTCCGTCAGCGCCACGCCCTTGTCCGTACCGGGCGGCCGCAGCTCGATGACCCGGCGGCCGGGCTCCAGCACGAGCCCGGTCCGCTCCGCGAGCGCCTCGAGCGGGCTGCGCAGCCGGGCCTGGGCGGCGTCCGGGTCGGCGGTCCCCCGGGTGTGCACGGCCAGGGCGCCCCCCTTGTCCTCGATCCGGACCCCGCCGGGAGCATCCGCCGCCCGGAGCACACCGGGCAGCTCGCGCCGGGCCGTGGCTACGCCCGGCGGCGCGGGCGGCGCGGTGACCCGGCCGTTCTCCCAGCGCTCCCGGCCATAGTGGCCGAGCACGATGAGGCCGGGCACGCTGGCCAGCTCGCCGAGCTCGACCGCCTCCGCGACAGGCCGGCCGGTGATGACGGCCAGCGTGCCAATGCACGGGGCCAGCCGCCGCAGCGCGGCGATCGCGCTGGGCAGGCCGCGCGCCGCGGCCGGGTCGCTCACGATCGGCGAGAGCGTGCCGTCGTAGTCGCAAGCGATCAGCGCGCTGCCCGGCGCGGACACCAGCGCGTCCAGCCCGGCCCGCCCCTCGGGGGTCGTGGGCCGGGGAAGCCCGGCTACCGCGCGTTCAGGGCTCATGACCGGCATCTCCATGTTCTCGCAACACGCCGCCCTAGTCGGAAGTTCGCGGCGAGCGAATTCGCTGCCGCCGGGAGCGCTGCCTGCGCAGCCGCTTGATGAGCACAGGATCGAACCGGAGAGCCTCCGGCGTGTCGATCAGCTCGTTGAGGATCTGGTAGTAGCGGGTGGGGGCCAGGTCCAGCACGTCCCGCATGGCCTGCTCCTTCGCGCCCGGGTGCCGCCAGGACCGCCCTTCGAAGGCCAGGATCTGGACGTCACGCTCGGACAGTTCCGCCATATGGCCCTCCTCCCGGACACGCTCATCGTAGGCGGGCGGCGGGCGGCCGGGGGAAATCCGGCGCCAGGCCCCGCTGTACCGGCGGCCTCCCGCGACGTACGCTCACGGGTCGTGGCCTTTTTTCGCTGTCTGACTTTCCTCACCGACTACGGGCTGGAGGACGGCTTCACCGCCGCCTGCCACGGAGTGGCGGCCCAGCTCGCCCCGGAGATCCCGGTCATGGACATCACCCACCTCATCCCGGGTGGCGACGTGCGCCGCGGTGCCGCGGTGCTGGCCCAGACGATTCCCTACTTCCCGCCTGCGGTGCACGTCGCGGTGGTCGACCCCGGCGTCGGCACCGAGCGGCGGGGCGTCGCCGTTGCGGCCGGTGACGCCATCCTGGTCGGCCCGGACAACGGCCTGCTGTCGTGGGCAGCATCGGTGGCGGGCGGCCCGCGGGCCGCCGTCAGCCTGACCAACAAGGAACTATGGCTGAACAACGCGGCGGCTCCCACGTTCCACGGCCGTGACATCTTCATGCCGGTGGCCGCACGGCTGGCCGCCGGGGCGGACCTAGCGTCGGCCGGTACCGAGATCGAGGTGTCTGACCTGGTGACGCTGCCGCCACCGGCCAGCCGGCTGCTCGACGGGACCGCTCAGGGCGAGGTGCTGACGGTCGATACGTTCGGCAACGTGCAGCTGACCATCTCCGCGTCTGATGCCGACACCATCGGCGTCCGGTACGGCCGGAATATCGTGGTGCGGGCCGGCCGGCGCCAGCTGACCGTGCCCTACCGGGAAACGTTCGGTGCGGTCGCGCCCGGCGAGCTGGTCGCGTTCGCCGACGGATCCGGCATGGTCTCGCTGGCGGTCAATTCCGGCGACGCCGCCCAGCGGCTCGGGCTGCCGCCAGGGGCCCACGTCTCGCTCAGCCCCGCGCCGTAGCCCGGCCCGGCGAGGGCTCCGGCGGACTGGTCCGAGCCCAGCTTTCCGGCGCAGCGTAGTCGGGTGTTTACGATCCGCCGGATCGCGCGGCCCGGACGGGCAAGATCGGCGGGAACGATTCCCCGGGCGGGTAGGAGCATGGCACGATGGTCATGCGACGACAAGACCGTAGGGACGGGCCGGGGTAACGGCGCCGAGGGCCCAGCCGGGCGGAGCCGCGATTCCGCGAACGGGCGGCACGCCGCGTGTCCCCCGTCCAGAGGAGACGTGACCGCCGTGTCACCTCGCTTGCCCAGCGGCGCACTGCTGGCCATCACCGTGGCGACGACGGCCGCTACCGCGGTTCTGGCTCCCCTGCCCGCGCAGGCGGCCCCCGGGGCGCGGGGCGGCATCGCGGCGAGCCGGGCCGGGACGGCTTCCCAGGCGGCAGCGGACAAGATCCGCGATCAGGAATGGTGGCTGGCCAACCTGCACGTCACGCAGGCCTGGGCCGCCACCCGCGGCGCGGGCGTCACCGTCGCCGTGCTCAGCAGCGGCGTAGCCGCGGACCATCCCGACCTAACCGGGTCCGTGATCACGGGCCCTGATTTCACCGGATCGGGTGAGACACCCGCAACTCCGTCCTGGGGCATCGAGGGCACCTCCGCCGCCAGCATCATCGCCGGGCACGGGGACAACGTAGGAGACGCGGCAGGGATCATCGGCATCGCGCCCGCCGCCAGGATCCTCTCCGTCCGGGTCGTACTTGACGCCACCGACCCGCTGAACGGGAACCCGGCTGCTGTACAGGGCCTGCCTGCCGCGATCGCGGCGGGTATCCGGTACGCCGCCGCACACGGCGCCCAGGTGATCGGCCTGCCGCTCGACCCCGCGAGTCTCGCGTCCGACGGTGCCGCGACCGGCGGCCTCAGCGCAGCCGCCGGAGGCAGCGCCGCGGAGCAGGCGGCGGTGGACTACGCGCTCGGGAAAGGCGCGGTCCTGGTCGCGCCCGCCGGTGACAATGGCGAGGACGGAAACGAGCCCACCTATCCGGCGGCCTATCCGGGTGTCATCGCCGTGGGCACTGTTGACCGCCACTTCGTCAGGGCCGCGTTCTCCAGCCGGCAGTCCTACGTGGCGCTCACCGCACCCGGAGTGGACCTCACGACGGCCAGCCCGCCGTCCGGATACCGGAACATAAGCACCACAGACGCGGCCAGTTCCGTCGTCGCAGGCATTGCGGCCCTGATCCGGTCGCGGTATCCCACCCTGAACAGCAGCCAGGTCAGGCGGGCTCTGGTGACCGGCAGCGTGCCCCGGCCACCCTCCGCCACGGGGGCGGGCTACGGCGCGGGCACAGTGGACGCGCTGAAAGCCGTCCAGGCGGCCGCCCTCATTGCGGCCCCGCGCGCGGCACCGTCGGCCTCGGCCAGCTCACCGGCGGCGGCACCCCCGCACACGATCAGGCCCGCTCCGCCCAGAACCGGCATCCTGGGCCGGGCCAAGACGGTGCTGCGGGACGCGGCCATGGCCGCGGGCATGCTCATCCTTCTGCTGCTGGCGAGCTTGATCGGTATCCGGGTCCGGCGCCGGCGGGCGGACCGGGGACCCCTTCCCGCCCCGGAACCCTGGACCCTGCTGAACGCTCCCCCCGGGCCGCACGGGACACCGGTCGGCGTCGCCCGGCACACGGCCGGCGTCGCCCGGCACACGCGAGCGGCTGCGGGGGAGCGCGCAGCCGGGCGGATCGGGGCGCCGGGAACGGCGCCCTGGCGGACCGGACCAGGCGGCCAGGACAACCGGCCACCGGCCGGGGCGGGGGGCCAGACCGCTCCCGCGCAGGCGCCGGCCCGGTGGGCGCTGCCCGGGCCGCCACCTGCCCTCGCCAGCGGCCGACCGCCACGCGTGCTGCCGGTACCCGGCGCGCCACCATTTTCGGGGACCTTTCCTGGCCCGCACTCGTCCGGCCTCGCGGCACGGCCGGGTATGGCCGGTTCTGTCCCGGCGACGGGTTCCAGGGACGGCCCGGCTTCTGATGCGACGGCCCCAGGCGATGCACCCTCAGACGCCACGGTGCCCGGCGGGCGAGCTGGCCGACGAGCGCGCAACCGCAGCCGGGGCGGCCAATCCGCGGCGAGTCCCCGGATCGGCGCGCATGGCCTGCGGGTCCGGGTGACGCCGGTGTCAAGGACGGTGCCCCGGGCTCAGGTCACTCCGCCAGGCGGACCGCCGTGGGAACCGGCGCCCATGCCGGAAGGTGGGCTGCCGCACGATACGGCGCAACGCGTTCCCGATCCGTTTGCCTCGTTCGCCCCGCCGTCCCCGACGACTTCGGCGCCCTGGGACGTGGCCGCGTCCGGACCGCCGCTGCCGCGGCGCGGCCAGCTCACCAGTCCGGGAGGTCCCGCTCTTCCGGGTGCAGGGTCGGCGTCCTTCCCAGGTCCCATCCCGCCCGCCGGGCCCGAACCGGTCGAAAGCGCAGGCCTACCGGCCAGCCGGGGCCCGGCAGACCCGCAGGATCCCGTGCCGCCCCTCGGGCGGCTACGTTCGGCGGGACCGGTGCCCCCGGTGGATCCCGGCTTCCCCGCCGGCCCAGTACTACCGGGGAGGGCAGCCCCGGGCGGCATGTCCCCGGAAGGCTGGCTGCCGCTCCGCAGGCCCTCCAGCTTCGCGGAGTCGTCTGGGCCAGCCGGGCCCGGGCACCCGGCCGGCCCGCCGGAAACGCCGGCCGACAGCGCAGGGCACGACACGCCGGCGCGGCCGCCGGGCGGCACCGGCCCCGCTCCGGCCTCCCCGCCAGACCTGCCCGCAGGCGGGGCGGCCAGGCCACGGTACCCGCCTTACTCCGGCAGGCATGCCTCGGCGGACGGGCCGGGCGAGGATGACGGCCCGACCGGTCCGGGCGGGCCGGGGCGTGACAGGCCCTCCGGCCCGCTCTACATCTGGAATCCGGCGGCGCTGACCCAGCCATTCCCGTCCGCGCCGCCACCGCGGGATGAGCCGGAGCCGCCCGCAGGAGATACCGGCCAGCAGCCTTAAGCCCCGGCGGCGAGTTGCTCCTTACGCACGGTCGCGTACATGGACACGTACTCCTGCCCGGACAGCTGCCGAATCGCCCCGATCACTTCGTCGGCGATGGCCCGGCGCGCCTTGCCCGGGGCCCCGTATTCGCCGCCTCCGATGCCATCAAAGGTCATCGGTTTGCCGATCCGTATCTCGATCCGGCCCAGCCGGGGGATGACCCGGCCCGGCGGCAGCACCCGGTCCGTGCCGATCATGGCCACCGGGATGACCGGCAGCCCGGAGTTGATGGCCAGCCAGCCCACCCCGGGCCGGGCCCGGTACAGGCGGCCGTCCGGGGACCTGGTGCCCTCGGGATAGATGCCGAACAGTTCCCCGCTGCGCAGCAGGGCCAGCGCCCCCTCGAGCATCTCCTGGGCGGCGCGGGCGCCCGCCCGGTCGACCGACAGCTGGCCGGTCGCCTTCAGGTAAACGCCCATCAGCCGCAGGCCAGGCCGCTTGCTGGTGAAGTACTCGGACTTCGCCGCGAACGTCACCGGCCGCGTCAGCATCAGCGGGAGGAACACCGAGTCCAGCACGGACAGGTGGTTGGACGCCAGGATGGCGCCGCCCGTGGCGGGAATGTTCTCCGCGCCGATGACCTGCGGCCGCCACAGCCCGTGCAGGAACGGCCCAGCGATGCGCCGCGAAAGCTGGTATTGCACCCGTTCTCCTTCTGTACCGCCCGTTGCCCGGCTAGCCAATCCGGCCGGTGACGGAGGACCCGGTGATCGCCCACCCGCGTTCGGCCGTATCGTCCCTCATAAATGGGACACCCGCCAGTAGAGCAAACCCGAGCGGGAGGGCCAGCGGCAGCGCCGTCGCCGGCACAATGATGCCCGAGTCATCCGCAAACCAGCCGAGCACGCAAACCAGCCACATCATCGCCAGGGTGATCGCCATCAGCGGCTCGGCGCAGTAGCCGCGGGGCAGCGCCTTGATCCCGAACACCGATGGCCTGAACAGCATCAGTCCGGCCAGGACGATGACCAGGGGCACCATCGGACTATAGGTGTTCACCGCGAGGGAGCCGATCATCGAGGTAAATTTACGTTGCAGCAGCCCCCCGGCGTGACCGTGGATCAAGTTGCCGGCGAAGGTCCCGATATCAGACTGGCCGGTCGCCGGGACCAGGTAGTTGATGAGCGCGAACAGTGCGAACAGGGCCAACCCGCTGCCCAGGACCAGCAGCACCCGGCCCGGCGTGATCCGGGCTCCGGCGATGACCATGAGCAGCAGCAGGAAGCAAGGCACGAGAGCGATCGTCCCGCCCACCTTCCCGCCGAACTGCGGCCAGCCGCAGGCGACGACCACGAAGACGGCGACCGCGGCCGCCGCGAAAAGCGCACGGCCCCGGCCGGGGCGATCCGGAGCCCGGTCCGCGTCGTGGACCGGGCCGCGGCGGCGGCGCCGCAGCAGCGCATTCCCGGCCCAGGCGGCGGCGATGATGCCGCACACGGCATAAAGGCCGATCGCTTCCCCGCCGATGCCGTAGAACCGGCCGCCTTCGAGGACAGACAGGCCGAACGGCGACCCCAGCTGCAGACGGGACCCGGTCATCACATCGAGCCCGACGATCAGGACCGTTGCCGCGGCTACAGCGCCCGGCGGCCCGAACGGATCCCGCCGCCACGGGCCGCCCAGCGCGATCGCGCTCACCACCGCGGTCCCAGCCACGGTGAGCCCGTATTGCCAGATCGCAGGGTGGGACATCAGCCACCACGGCACCAGGTTGGCCAGGAACGAGCCGGCGGCCACCGCGCCGGTGACCGTGCCGGCGATCCGCCACAGCGCGGCGCGGCGCCGTCGGCGGTCCGGCTGACCGCCCCAGAAGAGCAGGCCGATACCAGCGAACGCCGCTACGTCGACCAGGGCGTAGGTCCAGAAGAAGATGGTGTGCGTGCTGGTCCATACCTGATAGGTGGTGTCCTGGCCAGCCAGCCCGCGGATAACGGCGGTGGGCGCACCGCGATCGGTGCGGGTGATCAGGGAGCCAGGCAAGCCGGCCGGCCGGGGCTGGCCACGCCAGCCGAGCACCGTCGAGGTCAGGTCGGTGAGCACCACCATTCCCGGCTGCCGTGTTGACGGGGCGGTGAGCTGGCCCGACCGGTAGGCGGAGCCGCTGATCTCGACAACCTGTAGGTGCGGCGGGAGCGTGTCCGCGCCCAGCGCGGCCACCATCAGGGTCGTTCCGGCCGGCAGGTCCGCCCTGATGGCTGCCAGCTCGCCGTCGGCGTGCCGTAGCGCGGCGGTCCGCGCGGTGCCGCCGTGACCCCCGGATGCGCTGGGCAGCGAGCCCAGGTCCACCACGGTCAGTGGGCAACGGGCCAGCAGCGCACGGCTCACAGCCGAGCCGGACGGGAGATACGAGCCGACGTCGCCGCCCGGGCCGGCCAGCGCCAAGGCGGCACCGGGGCCGACGGCCGTCGCGCAGTTTCCCTGGCCCGCGGCCGAGGCCAGCAGCCCCCACCGGGGGCTGTACTTCAGCGTGTGGTTGTAGGAGACCAGGGACGGCATGGCCGCGATGCGCGCTGGGCGGGGGGCGGCGGCGTGCCCGGCGCGGCGCGGCTCCGCGGTCACCGCCGGAAGAGCCGGGCACGGGCTCTTTTCGCCATGCGGCAGCTGGGCCCGGTTTCCCCCGTTGAGTGTCAGCCAGGCGTCGGCGGGGCACGTGCGCGGCAGCACCGCGTAATCGACCAGGGAGCCGGGCGAACCGGCCAGCGCCAGCTGCCACAGCGCGGGAGTCTCCGACGGGGACACATCAGCCCAGCGCAGACCGGAAAGCCCGACGATGACGACGTGGGAGGAGACCGCTGGCCCGGTGCCCGCCGTGGCCGGGGTCGGCCGGGTACCCACGTTCATGAGGACAGCCACCACCGAGGCCACCACGGCGAGGGCGCCGAGCAGCATCCGGCGAGGAAACGTCCCCATCACGGGGTCAACGGTATCCGGGATGACCCGATGACCGGCCTGGCCAGCAAGAACTCAGGCCGGCTCGGCAAGGCCCGGGCGCGACCGGCCGGCGCTGCTGCGGCTTCTTACACCTGCTGCGCCGAGACGGTTCCGGCACAGGCGCGGATCCGGTCCCTCACCCAGCGCAGATGTTCTGGTTGGCCGTCCGGGCCGACGGGATAGGCAGGGACGGCGTGATGCTCGGCTGCGGGGAGCTGGTCGCCCCGGCGCCCTGACCGGAGGCCGAGGCACCGGGAGCCGCCGACGGGGCCGCCCCGCTCACGGTGGGGCTGGCGGTACTCGCGGACGGGCTCGCCGACGGGCTGGGGGAGGCGGCGAAGAGGGACCGGCTGGCCGGCACATCGTTGCGGAACGACTGGAAGATCTGGCTGTCTTCCGGTTGTGTCCACAGCACGTTGGCCGTATCGGACGGGACCACCTCGGAGCGGGGATAAGTCGGCAGCGTGAAGAAGGCGACCTTGCTGGACGGCAGGTCGCGCAGGCTGGACGCGAGGTTGTACAGCCCGGTCACGCCGCCGAGCTTGGTGTCAATGGTCAGGGACTTCGTTGCGGCGTCGAGGAACCGGTAGATCGCCACCGGGTTCAGCAGCTTGCTTTTCGCCTGCTGGATGAGAGAGGACATGAAGGCCTGCTGGCGGGTGATCCGCTCAAGATCGCTGCCGTCGCCGAGGGTGTAGCGGGCCCGGACGTACGCCAGGGCCTGGGCGGGGGTCAGCGTGTGATGGCCGGCGCTCAGCTTCAGCCCGGACAGCGGATCATCGATGGCCTGGGGGTTGCACTCTGGCACGCCGCCCAGCGCGGCCACCATGTTCTCAAGGCCGGTGAAGTTCACCACGACGAAATGGTCGATATAGATGCCAGTGTCCTGCTCGACCGTCTTGATCGAGCAGGCCACGCCGAGGCTGGCGTTGTTCCCGTCCAGGTTGCCGATGGCGAACGCCTCATTGATCTTGAACGTCTGCGGCGAGGACATCTGGCCGTTACCCATCTTGCAGGCCGGGATGCTGACGTACGAGTCGCGCGGGATCGACATCACCTCGGCCCACTGCCGGCTGGCGGGGATATGCACGATCATCATGGTGTCCGACTGGTCGGTAGTAAGGTTCCGGCCGTACCGGGCGCTCAGACCGAACCTGCTATCCGAGCCGATCACCAGGATGTTCTCGGCCTGGGGGTGCAGATCGACCGGCTGGCTCCCGAGCAGCCCGCTCACGTCGCGCTGCTGTATGTTGCCGTTCAGGTGGCGGTAGAGCAGGAAGACCCCGACGGCGGCGATGGCCACCAGGCCGGCCGTTATGCCCGCCGTCCAGAGCAGGAGTTTGCGGCGGCGATGCGGCCGGGCACCCGGCGGGGGTGGTCCGCCGGGCGGCAGGGCCGGGCCCCCGGAAGCAGCGGGCCCTGCGGGCGAGGCCGGGCGGTCCGGGGACACCCGATCCGGTGCCGCATCCGGGGACACCCGATCCGGTGCCGCATCCGGGGACACCCGATCCGGTGCCGCATCCGGGGACACCCGATCCGGTGCCGCGTCCGGGAACGCCGGATGCGCTGCCCGGACCAGGGGGGCCGCAGACACCGGATCGGCCGGGGGAACGCCGTCGCCGTCGTGCGCTGGCGCGGGCCCGGCTGACGCTACCCCGCGGCCGGGCCTCTCATCCGGCGGGACAGGGCTCCCCATTGATCACTCCACCCGGTATCCAAGGTCTGTCAAGATCACCATTCCCAGGCCCCGGATAAACACTCCTCAACGGGAATGACGCTCGGGTCAAGCCGATAGTTGCCCATAGTCGGGCTCTTCGCTTACCAGACCTATTCCCGCCAAAGGCGGCCAGCACCGTGCACCGGGCCGGGTTCTTGTCGTTTCCTGAGTAATCGCGGGGTCCCAGGGCAGCGGCCAGGGGCAGACAACCAGCTCAGAGCCGAACGACAAAGGAGCGGGACGCACGTACACCTTTACGGGCGAGTTTGACTACCGGATCACGTTCGGCGTCACTGCCGGCGGCTGCCCCCCGCGCGCACCGTCAGCCCTCCTCCCGCAGGGCGTCCACCTCGGCCAGCAGCGACTGGGGCATCCAGGCGGGCAGCAGAGTGCCCCGGGGATCGGCTCCGGCACAGGCCTTGCGGATCGTCGCCTCCCGGTCCGGGGTCAGCCGGGGGTGGGTGTAGCCGAACGGCTCCGACCGGCTCTCCTCCTCCCCCGGCGGAGCCGAGTCCGCCCGCAGGTAGGTGCGGACGAAATGCCGATAGTGCTCGGAAATGCGCGCTTCGGTTTCGTCCCGGTCCGCGTGGCCGGCCAGGTAGTCGATGAGCGGCTGGCGCCAGTTGCTGCGTCCCACCGCGAAGCCGACGTACCCTTCCAGCGGCGCGGCGATGTCCAGCCAGTGATCGACCTGGTGCTGCGGGGCGTTACGGCCGAGCATGATGCACGCGCTTTCCGGGGGGCCGGCGCTCTTGACCGCGTCCAGGACGAGGCGCGCACCCTCGGTGGTCTCGTAGCCTTCCAGCTTCCAGATGCCCGGATCAACACCTGCGTCGCTCAGTTCGTGGATGACCTGGACGGTGAGCGCGGGTCGCGCCAGCTCGTCATACAGCGCCTGGTCCTCGCAGGCGGCGAGCTGCGCGCGGGTCGCCGGCACGAGGAGCTCGAGCATCCACCGGCGCCGGCTGCTGACGGCGTAGTCATTCAGCCGTTTCAGGGTGGCGGTCTGGGCTGTACGCAGCCCGGCGGGGTCGGCCGGGTTGAAGCGCACCAGCGCCTTGACCCAGTCGGGGTCGAAAGCCTCGATGTGCGCGGGGAAGTCGTCGCCGTACTCGAACGTAAGCTGCTGCGCGCCGCTGGCTTCGACCGGCATGGCCAGCTCGAAGCCTGCCTCCCTGACGTGCCGGGCGACATCGGCGCCGAGCTGCTCGTCCACGAGGACGCCGAGGCGGCCGCCGCTGAGCGGCATGCCGCTGGCCCGCTGGGCGCCGGCGAAGATCAGCTGCTTGGCACTGCGCATGGCAGCGAGCTGCTCGCCGGTCGGCTGGCCCTGGACGCCGAACAGCGTGCCGAAGGAATCACGCTGGTCCATCGCCATGATGAACAGCGGCTGCGCGGCCGACGGCGGCCCGGTGACCTCGGTCATGGTGCCCGCCTTCCTCAGATCGGCCGATGGCCCCGCCGACACGGGACCTCCACAGACCGGCCCAGTCTTGTCGGTAACAAGGATCTGCCCAGCGGGCGCCCGGCCCCACGCCGGGTCCGCGTTCCCCGGCAGACCGCCCGTCACGGTGCCCAGGACGGCAGCACCAGAGCGATCAGCGGCCACCATCTCTGGGCAGGCACGGCCGATTATCTGGGGCAGCGTAGCCGCGCGGTAAGCTGCGCGGGAATCCAGAGGGGCGGTACCAGATGAGCCGCGAGGCGCTCGACCGCGCCGGCCGGGCGACGATGGCTGGCGCCGCCGGGGTGGTTGTGGTCGCACACGGCGGCCGTTCGGTCAGTACCGCGCCGGTCACTCCTGGGCAGGTCGCTGTCGTGCGGATGGTCCCCGTCGCCTGGGCTATCGGCCGCGCGCTGCAGGGCAGCCGGATTGTGGTGTGCCGCCCGCGTTTCCAGCTCCGGGGCTGGAATGGCGAGCTGGCCTCCCCCGTGCACGACATGAACCAGATACTCGACCGGATCGGCGAGCGGTTCGGGCCGGTTCCCGTGGTGCTGGTCGGCCACTCGATGGGGGCGCGCGCCGTGCTGCGCGCCGCCGGGCACCCCGCGGTGACGGCGGTGGCCGGGCTGGCGCCCTGGCTGCCGCCCGGAGAGCCAGTGGACCAGCTGGCGGGGCGCCGGGTCCTGCTCGCGCACGGGACCGCCGATCGCATTACCCGGCCTGCTGAAACCTGGGCCTACGCGGAACGGGCCCGGCTGGTCACGGACGTGGCACTGATCGAGGTACGTGGCAGCGAGCATGCCCTGCTGCGGAGGGCGGGGCTATGGCACCGCATGGCCGCCGACTTCTGCCGGGGATCTTTCGGCATGCCCGTGGAGACGGGAGCGGTGACCGCCGCCTTCCAGGCTGCGGACGGTAACCGGCCTCGGACAGTCCTGTGACGGGGGGTCACGAGGCCTGACGCCGGGCCAGCAGGTAGGTACGCCACGTCTCCACCTCCGCGGGGTAGCTGGCGCGTTCCAGCCGGGCTTGCACCGGCAGCCCGGCGCCTTCCAGTGCGGCCGCGACGTCGCGGGTCTGCAGGAAACGGAAGTCGACGTCGACCTGCTGCCCCCACCATTCATCCCGGTGCCGTACCTCGGAGCCCCGGTGGAATGAGACTAGGGCCAGGCCACCCGGGCGGAGCACGCGGTGCATCTCGGCGAAGGCGCTCGGCAGCTCACCGGGTTCCAGATGGATGATCGAGTAGAAAGCCACTACAGCCCCGAACTCGCCGTCGCCAGCGGGCAGGTCGAGCAGATCCCCACGGCGAAATCGGGCTCCGGGATGCTCCTTTTCCGCAATCGCGATCATGGCGCTGGACAGGTCGATGCCAACTGCGGGCGCACCGTGAGCCGTCAGCCAGCCGGTCACGTGACCTGGGCCGCAGCCGAGGTCGGCAATGGGCGCACCGTGCGCGGTCTGCTCGATGAGACTGGCCAGCAGGGCCCGGTCCAGTGGCTTGCCGACCAGTTCCCCGCGCAAGCTGTCGGCGTAGTGCTGTGCCACGGCATCGTAGCTGCGGCGGATTGCGCCGCGCCGTCGGCGTTCCTCCATGCCGGACAGCGTGCCATGAACCGGCCAGCCGGGCGAGCGGGCGCTCACGGACTGGCCAGCCGGGCGAGCGGGCGCTCACAGACTGGCCAGCCGGGCGAGCGGCGCTCACGTAGCCGCGATCGTGCTCAGGAAGCTGGTCAGGCCTGCGAAGTAGGCTTCCTGGTCGTCGTACATGGCCAGGTGGCTGCCCCGGGGGCAGTACAGGTAACGGCCCTGCGGCAGGCGGCCGGCCATCATCTCCATGTGGGCCGGGTCCATCGTGTCGTACCGGGCGCCGATGACCAGTGTGGGCACGTCGATCGAGGCGAGCTCCGCGGTCCGGTCCCAGTGCGCGAGCTTGGCGCTGGCGCTGATGCCCAGTTCGCTCGGGCCCTGCATCGATACGTAGATGTCCGGGTTGATGTGGGCGAAGCCGCGCTGCACCGGATCGGGCCACTGTTCGGGCGGCATGCGCAGCACGTGATGGACGTAGTGCTGCTCGGCCAGCAGTTCCATGTAGCGGGGGTCCTCGGTCTGCCCGCTCGCCTCGAGCGTTTTGATCTCGGCCAGGGCCGCCTGATCCATCTCCGGCATCAGCACCTGCTCGGCGTAGGCGTTGTAGGCGGGGACACTGGCCATCATGTTGGAGATGACCAGCCCGCGCAGATGCTGCTGGTAGGCCAGCGCGTACTCGATGGCCAGGATGCCGCCCCATGACTGGCCGTAGAGGACGAAGCTCTCCCGGTCCAGCCCCAGCGCCCGGCGGACCTGTTCCACTTCGTCGACGAAGCGGACGAGCTCCCAGAGGGACGGCTCGGCGGGCTGATCGCTGAACCCGGACCCGAGCTGGTCGTAGTAGTAGTACTCGACCTCCGCCGCGGGCAGGTAGCTGTCGCAGGCCTCGAGGTACTCGTGCGTCGACCCGGGGCCGCCGTGCAGTAGCAGGACCCGGAGCGAAGGGTTGTTGCCGACCCGCTTAATCCACACCCGTTGGGGACCGGCTGGCGTGCTGATGGGGATCATCCGCGCTCCGCCGCCGAGCACGTCATCGCGGCCGGAGTAGTCCAGGTAACTGCCCACCGGTATGTGCTCCTGCCTGTTCAGGTGCGCCGCTCAGGAGAAGAGCGCGCTGTAACCGTTGAGCGCGGGCTGGCCGCCCAGGTGGGCGTACAGCACCGTGGCCGTGGGCTCGATCTCGCCCCGGGTCACCAGATCTATCAGCCCGGCCATCGATTTTCCCTCGTACACCGGGTCGGTGATCATGCCCTCGGTCCGGGCCGCGACCCGCATCGCGTCGACCGTCGCCGCGTCGGGGATGCCGTATATCCCGGCGTGGTACCGCTCGTCCAGCTCGATGTCGCCGTCACGCACCTCGCGCCCGGCCTGGATGAGCTCCGCAGTCTGGCGCGCGATCCGGCTTATCTGGTCACGGGTCTCGGCCGGTTTCGCCGACGCGTCGATCCCCAGCACGCGACGCGGCGGGGCGCCCGCCTCAGTCAGCGCCGCGAAGCCGGCCACCATGCCGGCCTGGGTGCTGCCGGTCACCGAGCAGACCACGATCGTGTCGAAGAACACCCCGAGCTGGCGCTCCTGCTCCGCCACCTCCAAGGCCCAGCTGGCGAACCCGAGGCCACCGAGCGGGTGGTCAGAGGCTCCCGCCGGGATTGCGTAGGGCTTACCGCCGGAGGCCTCGATCTCCCGTAGCACCTGCTCCCAGCTTTCCTTGAAGCCGATCCCAAACCCGGCCCGGACCAGCCGGACGTCGGCGCCTGCGAGGCGGCTGAGCAGGATGTTGCCCACCTTGTCGTACACCGGATCGGGCCAGTCGACCCAGCTCTCCTGGATCAGCACGCAGCCGAGCCCGGTCCGCGCCGCCACGGCAGCCACCTGCCTGGTGTGGTTGGACTGCACCCCGCCGATGGATACGAGCGTGTCGCACCCCCGGGCCAGGGCGTCCGCGACCAGATACTCCAGCTTCCGCGTCTTGTTCCCGCCGTAGGCGATGCCGGAGTTGCAGTCCTCCCGCTTGGCCCAGATCGGCGCCCCGCCCAGGTACCGGGTCAGCCGGTCCAGCCGGTGCACCGGCGAGGGGCCGAACAGCAGGGGATACTTCGCGAACGACTCAAGCGGCACGGCTGCCTCCCAGGGGTCGGTGCGGAATCAATGCTGACCTCCAGTCTGCGCGACAAGCGCGCGCGCACCGCCAACCACGCCCACGCCCACGGATCCGGCTGGTCAGGCGTCGCGCCCCGGGCCCGGTACCTGCTGATCGTGCGGACCGTCAGCTTCAGGCTCTCCAGGTTTGTTCCGACGCGGAGGCTCTCAGCTATAAGGGTCCCTGGATGATAACGACCTCCGCTCAGCGTCCGCAGGCCGCCGCGGCGCCCAGCGTCCGTAGCATCAGCTGCGGTTAGCACAACCGGAGCGGGGACTGCCGACAGCCGCGGCCCCCGCGAACCGCCACATTCTTGTCTGTGCCGCGCTCGGCGATTACCGCGCCGCCTGAACCTGGCCTGGGCCCGACACTGGTGACGACTCATCCGCGCCCGGTGGTGCCCCGAAGCAGTGCCAGGCGGCCAGACCAGCGGTCGGCCACCCGGGGCGCGACGGCGAGCAGGAGCCAGCAATATTTGGCGGCGTCCGTGTTCACCCAGGCGATGCCGATGGACAAGACGATGACGAACACGCTTGCCACCATGCGCGCCCATTCCGCCCGCGCTTGTCGCGCGCTGGTTTCCGTGGTCACTAGATCCCTGCGGCGGCCGTAGACGATGGTTAGCTGGGTGGTCAGGCTGGCGGCCAGCAGGTTGGCCGCGAAGATGTCGACGGCGAGCGGATTTTCCGCGTACTTGCCCAGCAGATCGCTGGTGAAAGGCATCAGCGTGATGGTGAACAAGAACGCGAAGTTCCACCAGGCCAGCCCCTCTCGCTGCCCGGCGATCTGGCGGAACACCCGGTGGTGGACGAGCCAGAACTGGGCGATGACATAGAAGGAAATCACGTAGCTGATCAGCTCGTCGGCGCCCTTACCGAGCTGGGCGGCGAGCTCGGAGACCGAATTCGGGTCGGTGAGCCTTGCCGGGGACGGCACGTTAAGTTGCAGGACGAGCAAGGTGAGAGCGATGGCCACCACGCCATCAGACAAGGCGAGCAGCCGCTCCACGCCAGGCTGGTCTTCGCCTGGACCGGTGGGGACGTGATCGGCGGACATCAGTCCTAGCTTCGCAGATCACCGGCAGCCGATGAGTGATCCGGGGCAGGATCAGGTAGAGGAGCGCCAGCGCCGACCTGCACGCGCGGGAGATCCGGCAGGTGTACGGCTACCGTGACCTGTCCGACGCGGACGCCGCCGCCGGGCTGCGGGAGTTCCTCGACGGGCGCGCATGGACACACGCCGAGGGCCCGTACCGGCTGTTCGGGCAGGCGGTGACGTGGCTGCGCCGCAACCGGGTGCTGCTGCCCGGGGTGAGCGTGCTGGCCCGGCTGGTCGCCGGCGTCCGCGACGGCGCGGCCGATCGGATGTACCGCAGTCTCTCCGCTGCGTCGGCCGCCGCCGACCCGGCACTGCCGTCCCGGCTCCAGAGCCTGCTGGCAGTGCCCGGCGGGCAGCGCGTCTCGGAACTGGAGCGGCTACGGGCCGCGCCCGACGCAGCCCGGAGAGCCCCCGATGCCCCAAGCCGTCCCGATCCCCACCTGGTACAAGGAATACCGCTTCCGCTCGCGCCTGGAGGCAAGGTGGGCCGTCTTCCTTGACCATGGGGAGGCGAGAAATCCTGTCCCAGCTCGTCACGGCCGTCGGCCGGGTCCGCTGCGCGCCTCAGGAAGATCCGGGCGGCGGCCTCAGCGCCCCGTCTCCTCTCTCCTGCTATCGCATCGCGGCGATGACGCAGCCGCCGATCCCGGCCAGTACGATGCCGGCCAGCACCTTCCGCGCCTGGCGCGTGCCCGGTTTGGGAACGTGGAAAACCCAGACGCCTACGCTGGCGTTCACCAGGAGGCTGAGCTGGGCGATGGTGAAGCCCGTGCCGGTGCCCACCCGTGCCACCAGGGCGAGCAGGGCGAGGTTGCCAATGCCGAACAGGACACCGGCGCCGAGCTGCGCGCTCGCGGCGCGTACACCCAGCTTGACCGGCTCGCCAGCCGGGAGAGCCAAGGCGAGGGCAGCACCCAGGATTCCCAGAGCGAGCGGGAAATCGCTCACCTGGGCGGGAACCGCGGCCCACTGCGCCGGCACGAAGTAACTCCCCCACCGGACCCCCGCCCCGCCTGCCCACAGCAGGCCGGCCCGCGCCGTGGCGGCACGCCGACCGGATTCAGCGGCCACGCCTGGCCGCGGGGACGACGAACTGGACTGCCCGGAGGGGCCGTCCCGGGAACCGGCGATCAGCAGTACCCCGGCCACAACGACCAGGAAGGCGACGCCCAGGACGGCGAACCGTGCTTTGGAGAAGCCGTCAAGCTCACCGAACAGCAAAGCGCCCCAGGCGAACGCGACAACGATGTTGAGCGGCGTCCATGTCCCGGCCGCTCGCGCGAGCCCGATCGTCTCCGACGCCTTGAAGACGCAGTAGTTGCCCGCCGTCCACACCACGCCGCCAGCCAGCGGCAGCCAGAAGGCCCGCCAGCTGAACACCAGGTCGGCGCCGCCGGCCAGCAGAGCTATCCCGGCGAAGACGACGTTGCCGACGGCCACGTAAAAGACCCGGGAGCGCCCTGGCGTCCCGGGCAGGAGCTGAGTTAGCGGAATCCAGGTGCCCAAAGCGGCCACCAGAACGAACGCGAGCAGTACGGTCATGGCTTTGCCTGCTTCCTGGCCATGCCATCAGTCCTGGCCGCCGAGTAGCGCGCAGCGCCTGGGCCGTGTGCGTCCGGCAGTTTATCCTCGTTAAACGAGCATATACACACGAGTGAGCGGAAGGCGGGATCCCGGACATTCGCGCAGACCTCGATCATGCGCGCGGTGCAGGGCCACCCCTGGCGTGTCCCGTGCCAGATGGCTGCTGAGATCGGGATAGGGACCAACCCGCAACTTCAACTAGATGCTGACTCGTCTCCCAGCTGCGGTGTGACTAGAGCTGGGCGGTCCATGTGCGCCACGATGCGCGCTGTCGTATCCCCGGTTCAGCCGGGAGGAACTCGGAGGGAGGTTCCTGGGTCTGATGGCTTACCCGATGCCGAAAGGCGGATGGGGAAAAGAGCATGCCAGCCAACCAGAGGCCGACTCACAACCCTCCTGGCCAGTGCGGCCCTCGTGCTCGGCCCGATCGCGGGCCTGGGCATGACGGCCGGCCCGGCGGCCGCGCTCACGTGCCCTCCGGGCACCACGGCGTGGGAGCAGACCCACTACGGCGAGCTGTCCGGCGGCGGGGGTGAGCAGCCGTCGGTCACCACGGCGAACAACTGGGGCGGCGGCTCGGCCTGCCTGACCGTTCCCGGGAGCAGCTACACCTACGACGCGGCGTTCACCGTCGCCCAGAGCCGGCAGCTACACCGGGAACGTTGCTGTCCGACCCGGACAGCAACGTCGGCTGCGAGGGCGGCTACTGCACGTCCAGTGACCCGCTGAGCGGCACGATCGGCTCCGGGCCCACGTACGCCAACCCGGAGATCTGGTGGGACTACTCGCTCGCCTACGTGAACAACAGCACGTCCGCCTATGACGAGGAGATCAACAGCAACTACTCGTCCGAAGCCTGCACGAGCACCAGTGACGCCCCGACTGACGACACCAACCTGTCGATCTATGTGGACGCGGACAAGGACGGTTCCGTCGGGAACGCGGGCTATCAGGGCCTCGGCCTGCCCAGCAGCACGCACAACACCACCACGGCGACGATCGATGGGGTTTCCTGGTACGTCTTGAACATCTACCACGCAGGAAGCACCCCGTCCTACAAGATCGAGTTCTCCGCTGTGAACGTCGGCACCATCAGGTACGCCAACGTCACCACAGTCGCCCATTACAAGACGGTCAACCGGAAGCACACCGGCGTGGCGAACGCCATGGGAAACGCGAAGATCGGCTACTCCATTAGCGGTGCGGCGCCCGGCTACCGGGTGAATGTGAGCGTAACAGTCACGTCTGGCAGGAGCCGCGGCAGTTGCTCGACGTCATTCATACCGCACCGGTAACAAGCCGGGACGACGCAGGTCAGGCGGAGCGCTGCTCGTGACCGAAAGGATCCCGGCCGTTTCCTGGCCGGGGGCCTTTCGCAATACCCCGCGCCTGAACCCTCGCCGGCGCAGGCCAGGGGACGAGGGTCACCCGCCATACGGTCAGGCAGACGCTGCCGATAACCAGCAAGATCGGCAGACAGTTGGCACGCACAGGCTAACCGCGGTGCCGTCCGGGGCTTTAGGACGCGTCACCCCGCGCGTTAGGTGTGGTAGTCAATCACACACAGGCATCATGGCGATATTGAGGTCGCGGGGAAGGGGAGACAGAAGAAATGCAGCCGACGCCGCATTACGAGAGGCACGCGCGCTCGCCACACAGCCATCATGAAGCGGGCGGCTCCCGGTGGCCGCCCGTAGCCTCTTGGCTGGTGTCGCGGGTCGCCGGAAGCTGGAAGGTGCAAGCAAACCGAACTCCGGTGCCGTTACGGCGGGAGGGAGCCAGGCCGTATGTCCAGTGTGGCACGACCGGCAGGTCCGGTCCACGTAGGCATGGATACCTCGAAGAACACGATCATGGCTGCGGTGCTGTGGCCGGGGGAAGAGTCCCGGGTGACCGAGCGGATCATCAACGACGAGCCGTCGGTGCGGCGGCTGCTCGGGCGGCTGACGGGCAAGACGGGCGGGCGAGAGTGCCTGCGCTGCTGTTACGAGGCCGGGCCGGGCGGCTATGACCTGTACCGGCTGCTGGACTCGATGGGGATCGCATGCGATGTGGTGGCGCCGTCGCTGATCCCGAAAGGATCCGGCGACCGGGTCAAGACCGACAAGCGTGACTCGCGCCGGCTGGCACGGCTGCACCGGGCCGGGGAGCTTACCCCGGTGCGGGTGCCGTCCCGGGACGAAGAAGCGGTCCGGGACCTGGCGCGGGCCCGCACCGCCCTGCTGGAGGACCGCAAGACCGCGCAGAAGCGGCTGACCGCGATCTTGATGCGGCACGGCCGCACCTGGCGCGGCCCCACCTACTGGACCCGGGCGCACCGGGACTGGATCGCCGCGCAGAAGTTCGCCGAGCCCGCGCTGGCCACCGCGGTCGGCTACTACCGCGCCGCCCTGGCGACCCGGGAGGCCGAGATGGCCGCGATCGAGGCGGAACTGCTGCCCTGGGTATCCCGTGAGCCGCTCGTCGGGCCGGCCGCCCGGCTCATGTGCTACCGGGGCATCGCCGAGCTGACCGCGCTCACCCTGGCCGCCGAGGTCGTCGACTGGCGCCGGTTCCCCGCCGCCCGCGCCTTCATGGGGTTCACCGGGCTGTGCCCGGCCGAGGCTTCCAGCGGCGACACCGCCCGCCGCGGGCACATCACCAAGGCCGGGCCGCAACCCGTGCGCACCGCGCTCGTTGAGTCCGCCCTGGCCTACCGGCACCCCGCTGCGATCGGGGCGTGCTGCGCCGGCGGCAGCGCGACGCGTCCCCGGACACCCTGGCCCGCTCCTGGAAGGCCCAGCGGCGGCTGCACGCCCGGTACATTCACCTGGTCAGCCACGGCAAGACCCCGCCGGAGGCCGTCACCGCGGCCGCCCGCGAGCTCGCCGGGTTCACCTGGGCCGAGATGACCTCCTAACCCGAAAAATGGACCTCAGCTGGGCGCGCGGCAGCGGACCCCTGCCGTTACGGGCCGGCCAGGGTCTGCAGGGGCGTTATGGGTCAGGCGGCCTGTGTGGTGCCTGGTCCGGCTGGTTCGGGTTCGGGGATGCGGCAGAGGGTGACGTCGAAGCCGAGGGCGCCGAGCTTGCCGACGTGGTGGCGGACCTGCCGGCTGATCTCGGCGCGGCGCTCGTAGTAGTCCGGGCCGAGGTCCTGATACCGCATGCCGGGGCTGGATAGCAGCTTGTGGTAGACGTTCAGCTGGGTGTTGCCGAGGGCGACCAGGGCTTTGGCTTTGCCGCGGCGGCGGGCCAGGCGCCGGTAGCGGGCGCCCTCGCGGGTCTGGGTCTTGCCGGCCGCGACGGCGGTCTCGCCGAGCAGGCCGCCGAGGTACCGGTTGCCCTTCTTGGACTTGGCTAACCCGAAAAATGGACCTCAGCTGGGCGCGCGGCAGCGGACCCCTGCCGTTACGGGCCGGCCAGGGTCTGCAGGGGCGTTATGGGTCAGGCGGCCTGTGTGGTGCCTGGTCCGGCTGGTTCGGGTTCGGGGATGCGGCAGAGGGTGACGTCGAAGCCGAGGGCGCCGAGCTTGCCGACGTGGTGGCGGACCTGCCGGCTGATCTCGGCGCGGCGCTCGTAGTAGTCCGGGCCGAGGTCCTGATACCGCATGCCGGGGCTGGATAGCAGCTTGTGGTAGACGTTCAGCTGGGTGTTGCCGAGGGCGACCAGGGCTTTGGCTTTGCCGCGGCGGCGGGCCAGGCGCCGGTAGCGGGCGCCCTCGCGGGTCTGGGTCTTGCCGGCCGCGACGGCGGTCTCGCCGAGCAGGCCGCCGAGGTACCGGTTGCCCTTCTTGGACTTGGCTTTCCCCTTGCGTTTGCCGGAGGAGTTGTCCAGCGGGGTGCGCCCGGCCCAGGAGGCCAGGTGCGCGCCGGTCCGGAACCGGGTCATGTCCGTGCCGGTTTCGGCGACGGCGTCCTGGGCGGCGCGGCGGCCCCAGCCGGGCATCGATTCGGCCTGCTGCAGCTGCTCCTCATAAGGTTCCAGCAGAGTCTCGATCACCTCCGATAGCCGGGCGATCTCGGCGTTGACCCGGTCGATGCGGGCCAGCATGGCGGCCAGCAGCGCGGCGTGCCCGGGGGTGAAGAACTCCGCGCCTTCGAGGGCTTGTTCCAGCTCGGTGATCTTGCGGCGGGCGCGGGCGCGGGCCAGCTGGGCCAGCATATTGGGGTTGCGTTCCCCGGCGATGAGGTGGTCCATGATGTCCCGGCCGGTGACCCCGTGCAGGTCGGTGACCACGGATGACAGTTTGATCGCCGCTGATTCGAGCAGCTTTTCCGCGCGCTGCTTTTCCCGGGTCCGCTCGTCGGTCAGGTCCCGCCGGTAGCGGGTGTGCAGCCGGATGATCCGGAACTCCCCGGTGGCCACGAAGCAGGAGGTGACCGCGCCGCGCTCGAAGCACGCCGCCAGCCACCGCGAGTCACCCGGGTCATGCTTGGGACGGCCGGGCAGGTGCCTGACCTGCTTGGCGTCAGCCAGGACGCACTC
>Ga0302226_10000943_pt1 | contig 22545 bp, 21 predicted proteins | sample II_Palsa_E3_3_FD_193524 | JGI IMG/M metagenome (GOLD analysis project Ga0302226, IMG submission 193524) | Peat permafrost microbial communities from Stordalen Mire near Abisko, Sweden - II_Palsa_E3_3 | ecosystem: Environmental > Terrestrial > Soil > Palsa > Peat permafrost | place: Sweden...
CAAATCGAGGCTGCGTCGTCTGTTTCCTTCTGCCCTGCGGGTTAGCTGTCTCTATACTCATAATTTCTAGATAAAAATCGCTCGGCAATTCCGGATAAGAAAAGCCGACTAGGCCTCACGTCCCAGCGGTTACCACATCCATAGCCGCTGTCGAAACTAAATACTCGCCGGCGTCGGTGGAGCTGCCGCAATCGCCGAAACGATCTCCGGCGGCAATCCAAACCGCACATTCTCCGGCATCACTTCAACCTCTTCAACCGACCCATATCCCTTGCCCTGCAGGTAAGCCACTACCTCTTGAACCAGGATCTCCGGTGCCGATGCGCCAGCCGTAATCGCCACCGTAGCCACGCCCTCCAGCCACTCAGGCTTGATGTCTTCGGCCTTGTCGATCAGGTACGAATGCGTCCCGATATTGTGCGACACTTCAACCAGCCGATTCGAATTCGAGCTATTGCGCGAGCCAACGACCAAGACCAAATCAGCCCCGTGCGCGACATTCTTCACCGCAGTCTGCCGATTCTCCGTCGCGTAACAAATGTCCTGCGCATGCGGCCCCGCAATGTTCGGGAACTTCTTCCGCAAGGCCTCAATCATGTACCGGGCTTCATCCAGCGACAGCGTCGTCTGCGTCAGGTACGCCACCTTGTTCGGATCAGGAACCACCAGCGCAGCAACCTCTTCCACAGTCGACACCACCTGGGTCACATCCGGCGCCTCACCCTGCGTTCCCTGGACCTCTTCATGGTCACGATGCCCCACCAGCACCAGCGAATACCCCTGCTTGGCGAACTTGATAGCCTCAATGTGCACCTTGGTAACCAGCGGGCAGGTCGCGTCAATCACCTTCAGACCGCGCTCCTTCGCCCCCTGCCGCACCGCCGGGCTAACCCCGTGCGCTGAATAAATCACCCGCGCGCCCGCCGGCACCTCGTCCAGTTCGTTGACGAAGATCGCGCCTTTTTGCGCCAGGTCATTCACCACGTAGCTGTTGTGGACAATCTCTTTACGCACATAAATGGGCGCCCCAAAGGTGTCCAGGGCAATCTGCACGATATCAATCGCGCGCACCACCCCCGCGCAGAAGCCTCTCGGCTTCAGCAGGAGAACTTTTTTAGTGGTGGTTTCGCCGGGGTTCTTTTGGGCGTTTGCGGGAGAGGCGGTATGGTTACTCACAGGTTAAGTATACCTTCTCCCGCTCTGGATAGCACCGGCGTACCCCCTTCGTGCGAACCAGAAACGGTGCATATCTCCCCGCCGAACCCGGCAACCCCCAGGCGCGCCCCCTTGGGCATCTCCAGGCGCGGCCCGGACCCCGTAAACCCTGGATCGCCTTACCGACCCGCACACTCCGGATGCTTGCAGTCGCACTTGATCGACATCATGCTCTTGCTGTCCTGGCAGATCTGCGAGCAGTACTTCTTCCCATCCGAACAAACGCAGGTACAAGCCGTATGCGCACACTTCTTAGCTTCAGCCATAATCGACCCTCCTCAGGCGTTGCCTCTTGAGAAGCCTCCGATACTGATTCAGGTTGTACATCCCAAAGTCGTACACCCACCCCGCCCGATCATGGCTTAGCTACAGCGCTATCCCTTGCCACTGCTCTTACTCCCGCTGTCCGCGTACGACAGCATCTGCTCTGCATGCCGCCTGCTGCTCTCGGTGAGCGTCGCGCCCGACAGCATCCGCGCAATCTCCTCCACCCGCTCCTCCCGCTTCATCCGCCGAACCCCCGTATGCGTCCTCCCCCCGCGCTCACCCTTCTCAATCAGGAAGTGCTGGTCCGCAAACGCGGCAATCTGCGGCAAATGTGTAATGCAGATCACCTGCTGCGCCTCCGACAGCGTCTTCAGCTTCTGCCCCACAGCCTCCGCCGCCCTGCCCCCAATCCCAATATCGATCTCATCAAAAACCAGCGTCCGCGGCAGCGCCATCTTGCGTCGCTTCGCCGCCGCATTCGCACCCTCCTCCACGCTCACCTTCAGCGCCAGCATCACTCGGCTCATCTCGCCGCCCGACGCAATCTCCGTCAGCGGCTTCAGCGGCTCTCCAGGATTGGTAGCAATCCGGCACTCCACCCGGTCCCACCCGTACGCAGTCCACGCCTCCACATCCTCCCGCGCCGTCACCCCCACCTCAAACTTCGAGTTCATCGCCAGCTCATTAATCTGTCGCTGCGCCACCTTCGCCAGCTTCTTCGCCGCAGATCCTCTCTCCGCCGACAGCTTCCTTGCCACCACCATGTACTTCGCCGCGGCAATCGTCAGATCCTTCTCCAACTCCGCCAGTCGCGCATCCCGATTCTCCAAATCCGCCAGCTTCGAGGCCACCTCCGCCCCAAACGCAATCACCTCGCCCAGGCTGCTGCCATACTTCCGCTTCAGCCGATCCAGCGCCGCCAGCCGATCCTCAATCTCCCCCAGCCTCTCAGGCGACGCCGTCACCTTCCCCGCAAAATCCCTCAACGTAGCCGCCGCGTCTTCTACCGATGCTTTGGCCGCCGCCAACTGCCCCACCGTCTCCCTGAACTGCTCATCGAACTTCGCCAAATCCTCCACATGCCGAAGCGCCCCACCCAGCAACGTCTCCGCCGAGACCTCCGCCTCATACAACAACTCCTGCGCCGCGGTAGCCCCCGCAAACAGCCGCTCCGAGTTCGCCAGCACCCGCTTCTCCGTCTCCAGACGAACATCCTCCTCGGCATCCGTAATCCCCGCCGATTCAATCTCTTTCGCCTGAAAGCTCCACAAATCCATCAACCGCAGCCGATCCTGCTCCACCCCCTGCAACTCCTGGATCTTCCCCTCCAGCTCCTTCCACCGCCCAAACGCCCCACCCACATCCTCGCTACTCACATCCCCAAACCGATCCAGCAGCATCCTCTGCTGCGCCCCATCAAACGCCACCAGCGTCTCCGACTGCGCATGCACCAACGCCAACTCCGGCGCCAGCAACCGCAACACCCCCACCGTCGCAGGCTGATTATTCACAAACACCCGCCCCTTGCCCGACCCCGCAATCTCGCGCCGCAGCAGAATCTCATCCCCCTCCGGATCGATCCCATTCTCCTCCAGAATCTCCTCAGCCCCCGGCGTCGAATCAAACACGCACCCCAGCACCGCTTTCTCCGCCCCAAATCGCACCACATCGCTAGACGCCTTCCCACCCAGCAGCAGCGCCAACGCGTCAATCAATATCGACTTGCCCGCCCCCGTCTCTCCGGTCAGCAGGTTCAACCCCGGCCCAAACTCGGCGACCGCGTGGTCAATCACGGCATAATTCTCGGCGCGCAGTTCCAGCAGCATCTGTTTTAGTCTCGAGTCTCTTTCTCGCAAGAGCATAGCAGCAGGCGAAGGAAAAGCGCACCCGCCGGAATGCTTGTGAGCTAGCTTGCCCTCTCCAACCAGGCGAAAAGACCCGCACCCGCAATCAGGCCAAGGCCCGTCAGGACAGCGAGCATCGATGCCGTTCTCATCTTTCTCTGCCTCTCCTCGAGAGACAAGTGAGCCCGAGACGCAGGAGGGCGGTCCGACACCTTAAATTTCCCGAGCCTCCACGCGACATAAAGGCTGTAAACGCCTCCGAGCGCCATCACCACCGAAATCCAAGGGACTCTCATTCCCGCCATACTCTCACGCTGGCAACACCCTCACAAGTTTTCCACGGGCATAGGCGCGCCACCTGTTCGCCTTGGCATCTCAAGCCCTCAGCTCCCCAGAACTTCCGCTCCCCGTCCAACTCACAACCCTTCCCGAGCACCTACCTGGGTTCTCGCTCCCACCCCCATACCCAGTTACACTTAACCCTGACGCCTATGACCCTGTTAGCTTTCGCTCTTTTCCTGCAAGACGCCGCCACCCAAACCGACGTCCCACTCGGCCCACCGCCTGTCGGCCAATCCTCCAGCGCTCTCGTGGAAATGCTGCACAACAGCGGCCCCACTGCGCTTGTCGTGCTAGCCGTCCTGCTCGGCATGAGCGTCGTCTCGTGGGCCGTCATGATCTCCAAGTGGCGCTCCTTCAAGGCAGCCGACACTCAAAATCGACGCTTCCTCCGAGCCTTCCGCAAGTCCGGCCGCCTCTCCGAAATCGCCGCCGTCGCAGACCAGTTCAAACCCAGCCCCCTCGTCGCCGTCTTCAACGAAATCCACGATGAGTACCAGCGCCAGAGCGGCGGCCGCGGCATCCCGCCAAATCCTCAAGGCCTCGAGCGCGCCGCACAAACCGCCGCCAGCGAAGCCCTCAGCTCGATGGAACGCCGCATGACCTGGCTCGCGACGATTGCCCAAGTGGGTCCCTTCGTCGGACTCTTCGGCACCGTCATGGGCATCATCGACGCCTTCCACGGCCTCGGCAACGAAGGCGCTGCCACCCTCCGCTCTGTCGCTCCAGGAATTTCAGAAGCCCTCATCACCACCGCCGCTGGTCTCGTGGTGGCCGTCCCCGCCGTCATGGGCTACAACCAGCTCACCGCCCGCCTCCGCGAGTTCGCCGCGCGCATGGACGACTTCGGCCGCGAGCTCCTCAACGCCATCCAGAACGCCGCACTCTTCCAGCCCCATCCGCCCTCCACACAGCCGCCGCCATACACCGAAGATCGTCGCCGGAGCTCCTAACCATGGCCTTCAGCACCAACGGAAAAACCCAGACCGCCATGTCCGACATCAACATCACGCCGCTCGTCGACGTGGTCCTGGTGTTACTCCTCATCTTCATGATCACCGCGCCCGTCCTCCAGTCCGGCATCCAGGTCGCCGTCCCCCATACCCGCATGGTCGCGCAGCTCAGTGAAGTTCACCTCGTCGTCACCATCGACAAAGACCAGAACGTCTTCCTTCAGGACAAGCCCATCAACATCCACAACCTCTCCGCGGTCCTCGCCCAGAATCCCGCAAACGAAAAGAAAGTCATCTACGTCCGCGCCGACGAAGCAGTCCCCTTCGGCGCCTTCGCCTCCGTAATGGACGCCGTCAAACGCGCCGGCATCACCAACATCAGCATCGTCACCCAACCCTTGCAAAGATAGTTATCAGTTCTTCGTTCTTCGTTCTCAGTTCTCCGTTGTTGTCGTTGCCTTTGTTTTTCTGGCTGTCATCCCGTAGGGATCTGCTTCTTCGTTTGCTGTTGCCTGTTCTACTTCGCGAAACGTGGCCAACTTCGCGCCCTTTGCGTCAAGGCTTTTGCTTTTTCTGTACTGAACGAACATGACCACCCAAGCCATCTCGCCACTCTCCCCGGACGATCAATTCCGTCGCGGCGTCATCGGTGCGGTCGCGCTCCACATCCTTATCGCCCTCGTCTTCATCGGCGTCGGCATCTATCTCAACCACACCAGCAACCACTGGGGAGAAAACGCCTCCGAGGCCGGATCCATCCAGGCCTCCATGGTCTCGTCCATCCCTCTCCCCGAAAAAGCCAAGCCCGTAGACAAATCTGTCCTCACACCCGACACCGTCAGCCCCGCGCCTCTTCCTCCACCCAAAGAAGCCGCCGCCCCTCCGCCCCGCCCAACCGACATCGAAGTCAAGGCCAAGGACCAGCCTAAGAAGCTAGGCCCCCTCCCCACGCCCGCGCCGCCCAAGCATCCGCAACCCACGCCGCCCAGCGCCAAGGCCCAGACCGGCGAGAGCGCCACACAGCTCCCGCAATCCATGACGCAACTCAAAAACGGCAGCGCCACACTCACCGTGCAGAGCCGCACCTTCGGCGCCCGCTATGCTTATTACGTGGAAGCTGTCGGCCGCGTCATCGCGCAAAATTACTTCACCCAGGAAGTCGACCCGCGCAGCTCGGAGGGCAAAAGCGTCCTCATCGCCTTCGACATCCAGCGCGACGGTTCCATCACCAACGTCCGCATCGAAAATCGCAGCGGCTCCCCCACACTCGACACCGCTGCCATGCGCGCGCTACAACGAATCGACTCCTTCGGTCCCCTTCCCGAAGGCGATCACATTACCATCGAGGACAAGTTTGATTACAAGCATCAATAACCGCGCTTCACTCCTTCGCACCTTATTGAACCCTTTGAGTTTTTCTCCTGCCCGCGACCATTTTTCCACGCAGATTTCTCTGCGTTCACCGTCACTTCCGGCATCACACCTATTGGAGAAACGCTAGTGAACCTTTCCGTACGACGCTGGTCCTCACAATTTGCCCTTCCACTCCTCGCTGCACTCTCCGTTCCGCTCTCCACCTCCGCGCTGCACGCACAGGACACCTTCCATCTGGAAACCTCCTCCGGCGCCGCCAGCATCCGCCTCGCCGCAGCCGACTTCAAACCCTCCCTCTCTCCCGGTAACTCGCTCGCCTACAAGAACACCTTCGACTCCGTCCTCTACTCCGACCTCGCCAACTCCGGCATCTTCGACATGGTCTCGAAGTCCCTCGGGCCGCAAACCACCCCTGGCACTCCCGCCGAGATTAACCTCTCCCAGTGGTCGCAGGCCCCCGCCTCCGCCGCCATGGTCGCCTTCGGCAACATCGGCATCCAGGGCGGCAACCTCGTCGCCAACGGCTTTCTCGACGACGCCAAAAATACCCAGTTCCCCCAGGTCTTCGCCAAGCAGTACACCGGCGAACCCAGTGACGACACCGCCCGCCAGCTCGCCCACCAGTTCGCCGACGACATCATCTTCCGCCTCAGCGGCGGCTCGCCCGGCATCGCCGAGTCCAAGCTCTTCTACTCCAAGCGCGTCGGCCCCGGCGAAAAAGAAATCTGGATGATGGACTACGATGGCGCCAATCAGCACGCCATCACCCACCTCGGCGAAGACTCCATCTCGCCCCGCGTCTCGCCTGATAACTCGCTCATCGCCTTTGCCTCCCTCGGCAAAAACGGCTTCCAGCTCCGCGTCTACTCGCTCATCCTCGGTCGCCTCGTCCGCTTCAATAACGTCGGTGGAACCAACCTCTCCCCGGCCTGGTCTCCCAGCGGCAAGGAGCTCGCCTTCTCCTCCTCCCGCACCGGCGACCCCGAGATCTGGATCTCCGACCCCTCGGGCTCCATCGCCCACCGCATCACCAGCTACAAGGGCCCGGATGTCTCTCCCACCTACAACCCAAAAACCGGCTCCCAGATCGCCTGGATCAGTGGCCGCACCGGCCTTCCCCAGCTCTACATCATGGACTCCGACGGCTCCGGCGTCACCCGCATGACCGACGGCGGCTACGCAACCTCCGCCTCTTGGTCTCCTAACGGCCAGTTCATCGCCTTCGCCTGGGATCGTAAATACGGCCCCGGCGCCCCCGGCGGCCAGGACATCTACGTCATGGAAGTCGCCACCAAACGCTGGATTCAGCTCACCCACGAAATCGGCCGCTGCGACTTCCCCACCTGGTCTCCCGACGGCCGCCACATCGCTTTCTCAAACTCACCCGACGGCGCCGACAGCCACCAACGCATCATGACCATGCTGGCCGACGGCACCCAGAAACGCGCCCTCACCGGCTCAGGAGCAGACATGCCAAACTGGAGTTGGAAATAACCACCGAAACATTTACAAACAGCAACAGCAGCGAATAGAAGGTATATCGTGAGCCTGTCGCGACACGATATATAATCCCGGTAGATATAACAGTTCTCTCCGAAGAACCCTTGCCGTACCATTCGAACTCAAGAGGATCTCATGATGGCTCATCGCACCTCACTTTGGAACAAAGCAGCACTGCTCGCGACCGTCGCTCTATTCGCTGCCTCCGGCTGCAGTAAGAAGACACCTCCACCGCCGCCCGCGGCCATGGCCCCCTCCGCACCCACCATGCTGCCGCCCACGGCGTCCATCACCGCCGACCCGCTCTCCATCGATCTCGGCCAGTCCGTGGTCCTCAACTGGCGCAGCGCCAACGCCAGCAGCGTCAGCATCGACGGCATCGGTGAAGTCCCGGTCAACGGCACCCAGACCGTCTCGCCCTCCAGCTCCACCAACTTCCACCTCGTCGCCAAGAACGACGGCGGCACCACCGAGGCCAACGTCCGCGTAACCGTCCGCGTGCCTGAAGTCCCAGCCGCTCCCGCCGACACCAGCAACCCCGCCGGCTCCGACGCTGAATTCCATGCCCACGTCCAGGACATCTTCTTCGGCTACGACAGCTACGATCTCTCGCCCCAGTCCGATACCGCCATCTCTTCCTCCGCTGCCTACCTCAACGCACATCCGTCCATCAAGATCCTCATCGGTGGATACTGCGACGATCGCGGCTCGGCGGAGTACAACATCACCCTCGGTGAGAACCGCGCCAACGCCGCGAAGACCGCTCTCGTAGCCGCCGGCGTCTCCGGCGACCGCATCCGCGTCGTCTCCTACGGCAAGGAAAAGCAGTTCTGCACCGAAGAGAACGAGAGCTGCTGGCAGCAGAATCGCCGCGATCAGTTCTCCATCGATCGCTAATCCGCTTCACCCGGGCCGCGTCGCTCTATCTACCCGATAGTGCAACGCGGCCTTACCGTTTTCCTGCCCTGCTTTCTTCTTTGCCCATGCGACCAGTATTCTTGTACTGCACAACTCCCGTCGAAGCATCACGATCTAAAGGACGTTGAGGAGCTCATCCCGTATGACCCGCTTTCATTCAATTCGCCGAAGCCTTGCCGCACTTGCACTCGCCGCCGCGCTCGTCTCCCTCCCAGCGCACGCCGAGAACAAGGACATGATCCAACTTCAGACCCAGGTCCAGCAGCTGCAGGACGCCATCGCGAAACTACAGCAGACCAATGACGAGAGCTTCGGCATGCTCAAGCAGCTCATCCAGCAGACCGCCGACTCGGTCAACACCATGTCCACCACCGTCAACGGCCTCAAGCTCAGCATGCAGAACCAGCAGGACGCCATCAGCGCCAGCAACCAGCAAGTCTCCGGCCAGGTCCAGTCCCTCAACGACTCGATTGACGAGCTCAAAGCCCGCATGGCCCGCATGGAGAAGGCGCTCACCGCCATTCAGAACCAGCAGCAGACCACCAACGCCACGCTCAGCAGCCTCCCGCAAGGCGGCATCCCCGCCGGAGCTGCTCCCGCGGGCCCTCCCCAGGCCGCCCCGAACGCGTCCCCGAATCAGGGCACAGCACCGGACAGCGGCACGGACAACTCAAACAACAACCCCCCGCCAAGCACATCACCAAACACCCAACCCATCCCAGCAGCAAGCCAGCCGTCAGCCGGTGACATGTACCGCGGCGCCTATGCGGATTACATCTCCGCCCGCTACTCGCTCGCCTCCTCCGAGTTCACTGACCTCATCAAGGCCTACCCCGACGACAACCTCTCCGGCAACGCCTGGTACTACCTCGGCGAAATGCAGATGCGCACCCACAAGCCCACGCTCGCCATCAAGGACTACGACCAGGTCCTCACTCGCTACGTAGACAATGCCAAGGTTCCCGCCGCCCAGCTCCACAAAGCCCAGGCCCTCATCGACACCCACCAGAACGAAGCCGCCGAGCGCGAACTCCACTCTCTCATCCAGCGCTTTCCCGTCTCCCCCGAAGCCTCCCAGGCCCGCGCGAAACTAAATGCCCTCCGCGCCCCCCAATAAACGACCGACACGCCAGAAAGGCCTCCGCTATCCCGCGATAGCAGAGGCCTTTGCTTTTCTGGCTGTCATCCCGCAGTGATCTGCTTCTTGCCTTTGCCCTTGCTTCTGTTCTTGCTTTTCTTTCTGTCATTCCCTTTGGGAATCTGCTTCTTGCTTTCCAGAGAGCGCGGGGGTGCCCCATTCATGACGGCTTCAAGTCATGAATGGGATCGAGCCCTGCTTCTAGGTACCCTAAGGCTTCAGCCTCGGGTCTTATAGACTCACGAAGGTTCGGGGCTTTAGCCCCTGGAACTAATTCCGAATCCCCGCCAACACCCTCTCCACCGTCGCCCGCCCCTCAGCATCCAGCGGCAGCCGCGGCAACCGCGGCGCCCCACCAAAGTACCCATTGCAGTCGCACCCATACTTCACCCCCGCAATTCCCAGCGCACGAATCGCCGCATCAGCCTCCACCAGCCGCTCGCCCTTCTCCGCCGCCAACGCCGCATCCCCATCCTTGAACGCCGCATACGCCTCATAGCATCCCTGCGGAGCGCTCGCCGACAGCGCCAGCATCGCTCCCGCTGCGCCCGCCTGCAGCACCTCCACCATTCCCACCGCACTCCCGGCAGCCATCACCTGGAACCCCACCGTCTTCGTCCGCGTCTTCAACCCCTTCACCGACGGAGCCTCCACCACCGCCGCCCCACCCGCCAGCGACGCAGCCGACACGAACCCGTCCTCGTCCCACCGACCGCGCATCATCCGTCGCGTAACCGGCGCAAACACCGTCGTCACCAACACCTCTCGCTTCATCTCCCGCGTCGCCTCAGCAATCGCGCGATACCGCTCCACCGTCAGCCCCTCGTCATACACGCCTAGCACATTCCCGTGCAGCGACAGCTCCGCAATCTCATCCACACTCAGCCGGTACCCCTGCGAGGCCGACTCACTCCCCAGCGCCACCGGCAGCGGCGACCCATCTGCCACCGCGCGGAAGTACAGCATCACCTCTTCCTCCGTCAGCCGCTCCCACTGCGACGGAGCCGTCAGCAGCACCGCATCGAAGCCCGCCTCCGCAGCCTGCCGCGCAACAGCCAACGCACCGCGCACGCTGTCCTTCGCAATCGTCGCCACCAGCACCTTCGTCGGATCAGCCGCTCCGCCAATCACTCGCAGCGCGTCCGCAATCTCCTCATCCGAGAGCGCCGCCCCCTCGCTCCCCGCCGTCAGCGCCACCAACCCCGCCGCCGGCGTCAACGAGTAGCGCCCAACGTTGTATTCCAGCTTGCGCAAATAACTCTCGCCGTCGCGAGTAAACGGCACCGTCAGCGGTATATGAATCCCATCAATCAGCATCGCTTACAAGTCTACCGCCCCACCACCAATCTGGGTGCCCCATCCGTACGCGCACTTTGCGGACGGGTGGGACCGGCGACGAACCAATCCCTACACCGCCACCAGCCGCGACGCATGCAGCTCCTGCAACGACTCCACGTGATATTCGCCCTTCTGCAACGCCTCAATCCCATCCGCCGCCGCCCGCGTCGCCGCCAGCGTAGTAATCGTAGCTACCCGAGCACTCACCGCCGCCCGCCGAATCGCCGCCTCATCGAACACGCTCATCTGCCCACTCGGAGTATTCACAATCAACTGAATCCGATCGCTCTTGATGAAGTCCACCACATTCGGCCGGCCTTCCTTCACGGCAAACACGCGCTCCACCTGCATGCCAGCCTCTTCCAACACATCGGCCGTGCCATGCGTAGCCACCAGCTTGAAACCCATATCCACAAACCGCCGGGCCAGCGGAGCCACGCTCTCCTTGTCATGCGTATTCACACTGAAGAACACCGTCCCCTCCGTCGGCAAATGCAATCCAGCCGCCGTCTGAGCCTTGGCAAAGGCCTCACCAAACGTCCGCGCCACGCCCATCACTTCTCCGGTCGAACGCATCTCCGGCCCCAGCACCGGATCCACGCCCTGGAACTTGCCCCATGGAAACACCGGCGACTTCACAAAGAAATGCTCGCCCGTACTCAAATCTTTCCCGCTGGCCAACTGCTCCGGCAGCAACTCCTTCAGCGTCCGCCCGGTCATCAACCGCGAAGCAATCTTCGCCAACTGCACCCCCGTAGCCTTCGACACATATGGCACCGTCCTCGACGCTCTCGGATTCACCTCAATGACAAACACCTTCCCACGCTGTACGGCGAACTGTAAATTCGCCAGTCCAATCACATTCAGCGACATCACCAGCTTGCGCGTATACGTCCGAATCGTCTCCAGCACGTCCGCGCTCAAATCCACCGCGGGCAGCACGCAGCTCGAATCCCCCGAGTGCACCCCCGCCTCCTCGATATGCTGCATGATCCCCGCAATGATCACGTCCTTCCCATCGCACAACGCATCCACATCCACCTCCTGCGCATCCTCGAGGAAGTGATCAATCAACACCGGCCGCTCCTGCGAGTACTCAATCGCAGTCGACATATACCGCACCACATCCGCATCGTCGTAAGCGATCACCATCGCGCGCCCGCCCAGCACATAACTAGGCCGCACCAGCACCGGATACGTAACTTTCTTCGCGCCCGCCAACGCCTCTTCGAGCGAGGTAGCCATCGCTCCCTCAGGCTGCGGAATCCCCAACTCCGTAATCAACTTCCCAAATCGCTTCCGATCCTCCGCCAGATCAATCGACTCCGGCGAAGTCCCAATAATCGGCACGCCAGCAGCCTTCAACGGCAAGCTCAAGTTCAACGGAGTCTGCCCGCCAAACTGCACGATCATCCCAATCTCCGCGCCCCCACTCGCCTCATGCTCATACACCGCCAGCACATCTTCCAGCGTCAACGGCTCAAAGTACAACCGGTCGCTGGTGTCATAGTCAGTCGACACCGTCTCCGGATTGCAATTCACCATGATCGTCTCGTACCCGTCGTCCCGCAGCGCAAACGCCGCATGGCAGCAGCAGTAATCGAACTCAATGCCCTGCCCAATCCGGTTCGGCCCCGACCCCAGAATGATCACCTTCTTCTTCGAAGTAGGCGCCGCCTCATCCTCCTCGTCATAGCACGAGTACATATAAGGCGTGAGCGACTCAAACTCCGCCGCACAAGTATCCACCAGCTTATAAACCGGCTTCACGCCCAGCTTCTTCCGCAGCGCCCTCACCTTCGCCGCCCCCCCATCCTCAATCCCCAACGCCACCGCCACCCGCGAATCACTCAACCCCATCCGCTTCGCCGACAGCAGCGTCCCGGCATCCATCTTCTCCAACCCGACTTCCGCAACGACCTTCAACTCTTCCGCGATCTGCTTCATCTGGTGCAGAAACCAAGGGTCCATCCCGGTATAACGAGCAGCATCCCGCACGCTCATTCCCATCTCAAACGCATACCGCAGATACGCCAACCTCTCCGGCGACGGCGTCACCAACCGCTGCCTCAACCTCCGCGGATCGATCCCATCATCCGTACTCTTCTTCCCCGTCTCGAGCGACCGCACCGCCTTCATCAGCGCCTCTTTGAACGTGCGCCCAATCGCCATCACCTCGCCGACGGACTTCATCTGCGGCCCCAGCGTCTCGTCCGATCCCGGAAACTTTTCGAACTGCCACTTCGGAATCTTCACGACAACATAATCAATCGTCGGCTCAAAGCAAGCCGGCGTAGCCTTCGTAATATCGTTCTGCAACTCGTCGAGCGTATACCCCACAGCCAGCCGCGCAGCAATCTTCGCAATCGGAAACCCAGTCGCCTTACTAGCCAACGCGCTAGACCGCGACACCCGCGGATTCATCTCAATCACAGTCATGCGCCCGTTCTGCGGATTCACCGCAAACTGCACATTGCTCCCACCCGTCTCCACCCCAATCTCGCGAATCACCGCAATCGCCGCATCCCGCATCCGCTGATACTCGCGATCGGTCAACGTCTGCGCCGGAGCCACCGTAATCGAGTCGCCGGTATGCACGCCCATCGCATCAAAATTTTCAATCGAGCAGATGATCACGACGTTGTCCTTCAAGTCGCGCACCACCTCCAGCTCATACTCCTTCCACCCCAGCACGCTCTCCTCAAGCAAACACTCATGCACCGGCGAAAGATCCAACCCGCGCGAAAGAATCTCCATCAACTCCTCGCGGTTATACGCAATGCCGCCGCCCGACCCACCCAGCGTAAAGCTAGGCCGAATCACCACCGGGAACCCCAGCTTAGCCGCGAACTCCAACCCATCGCGAAGATTATTAATCAGCATCGACCGCGGCATATCCAGCCCGATCTTCGTCATCGCGTCCTTGAACAGCAACCGATCCTCAGCCTTCTTAATCGCCTCCAGCTTCGCGCCAATCAACTCAATCCCAAACTTATCCAACACCCCAGCATCGGCCAAATCCACCGCCAGATTCAACGCCGTCTGCCCACCCACCGTAGGCAACACCGCAAAGATTCCCTTCTCCCCGGACTCCTTCAGCTTCTCCACTTCCACCCGCAAAATCTCTTCCACATACGCCAGCGTCAACGGCTCCACATACGTCCGATCGGCCACCTCCGGATCAGTCATGATCGACGCCGGGTTCGAGTTCACCAGCACCACCTCATACCCCTCAGCCTTCAGCGCCTTGCAAGCCTGCGTCCCCGAGTAATCGAACTCCGCCGACTGCCCAATCACAATCGGCCCCGAGCCGATCACCAATATCTTCGCAATGTCATTTCTACGTGGCATTATTTAGTCTTCTTTTCCTTGTGAACGCCCTTCGATGCATCCAGCGTTACAAGACCTCTCTTGTGATTCAGTGGTGCAAGGCGCACATAAATCGGCGCCACGCACGGTTCGCCTTTCGGCCTGGACAGGAACGCAGTATTATCCGCCCCGCCGCTCTTCTGCCCTTCTTTATCTACATAATCAAACTCGAACGTCTGCAGGCCTCTGCCCTCGACCTGCACCCAGTGCGGCCCGGCTTTGCTTCCAAAACTCCACTGCCCCGCTTTATCCGTCTCCTGGCTCGTACTCGCATCCCCAAACATCGCCGTCACCGTAGCCTTCTCAACCGGCTCACCCGCCAGGTCCGTCACAACACCACACAGCGCCGGCGCGATCACTCGCGGTCGCCCCGCCTGCGCAGCAGGGACCGTCAACGCAAACAACGCGACGATGAAAAAACTCGGCGCCCTCATCGCTTCGACCCGTCGATCATCATGCTCAAGAACAGATCCCGATTCACTTTTTGAATTCCTCCATCATCTTCCGTAACCCTCGAGCAAGTAACGCGATTCAAGCAGTCGACAGCCGTTTCGGAACTCCCGCAAGCGCCTTCGCCTGCAATCGCCCCAGCGAGGTAATCGGCGATTCATAAAACCGGAAAGAAACCCAGCTCACCGTGATCGAAGCGATCAAGCCAAGCAACAAGTTGATCCGTCCCCGCGTCATCCCATGAGCCACCAAAATATGCTGCGTAATATGCGTCACCGGCCCGATATACAAATACAGCCCATAACTGATCGTCCCCAGAAACACCATCGGCCACAGCGAAAACAAGCGGCTCACATAAGAGTCAGGCCTCAGAAACAGATGCGCCAACAGCAGCACAGAAGCCATCACGATCAACGAATATCCCAGGGAGTTGAACAGCTGAGAATTCGCGCCACGTTCAAATCCGCTCAACCGGCTGCACGCCGCAAACACTACCCCGCATGCCAGCGCCGCAGGCAGCGCAATTCCACCCAGCCGCTGCTTCCACGCGCCATCCTCCACAAGAATCGACAGCAAAGCCCCAGCACCCAAACCGTCCAGTTGAAATGGCGTGAGAAAGTAAATCGGCATCCAACTCGCCACATGATGCGTCGCAACCGCACGCAGTATCGGGTCAAGCACCAGCACCGCCACCAACAACCAGATCAACGTCGTGCGTCGCAGATACCGAATCGCAAACGGCCACAGCAGATAAAAGTGTTCCTCCACCGCCAGCGACCACAAAATCGTAAGATCCGTGATCGACGCGTGCGGCAACGACTGAACAATGTTCGCTCCAAACAACACATACGCCCAACCCGTAGTCCTCCACGGAATCGACATCTCCATCGAGCACAGCAGAAAAAAAGGAATCAGCGGAGGAAGAATGCGCGTCACCCGCTTCAAATAAAACGGTGACCAGAAGTGAGTATCTTTGCGAGCCCGGCGCAAAATCCCTGTAATCAGAAATCCCGAAAGCACAAAAAACAGATGCACCCCCGCCCACCCAATCGAAAGCATTCCGGAGTGTTGCGCAATCACCATCGCAATCGCAATCGCTCGCATCCCATCCAGTTGCGTCAAGCGCGGCGGGTGTCCCACGGGATCGGACGGGTCCAACGCAGCTAACACCACCGGCGGCACATCGGCTTCCGCCGCGTTCCTCCCGATGATCGCGTTGTCCTCTCCGACACCCTCGTTCATCACTTCTTCCAGTCCTCCATCATCTTCCGAAAGTCCTTGAACAAGTAATGCGAATCATGCGGCCCCGGGCTCGCTTCCGGGTGATACTGCACGCTGAACATCGGATCGGTCGTATGCCGCAACCCCGCCAGCGTGTCATCGTTCAAATTCGTATGCGTCCGCTCCACATCCGGCGGCAGGCTCTCCGGATCCACATTGAAGTTATGGTTCTGCGCCGTGATCTCGACCTTCCCCGTCTGATGGTTCATGATCGGATGATTCCCCCCGTGATGCCCGAACTTCAGCTTGTACGTCTTCCCACCCAGCGCCAATCCAAAGATCTGGTGCCCCAAACAAATCCCAAACAGCGGCACCTTGCCCTGCATCGCGCGCACATTCGCAACCGCATATTCCAGCGGCTCCGGATCCCCCGGCCCATTGGAAAAGAACACCCCATCCGGAGCCATCGCCAAAACATCCGCCGCGCTAGTCTTCGCAGGCACCACCGTCACCCGGCAGTTCTCCCGAGTCAGCATCCGCAAAATATTCTGCTTGATCCCAAAGTCATAAGCCACCACGTGCAGCGTGTCCTTCGCGCCCGCATCCGCCACCGGCAGCAACTTATCGCCCGTCTCATTCTTCGGCTCGCCAGCATCCCACCCATAGCTTGCCTTCGTGCTCACCACGCTAGCCAGGTCCGTACCGTCCATCTTTTTATGCGCGCGAGCCTTCGCCACCAGGGCATCCGTATCTTCCACCGCAGTCGAGATCACACCGCGCAAACATCCATACGCCCGCAGATGCCGCACCACCGCCCGCGTATCAATCTCCGAGATCACGGGCACGCCACTGCGTTCCAAATATTCGTCCGCAACCTCAGTCGATCGCCAGTTCGAGCTCACCGGCGAAAACTCCCGCACCACCAACCCCTCAATGTACGGACGCGCCGACTCAGCATCGCTGGGTGACGTCCCATAATTCCCAATGTGAGGATTGGTTAACACCACAATCTGCCCCGCATACGACGGGTCAGTAAAAATCTCCTGGTAGCCAGTCAGCGAAGTATTGAACACCACTTCGCCAACGCGCTCCACCGCAGGTCCATTGGCATTGCTGCCCGCACCGAAGGCCTTCCCCCGAAACAGGCGCCCGTCTTCGAGGGCGAGAATTGCTTGCATACCCTCTCCCTTGCAAGTGAGATGTGATCGTCGCCAGAATTACGGCTTTGCAGCGAGAGGATCACTTGATTCTATCAGCATCCCCCTGTCGAAAACCCCCGCCTCACTCCTGCGCCGCAACCTCAATCTCCACCAGCACATTACCACCTTCCACCTTCAACGGATACACCCTCACCCTTCCCGTCTCCGGCGCGTCCGCCTCCCCCGTCTCCACGTCAAACGCCCACGCGTGCCACGGACACAGCACCTTCCCACCCTCAATCCACCCGCCCCCCAGCGGCCCCAGCCGATGCGGACAAATATTCCCAATCGCTGACAGCTTCCCCTCCACATTTGCCAGGCATATCGGCACAGGCATGCCCTCGCTTCGCGGAGCCTCCGCCTCCATCACCTCATTCGTCCCCGGAGCCTCAGCCACCCCACACAACCGAACCCACTCACCCACAACGTTCTCCTTCACTCCAACCCTGTGCCGCTGTTCTTTCTGTCATTCCCTCTGGGAATCTGCTTCTGCCGTTGCTCTTGCTTTTCTGGCTGTCATTCCGCACCCTGAGCGCGTCGAAGGGGGAGGAATCTGCTTCTCCCCCGCGACACTTCCAGCGCAGCCATGAGATGCTGTACCCAGCCTAACCGACCCATGCCCACTCCTCCCACCCCGGCACTCACCACCAACCCCCGCAAGATGCCGCGCCTCCGCCGCGCCGGCAACACCATCAAAATCCTCGCCTCCATCTTCGTCTTCGCCTTCCTCTGCGCCTACGCCCACACGTACCTCCGCTACGGCAACGGAGCCCCACGCACCCCGACCACCGCGTCCATCGCTCACCCCACCACCATCGCGCGCACCCGGCCCGCGCCGACCTTCCGCACCAGCACCTTTCACCCGCGCGCCTTCCATCGCCACCAGCCTTCCTTCCGCCCCGTCCACCAACTCAACCGCCACCAGCGCCGCTCCACTCCCTTCTATCTCGCGAGCCTCCGCCACATCCGCCGCCTCTTCAGCCAACTCCTCGTCGTGAGATCCTAAGCCCAACACCGCAACACCCAGCACCAGAACCATGCCGAAGAATCCCATCCCCCGCACCGACCCAAAATCCCCCCGTCTCGCCCCCCGCTACGATCCCCAACGCGGCAACCAGCCGCCAGACATGATCCCGCTCGTAGAAGTCTCCTGGATCCTCAAGGCCCTCGCCGTCGTCGTCCTCGTCGCACTCCTCTGCGCCTACATCACCATGTGCGTCCTGTTCTCGCACGGCCAGTGGCAACTCGTCCTGCACCCCTCGCGCACGGTCGCCGCCACCCCCGCCTCGCTCAACCTCCCTTTCACCGAAGTCCACTTCGGCGTAGACGAAACCGGCATCCCGCAACTCACCGGCTGGTGGATCCCCGCAGACTCCTCAGCGACGGGCACCACCAACAACACCGCCCTCATCCTCCACGCAGCCGACGGCAACCTCGCCGACGCGCTCCCCTCCGCGCAACTCCTCCACGCCCAGCACCTCAACGTCCTGCTATTCGACTACCGCGGCTACGGCCAATCCCTCGGCCAGCACCCCACCCAATCCTCCATGCAAGCCGACGCAGCCGACGCCCTCACCTACCTCACCACCACCCGCTCCATCCCCGCCACCTCCATCGTCATCTACGGCACCGGCCTCGGAGCCTCGCTAGCCGTCCATCTCTGCGCGCAAAATCCAACCCTCCCTACGCTCATCCTCCAATCCCCCGATGGCGACCTCACCGACCGCGCCGCCCACGACCCCCGCTCCAAAATCGTTCCCTTCAAATTCCTCTTCAACCAAACCTTCCCCCTCGCCTCACCCCTCCAAACCCTCCCCACCCCCAAACTTCTCCTCCCCACCCCACCCAACCAAGCCGCCCTCGCACTCTTCCTATCCACTCACTTAAAACCTTAGCGTCTTCTCTACGCTCTACACTCTATCCCCTACACCCTGCCGTTAAAGACGTGAGGCGCCCGATATTCTGGGCGCCTACAAATAGGTGGGAGGGTTCGTGCAGATAGGGGATGCCGGTTACCGTGGGGACTGCTGGCCCGACTTGCTTTGTCGTACACCTTCTTTGACGCAGAAACGCCCGATAAGTTTTGCGCTAACCGCCCTTTTCTAGAACAAGTTGTGCAAAAGTTTTGTAACGAAAATGTCACCCAAATGTCGTCCAGAAAGTACTCCGGAAAGTGAAACCCGAAACGCGTAATCCGCATCACCCGAATTCACATCAAACACAAGTTCAGAAAGCTAAAAGCTAAAAGCTAGCTTTCCTACACAAAGTTCAAGAAGCTCCCCACATCAACTCCCGCCCCCGGAAACACCACCTCCAGCTTCCGCACGCCAAGCGTCTTGTAAGCCGCCTCCCCAAGCACCCTCCGAAAGTCCGTAGTCACCACCAAATCCCGCCCCTCATTCAGCTGCTCGTTCGCAAGCCCGGGCCACTTCCCATACACCTTCCCGCCCTTCACCGTTCCTCCCAGCGCGAACATCACATTCGCGTGCCCATGGTCCGTCCCGCCCGTCCCATTCTGCCGAGCCGTCCTTCCAAACTCACTCATCGTCACCAGCGTCACATCCTCAGCGTCATCGCCCATATCCTTCCAGAAGGCCGCAATCGTATCCGAGAAATCCCGCAGTCTCCCAGCCAACTGCCCGTCCGCGCCGCCCTGGTTCTGATGCGTATCCCACCCACCCACGTCGGCAAATGCGGCCTCCACCCCAAGGTTCGCCTTCAACAACTGCGCCACCTGTTTCAAACTATTTCCAAACGCACTCTTCGGATACTCCACCCCAGCAGCAGGCACATACGCCGCCGGATTCGTAGCCTTCAACATCTTCACCGCCTCAAACGTATCCGCCCCGGTCCCATGCAGCAGCGCGTCAGAACTCTCGTCATACATCGCCTGAAACGCACTCGACTCGCCCTCAGCCACCGGCCCCTTCCCCGCCACCGAAAAGTCCGCAAGATTCGCCACAGCAATCGCCGGCACCTTCCCCGCCAGCGTCCGAGGAACCTCCGCCCCCAACGCCACCGCCCGAAACACCGACGGCTTCCCCCGCTCCACCTCAACCTGCAGCGCCCGATTCAACCACCCATCCACCGTAGCCTTCACACCCGGCGTCCCTGACTCCATAAAATCCTGCGCATCAAAATGAGACCTTGACGGGTCTGGCGATCCGGACGCATGCACCATCGCCAAGTGCCCCGAGTCAAACAGCGGCTTCACCGAAGCCATCGCCGGATGCAACCCAAAGAACCCATCCAGATCCATCAAGTCCTTCGGCTGAATCCCAATCGTAGGCCGCATCGCATAATAGTTCGGCTCCTTATACGGCACCACCATGTTCAGCCCATCGCAAGCCCCCCGCTGAAACACCACCACCAGCTTCTTCTTCCCCACCGCCGCCCGCGCCACCTCCGCATACACCGACCGCGTAAGAAACGCCGGAACCACACTAGTCCCCACCAGCGCCAGCGCCCCACCCCGCAGAAACCCCCTCCGCGTCACCGAATTCCGCAGCGGCAAATCCCGCCCCCGCAGATCACATCCCCAATCGCTCCCATCAGTAAAAAACGTCTTCGCCATAGCCCAACACCTCCAACAGCAACGCCCTCACCCACCACCGCGTACCCATACAAACTCAACCTCACCACAATAGTTGTCCACCAAAGCTTCTTCCTTGCTCGATCGGCGTGGCGAAACTTAGCAACCTTCGCGCCCTTTGCGTCAAAGCCCTTGCCGCCGCCTTTCTTTCTGTCATTCCCCCCGGAAATCTGCTCCTTCCCTTTGCCTTTGCCTTTGCCTTTGCTAAAAGCTAAAAGCCAGAACTTCACATCACCGGCGCCGCCGAACCATCCGACCACTTCCCCACGGCCACCAGCAAAATCGTGAAACCATCCCCAAGATCCGGCGCCGCCATCACCGGAGACCCCTCCACATTCGCCCCCCAACTCTTCGCCGCATCCCCCGCCGCAAACCACATCAGGTGCGGATGCCAGGCATGCCCCTCATCCCCCAAATACTGCTCCTTCGACATCATGTACGACATCGCCCCCGCCCCCGGCTCCACCAACTCCTTCTTCTCCCAAGCCGTCTTCAACGCCGCAGCAATCTCCTCCCGCGTCCTCCCCGCCATCACCAGCTTCGCCTCCATCCGCACCACCTGCAGATACGTCCTTGCCGCCTCCGGATTCACACAAATGGGCCCACGAATCTTCGCATTCCAAAACTCCGGAAAATCAATCGCGGCCGCAAACGACCGCTCCACCAAACACACAAACCCATTGCCCCCCTTCACCGCAGTCTCATACCCATCTCGCCCCAACACCAACACCTCAGCCCCACCCGAAATCCCCACCGGCGCCGCGCTCCGAGCCATTCCCACCTCAGCATCCTTCGCCATCAAGTACTCCCCCAACGGCGCCGCCACCGCATACTTCGCCGCCGTCCCTTGCGCCCGCACCTGCAAGGCGATTCCGGCAAAAACAACGAGCGCAACTAACCCAGCCTTCTTCGCAGGCATACAACCTCCAACGCCACAGTAGAATGCTCGCTACTCTAAACCCACCAACGCCATCCATCAAGTCGCGCCAGCCCTGTGTAGCGGGTCATTTTGAACTGAAGGACCGAACTTTCCCAAAACCCGACTTTACCGGAACAAAGACACGATGCGCGCAGCCGCCAGATAAGTCAGCTGGTCCATCTCAGCGGTCCCGGTAGATCACGGTTTCTCTCGGCACAAAGACATTGACTAACAGGAGCGCTGCGCCAATCAGGGCGAAGCGAAGGTTATCGGGGCACTGGGCCAGTGCCTTGAAGAAGTGGACATGGTGAAGCGGGCCGATACACAGGAAAATTGAACTTCCAAGTATCACCGCGTATGTGACGAAACCTGCCTTAGGAAACCACCAACAAACGATGGCTAGTATCCATAGCGTCGCCGGCAGATAAATCGACGCCCATAGTCTCGTGCTCTCATTGCCAGAAAACACCAAAACACTGAGGACGCTCAACCATCCGTTGAAGGCACTCAGCGCAACCGCGGAGAGAATAAGCAAGATGTTCGCTGCGCTATTTGGACGCCTTGGCAATCGTTTCTCCGCCAGCTTGTCAACTGGAAGTAAAGAGGATAACGCGTTGGTCCTTATCTGGCTGGCGAAAAGCGGGGTTATGGGAAACTTCGTTTGCACCGAAATTCAAACTGAGACACTTCCTATCCCATCCGCTTACTGAAAGCCACCTATCTCCGCTGAAACTCCGGCGACCCCATCAGCAACCCCGCCATGGTATCCAACGGCACCTCACTCGCCTTCCCAAAAGAACCGGGCTTCATCGGCGACACCACCGCCGCCCTCACCATCCCTCCACCACCCATCTGTCCCCCAGGCGACCCAACAAACCCAGCCGCCGCCTGCGCCTGCGCCGACGGATT
>Ga0302226_10000944_pt1 | contig 22540 bp, 17 predicted proteins | sample II_Palsa_E3_3_FD_193524 | JGI IMG/M metagenome (GOLD analysis project Ga0302226, IMG submission 193524) | Peat permafrost microbial communities from Stordalen Mire near Abisko, Sweden - II_Palsa_E3_3 | ecosystem: Environmental > Terrestrial > Soil > Palsa > Peat permafrost | place: Sweden...
CCTGCCGCTGCCCAAATTGCGGGGAGCGTGTCATCTTGCGAGGACACTGGGAGCCGGATGTTGATGACCGGCTGCGCCATCCCATCGACCCGAGGAGGAGGAGGGCTACGACTCCTCGTGGCGGCAGTGGGATGGCCGCCCCTATCACACTGGCCAGCAGTCACACTCGCGAGCACCTGACCGCCGACCGCGGGCCCCGCGATCCCAGCGCTTGCTCACCGCCGCCACCCGCGGCGGCGCGATCCTCCCTAGTCACGGCATCCGCGGCGGCAAGGCAATGATCGCCACCCTGCGGCGCTGGCTGATCAGCTTGCCTGGCCGGCTGATCCGCCACGGCCGCCAGCTGATCCTGCGGCTGCCGCCCGGCCAGCACGTGCTCGCCGAGATCCTCGCCCGGCTGCGGGCACTCCCCACGATCTCCCGACCACCGCCCCCACGGCCCCTTACCCGGAACCCGGAAACCGTGAACCCGGCGCGACACCCGGGCTTTGAGCATGCCCGCGCGCGAATCGGGTCTGAGCACGGCTGAAGGTCGCCCCGAGCACCCATCACGACCAGCACACCCTCTGCCTTCCCGCGTCACCTACGTTTGTGTCGCACCCCGGCCGTGCTCGCCCGGCCCGCTCTGGCGTTCCTTGCCGTAAAGTCAGGTGAATGCAGGTCTGGCCTGGCGCTGCGTATCCGCTCGGTGCCACCTGGGACGGGTCAGGGACTAATTTTGCCCTGTTCTCTGAAGTGGCCGACCGGGTCGAGCTGTGCCTGTTCGGCCCGGGCAACCGCAGGGAGACGCGGGTCGAGCTCACCGAGGTGGACGGTTTCGTCTGGCACTGCTACCTGCCGGGCGTCGGCCCGGGCCGGCACTATGGGTATCGCGTGCACGGCCCGTACGCGCCGGGCCGCGGTCACCGGTGCAACCCGGCGAAGCTGCTGCTCGACCCGTACGGCAAGGCCGTCGCGGGTCAGGTGCACTGGCACGAGGCCCTGTTCTCCGACCGGTCCGGCGCGCCGGAGGCGACCAGCGCTCGTAACAGCGCCCCTTTCATGCCGCGCAATGTCGTTATAAACCCGTATTTCGACTGGGCGGATGACCGGCCGCCGCGAACGCCGTATCACGAGACGATGATCTACGAGGCGCATGTCCGCGGCCTGACCCTGCGCCATCCCGAGGTCCCGCCCGGGCAGCGCGGCACCTATGCCGGCCTGGCCTCCCCGGTCATCATCGACCACCTGACCCGGCTGGGCGTGACCGCCGTCGAGCTGATGCCGGTGCATCAGTTCATCTCCGAGCGGCGACTGGCGGTGGGCGGCCGGTCCAACTACTGGGGTTACAACACGATCGCGTTCCTCGCGCCGCACAACGGCTACTCCTCATCCACCGAGCCACATGGCCAGGTCAGCGAGTTCAAGTCGATGGTCAAGACGCTGCACACGGCCGGCATCGAGGTGATCCTCGATGTCGTCTACAACCACACCGCTGAAGCGGACGCCTTAGGTCCCACGCTGTCTTTCCGCGGGATTGACAATGCCGCGTACTACCGACTCGCCGACGGCGACCCGGGGGTGTACGTGGATTACACCGGCTGCGGCAACAGCCTCAATGCCGGCAATCCGCACGCGCTGCAGCTGATCATGGACTCGCTGCGGTACTGGATCCTGGACATGCACGTGGACGGGTTCCGGTTCGACCTGGCCTCCGCCCTGGCCCGGCAGCTGCATGACGTGAACCGGCTCGCCGCCTTTTTCGACCTGGTCCAGCAGGATCCGGTCATCTCGCAGGTCAAGCTGATCGCCGAACCGTGGGACATCGGGGAAGGCGGCTACCAGGTCGGCAGGTTCCCGCCGCTGTGGCTGGAATGGAATGGCAAGTACCGCGACTGCATACGGGACCTGTGGCGCGGCGAACCCGCTGCCCTGCCAGAGTTCGCCCAGCGGCTGACCGGCTCCAGCGACCTGTACGAGACTAGCGGGCGGCGGCCGGTCGCCTCAGTCAACTTTGTCACCTGCCATGACGGGTTCACCCTCGCGGACCTGGTCAGCTACAACCGCAAGCACAACGAGGCCAACGGCGAGGACAACCAGGACGGCACCGATGACAACCGGTCCTGGAACTGCGGCGCGGAAGGCCCGTCCGGCGATCCGGCCATCAGCGAGCTGCGCGCCCGGCAGGTCCGCAATTTCCTGACCACGCTGTTCTGCTCACAAGGCGTTCCGATGCTGCTGGCGGGTGATGAGATGGGCCGCACCCAGCGGGGCAGCAACAACGCCTACTGCCAGGACTCACCGCTGTCCTGGGTGGACTGGGAGAACGCCGCCGAATACGCGGACCTGGTCGACTTCACCAGCGCACTGTCCGCGCTGCGCCGGGCGCACCCGGTCTTCCGGCGGCGCCGGTTCTTCAGCGGGCGCCCCGCCCAGGCCGGCCCGGGCGGCCTGCGGGACATCATCTGGCTGACCCCGTCCGGCCAGGAAATGACCGATGCGGACTGGCACGCCGGCTACCCCAGGTCGCTGGCGGTGTTCCTTAACGGTGAGGCCATTACCGAGCCCGGCACCCGCGGCAAGACCGTCCGCGACAACAATTTCCTGCTGCTATTCAACGCGCACAGCGACGCCGTGCAGTTCGTCCTGCCCGGCGCCGATCACGCAGACGGCTGGCATGTTGTTGTCGATACGGCGGCGCTGCCGAACCGGCCCGCCACCAGCACCGGTGGTCGGCCGGCGGTGCTGCCCGGCGGCGCGGCGGTCGACGTGACCGGCCGTTCGGTCATGGTGCTGTGCGCCGCCGACGATCCGGCAAGCGGAGCAAGCCCGGCCAGGACGGCTTAACGCAGCCTGGCGGCTACCACAGGCGATTAGGCCAGCCCGCTCTGGCGATCAGGCCCGGGTAGCCGCGCCACCAGGCGTACGAACAGGAACTCAGGACTGATCCTTCTGCGCAGCGGCCGTACCAGCCACGGTGTCCCTGCTGTAATCGTCACGCAGCGCCAGGACCTTGATACGGATGTTGGCGCTATGCGCCGGCAGCTCGCTTCGCACTATCAGCCCGATCTCCTTTCGGTCGAAGTACCTGTCCGCGTCCTCCGGCGAGTCGAAGGTGAACTCGACGACGCGATGGGGTGTCGCCGAGTAAACATTGTCGTACGACGCCACCCCCCGCAGCTCAGCAGGAGCCTGAAGAGCATCCGCGATCGATCGGACCCACCCCAGGTACTTGTCCTTGCCTCCAGGCGGATAATCGATCTCGTAGACATACTTGATCACCGGAGAAATCCTTCCGTCGGTGCCGCGACCCCCACGAGCGCCGACGGCACGTGGCTATGGTCCGCCTGAGTCCGGCGCCAGGCAAGAGCGCGACCGCGGATGTGCTCGCGGCCGCGCGGCAGCGCGGGGGCGAACAAGTGCGGCGCGTTGACGCAGGCCCCGTGATCGGCGTCCAGGTGGTGGACTGATGGAGCTGGCGCGCAGAATCGGATGATCTGTATTTGCCGCACGAGCACAGACGGCGTGGCGGAAGCAGTAAATATATCGGCGATCAGCGCGGCTGAACGCATGGACATTGGCCACGGGCCTGACAAGCGCGTCCCGGTCGATTGGCTGGTGCTGATGACGGCTTCGGTGTAGTAGCGCGTGTAGTAGAGACGCCATGGACAGGCGGCACGATCGGAGACGCGGTGAGACACTGCCGCGCATGGAGCAGCGCGGATGCTGGACTAGGTAGACCCGGCGAGTCTGCGTAGATGGGGGCCGGTATACTCATAACCCAGAGGTCGCAGGTTCAAATCCTGCCCCCGCTACCAGGCAAAACGGCCCTGGGAGCATCGTTTCCGGGTCCGTTTTCTGCTACTTGTGACCAAACTCCCGGTCACACCCCGCGCCCGATCGCTGGGCGCTTCCCTCAGCGGTAGCACGCCGAGGTGAGCACGTCGGGCACCATAACCTGCCAGGCCCGTAGCCAGTGAGTTCGCAGATCGAGACCGCCAGCACGGCGAAGATGTGGAATTCCGGCCGGGGGTCGTGGTCCATGCCTGGTACAGGTTCTAGAACCGGCACCATGCCGACGCAGCGTGCCGACGAGCTGGGTCACTTCGGGCCTGCTCATCCCGAATACGTACCGAAGCAGATTGCGGCCATGGGCAGGCAATAACGTCGTCCCACGCCAGGAGGCCGACACGCCGCAGCGACTGGTCGTGGCTATGACGGTCTCATGGAGCCGTCACAACCAGACTGGTCGTTTACAAAACGGCTGCTCTGCCAACTGAGCTACACCGGCGGGAGACTCCGAGCATGGTAGCTGATCCGCCCACTCACCGCGTGTCAGTGCAGTCGGCGCAGGTAGGCGTCGGCGGGCTCGGCGGCCTGGATGCGGATGCGGCCGTCGACGGCCTGAACGCGGTCGGGGCGGGCCATGACGGGGCTTAGATGGAGTTCGGCGACCTGCGGCAGGTCGTCGGCCAGCCGGGAGATCCGCAGCAGTATGTCCCGCAGCGCGGCGATGTCGGCGGCCGGGGCGCCGGGCCGCCCGAGCAGCAGGGGGGCGGCGCGGATCGAGTGGATAAGGGCGTCGGCGTCGGAGTCGGTGAGGGGAGCCAGCCGGGCCGCGCGGTCAGTCCGCGCGTAGGCGGCCGCGCCGCCGAGCCCGAACAGCACCAGCGGGCCGACCATCTGCTCCTGCAGCACGCTGATCATCACCTTGACACCGCCGGTGATCATCGGCTGGACAATAACGGCGGCCAGCCGGTCGCCGAAGGTTTCCCGCAGCGAGCGGAATCCGCGCCGGACCTCATCCGCATCTTGGAGATCGAGCAGGACGGCACTGGCATCTCTCCGGCGCACCAGGCCGGGCACGTCCGCCTTGAGCGCTACCGGGCCGCCGAATCGCGCCGCCGCCGCAATCGCGGTGTCTTCGGTGGTGACGGTCATGCAGTCGACCAGCGGCACGCCATAACAGCCGAGCAGCTCTACGGCAGGGTCCGGGGGCAGCCAGCCACCCGCGGGGGTGCCGGCGAGGAAGCCGGCGATCAGTTCCCGGGCCCGGTCCTGGTGCAGGCCGTCGAGGTCGGGTACGCGGCCCGGCGGGGTCGCCTGCCACGTGCCGTAGCGCGCGGCGTGGCCGAGGGCGCGGGCGGCGGACTCAGGGTAGGCGTACGCGGGGATGGCACGGTCGTCCTCGTTCGGGTTTTGCAGCAGCCGGACCGCTTCAACTTGGTCCATCACCGCCGCGGCGATCGGCACCCGCAGCCGCGCATCTCGCACCTCGGGAACCAGGTCGCTCGTAGCGGTCGTGGCCGTCAGCGCGAGCACCGCGTCGACGCCCGGGTCGGCGCCGACGAGCTCCAGGCACCGGCGGAAGATTCCGAGCGCGATTTCCGCGGTGGTATTGACCGGCCCGGCCACCGCGGCACCGGCGGGGAGCATGTCCCGAAGTGCCCGCTGGGTGTCCGCGGCCAGGCTGGCGACCTGCAGGCCTGTGTCGCCGCACGCGTCGGCGGCGAGCATCCCGCCGCCGCGGGTATTGGACACTACGGCGACCCTGGGCCCCAGGGGCGCCGGCTGCGACGCCAGCAGCGCCACGGCGTCGAGGAGCTCACCGAGGTGAGCGGTGGCGATCACCCCGGCCTGCTCGAGCAGGGCCTGCCTGGTCAGCAGCGGTGCTTCCGCCGCCGCGGCGCGAGCGGCGGCCAGGCGCCGGCCCGCCGCGGACCGGCCTACATTCACGGTCAGGATCGGCTTGGTGCGGCCAACGCGGCGGGCGGTGCGGGCGAACTTGCGGGGGTTACCGAACGACTCCAGGTACAGCACGGCCAGCTTGGTCGCCGGGTCGGACTCGCACCACAGCAGCATGTCGTTGCCGGAGACGTCGTCTTTGTCGCCGAGGGAGACGAAGGAGGAGATGCCGACGCCCAGCCGGGACAGGTGCTCCAGCAGGACGACGCCGACGCCGCCGGACTGCAGCGCCAGTCCGGCGCTTCCCGGCATGGGATGGCGGGCCGCGAGCGTCGCGTCCAGGGACATGCTGGTGTTGGCGACACCGAAGCTGGCCGGCCCGACCATTCGCATGCCGTGGCGGCGGCAGATCCCCAGCAGCTCCATGCGGGCCGCGCCGTCCAGGCCCGCCGTGATCACCACCAGGGCCCTGACCCCCCGCCGCCCGCATTGCTCGGCGATGCCGGGCACGGCCGCCGCCGGCGCGGCGATGACCGCCAGGTCGACTTCCCCGGGCAGCGCGGCGGCCGACGGCACGCACGGGACGCCATCCAGCTCGGCTACGCCCGGGTTGACCGCGTAGACCGGGCCCGGGAAGTTGCCGGCGGTGATGTTCTGCAGGATGGCCCGCCCGACGGAGCCGGGGCGCTGGCTCGCGCCGATGACCGCGACCGAGGCTGGGGTCAGCACGTGCCGCAGGCTCGCCACGCCGGAGGACCGTTCCCGTTCGGCGACCGCGTCACGGTAGGTGCCGAGGGCGGCGTCGGCCTCGTCGGCAGGCAGCGGAAACGTTAGGTCGTACACGCCGTCCGCCAGGGCGCGCTGCGCCCGCAGCCCAGCGTCGGCAAACACCTGCAGCATGAGCGCGTTCTCGGCCAGCGTCTCCGCGGTAAACGCGCGGACCCCCCGGCGGCGGGCCAGCGAGATCAGGTGCTCCAGCAGCAGCGTGCCGACGCCGCGGCTATGCATTTCGTCGGCGACCGCCATGGCGACCTCCGCGGACCGCGAGCCATCATCGGTCACCTCGAAGCTGCCGCAGCCGACCACCTCGCCGTCCAGCACGGCCAGCAGCGCACCGTGATCCAGTGCGGGCTCGCGGCAGATCCGGCGCGCCTCCTGCTCGGCCGCAAGCGCGCTGACGCCGAAGAAACGCAGATAAAGGTTGTCCGACGACATTTTGGCGTGCATTTCCCGCACCGCGTCGAAGTCGCCCGGCCGTGTGGGCCGGATCTCAATCGTCGTGCCGTCGGTCAGCAGGGCGTAGGCACTGGCCTCGCTCCCTGTGCTCACGCCGCCCTCCCCGGGAGGTCTGCGTTGCCGCAGGGCCTGTTTCACGACCGCTCATATGCAGGTGCGGTCAGCAAACCGGTCCACGATGCGGCGTTTCCTGTACCAGAACCTCCGCACCTGCAGGATTGCGGGTCAGCCGCAGCACGCTCGAATACAGTTCCCCGGCATATAGCACGCCAGCCTGCCCACCCACGTCGGCAATCGTTGCCGTCATCGCCCCCGACCGCCGGAAAGCATTGATGTACTGCACCCGCAGCCTTTACTGGATGACAGCCGGCGAGCCAGGGACTAAAGACCCACATCTCCCAGCGCTCGGCTGGACGGCACTCTGGTCCTGGATGACCGCGGCGGGCTGTTGGGCCGGCAAGGGGGATTCGATCTTCCTCTGAGCACCGATTACACCCATCGTTCCTTCGTAGCTCGTACTGCCGCCTGAACCCGGTTCCGTGCCTCCAGCCTCCGCAGGATCTCTTGGATGGGTGACTTCACCGTGTTCTCGCCGGCTCGCCGGCTGCAGATGTCAGGCCGGCCAGCAGGTTGGCCGCCGCCACCTGGAATCGCGCGATGTCGCCGTAGGGGCGGGCGACGAGCATCGCCCCTTCAAGACCCCCCACGATCATGCGGGCGATGTCCCGCGCGGAGCCCGCGAAGTGCAGACTGCCGTCGGCCCGGCCCTGCTCCAGGACGCTCTCCAGCCAGCTCTCGTTCTGGTCGAAGAACCTGATGACCGCGTCTTGCATCGGCTGCGGGAGGGTCTGGTACTCCGCGGCGAGCATGCCGCACAGGCACATCTTGCGGTTGCGCAGCACCTGCAGGTACAGGCCCGCGTAGGAGTCCAGCTTCGCGCGGACAGTGCCGTCCGCGGTGTCGAGACTCGCGAGAGCTCCCATGAAGCGGTCTGCGTAACGGGCGATGAGCGCCTCGCCGAGGGCGGCCTTGCTGGCGAAGTGGTAGTGCAGCGCAGCCTTGGTGATCTGCAGCTCGGCTGCGATATCGGCGTAGCTGAAGCCGTTGAACCCGCGGACCTGCACCAGCCGCTCGGCCACGTCCAGGATCCGCGGGGCCGTACCCGTATCATCGCGCCCGCGCCCAGCAGCCATAAAACCCTCCGCAGTCCTTGACGGCTGACCTACCAGTAAGTCAGAATCTGACCTATCGATAAGTAAGACTACCGGAGCCACCGCGCAGCAGCACCGGGGGACGACATGGACAAAACAGAGCACAAGAGCTTCCAGCAACCTGACGAGACCCGCGAGTTCCCGCGCGGCCGCGCTGAGATCCTGAACGTCGGCGGCGGGCAGGTCGGCCGACTGGTCTTCCCAGCCCGGCTGGCGCTGGTCGAATGACGTGAAGCCGATCGCCGGCACCGCGAGCTGCGAGGCGCCGCACTTCCGGCGCCTGACGGCCAGCGCTACGTCGGCCACGCGGCCATCACCGTGGCCTGGAAAGCGATCTTCGACGATGCGACGAGCCGGTTCACCGTCGAGGATTCATTCACCGCAGGCGACCAACTGGTGCAGCGCTGGCGCTATGACTGGGGCGACGGCCACGTGCGCGGCATCGACGTCTTCACCGTCCAAGACGGCAAGATAACCGAGAAGATCGCGTACGTAAAAGGCTAAAGGCCCGCTTACGCCCGATGATGGACCTCGACTTCCAGGTCGGGGACCTTGATTCCGCGGTCGCCGAAGCGGTCGCTCTGGGAGCCACGGTGGCGACGGCCCAGCCACAGAAGAACGTCCGGGTGCTCCTGGAGCCAGCGGTCACCCCTTCTGTCACTGCCCGAGACGAGGGCTAGCCGCACAAGCTCACATCGGCGCGTGCGGCAAACCCGCCGAGCAGCCTTGACCTGGGGTGGCCGCGCAGATAGCCCCGACCTTTGAGCACTGCGGACGAGTCATCCCAGGGCCGGCGGCGCGGGCAGGGCTCCGCGTGCAAGGCCTAAGAAGGCCACGACCTCGGCTCCGACCGGCAGGTGGTCGTGATAGTAGCGGGCGCTGCCAATATCCAGGTGGACGCAGCCATGGGAGGGGTTGGTGAGGCTGCCGCCGTGGAAGGCGATCCCGCCGGGGGCGAAGAACACGGCGTACGGCATCGGCTCGTCGTACTCGGTACTGATGTAGTTCGGGCCAGCCTTCCACTGGACGTGGAAGGTGCCGCGCGGGGTCGCTCGCTGCGTGCCGGGCGGCCCGGGTTCCATGGGCACCGGGCCGTAGGTGATCCGGCCGTCGGACTGCAGCCAGGTGAGGTGGTCGGTGAGGTCCACGCAGGCCGACGCCGCGGCCGGGCAGGAACTGCGAGCTCTGGGACTGAGCGCCGGGGGCCCTGCGGCCGCGGCATCCGGCGTCGCGCGCGGGTTCGGCGACGATGGCATCTCGATAGCTGCCGCCCGTCCGGTGGGGGGTGGCCGCACCGCCCGGGACGCCGCGTTATCTGCCGGACGGCCACCCTGCCAGCCGGCCGCCGTAGTGCCCGCGACGAGCAGGAAGGCCAAGACGCCGGTCAGCCGATAATCCCCCCTCGCCATGGCAGAAACTTACACAGAAGGACCCGTACCCGGCGGCCGGCACGCCGGCCTCCGGCAGGAATCAGCAGCCCGCCAAAAGGGCCGCTGCGGTGGTGGCGGCGCCGCCTGGCCCGGCACGTCGAGGGCGTCCGGTGCCACATAGCGTGCGCCGCAGTGCCTGCGCCAGGTCGGGATGGCCGCTGTCCTTCTGGCCAGGGCCCGCAGCTGGATGCCGGGCGCGAGGCCCTCTGCGGGCGTGCGGACAGAACTGAGACGCTTGCATTCTACCGAGAATGAAATAGAGAGCTGGGTTGACAGCGCAAACGGCGGCCGCAGTAGTCGAAAGTCAGCAATTCAGTGTGGACAGTCCCTTTCGCTACGTGCTTATCGCGGTTGCGGTGATAATCGTCGGGCGGTTCTGGCTGTTGCGCCCGGCGCCGTTCCGTGCGGCCGCCCACCGTGGTGGTTGGCGGCTTGCCGTCGCGGTGCTGTCGTCGCTCAGCATGCTGTTTTTCGGGCATTGGCATAGCGATGGGGCAGTTGGTGATCGGCATCGCGGCGCTGATAGTCGGCGCCCCGCTCACATGGTTCTTGTTCTTCCGCGTCAGCCGCGACGGATCGCAACTTCCTGAGTAAGCGCTCACACGTTGACGCCGACTGCCGCACCGCGCTTGTGTGTCCTCGGTCGCTAACGCTCCGTGCGGGCCGAGCGAGGTGCGGACTACCCAGATCGGCCGTCCGGTGCGGCGGTTCAGGCCGGTCATCAGGCCGTCGCGCGGGCCGGGGCCGAGCCGGGCGCCGATGTACATCGCGGTCGCGACCGCGTTACCAGCGATGCCGAGCGCCATCAGCGCGGTCCGGCCATCCAGCGGGCGCGGCTCGTGCAGGAAGGGCAGTCCCAGGTTGGTCGCCAGGCCGGCCACGAGCGCGTTGGAGAGCGTGCCCAGCCAGGGCATCTCGCGCAGCGGCACCCATGCGAGCAACACCACCGGGCTGACCGCGATCGTGATGGTGCCGATGCTGACCCCGAGTTGGCTGGCGATGCCCTGGTGCAGCACGTCCCAGGGCGCGCTTCCTCCATGGGGGTTACTCCTCGCCGATGTCGGCCAGGCTCTGGCGCAGTTCGGTGATCAGCGGATCATCATCGGGCAAGATGCGCTGCAGGCGGTCGGCCGTGTCGCGTAGCAGGGCGCGGGCGTTGCCATAGCGCCCAAGCTGGCGGTACACCTGGGCCAGCGCCGCACGGCTTCGCAGCGTATCAGGGTGACGCGGGCCCAGCACCCGCTCGAACCCGGCCCAGGCCTGCTCGCAGGCCAGCTCCGCCGCCGCCGGCTTGCCCGTCTTCTGGTAGGCGGCGCCGAGGTTGTTCCGCGCCGTAAGGGTGTCCAAGTTATCGGGCCCAAGGACGCGTTCCCGGTCGGCCACCACCCGCCTGTAGGCCGCGACTGCCTCTTTTGCTCGGCCGCTGGCCAGGTAAGCGTCGGCCAGGCCGTGACGCGTAGTCATCGTCTGCGGGTGCCGGGCTCCCTGGGCGCGCTCCCGGTCGGCCAGCGTGCGCCGGTAGAGGGTGATGGCGTCGGAGTACTGGCCCGCAGCCATGTAGGCGGCGGCGAGCTCGTCCCGCGCGCCAAGCGTGTCGGCATGCCCGGGCCCGCAGACCTGCTCGAATTGGGCCGCCGCGCGTTCAAGGACGGTGATCGCAGCCGGGACCTGGAGCGCCGCCACGAGGGCGTGGCCCAGGCGGCGCCGCGCCTCGATCACGTCATGGTGGTCCGGCCCGAGCTTGTCGGTCAGCCTGTCGAGGGCCCACTGGAACCACGGGATGGCGTCGGCCGCGCGCCCGGCCGCAAGGTAGGCGTCGGCCAGCCGCTGGCCGACCAGCAACGTATCCGGGTGCTCGCCCCCGAGCAAGCGGCCGCTCGTCGTGGCAAGGTCGCGCCAATGGTCCGCGGCAGGTTCGGTCAGGCGGGCGCGGTCCAGGCTGTCCCCCGCCCGCATCAGCACAGGATGGCAGCCGCCGTCCCACAGCTGGTCTCCGGTGATCCGCCGGAGGGTCGCCACGCACGATTGCAGGCCGGAGGCAGGCCAGCCAGGCTGCTCCCCTTCCGGCCAGGCCTGGAGCAGCGCGTCCGCGGCCGAACGCGCCGCTTGATCCCGCATGCCTTCAGGTATCTCGGCCCGCAGCGCCGCCTGCAGCACTGGGCTGATCCGGACTGTCGGCGGTGCGGTCACCGGTACGACGGTCAGCAGGCCGGCCTGTTCCAGGGCCGCCAGCGCCGCAGGGGCGGTCTCCCCGTTGGCCGGGAGGTTACCGTCGCCCGCGAGGAAATCGTCTGCCGCGGGAGCCGTGAGGATGGTTTCGGGAATGCCGTGCCCGTCCAGCAGGGCGGTCAGGGCCAGCAGCAACTGGGCCGATCGGCCCGGCGCCAGCTGGTCCGCCCGGCCGAGCGAGAACGTCCATGTCACCGCGGCTGCTGACGGCCGTGCGCTGGACGATTCCGCCAGCTGGTCCCTCCCGTGCATGAATTGGGCCCTGTACTCGCGGCACGACAGCGGGGTGTTGGCGATCACCGCGCTGGCCTGTGTCAGCGCGACCGGCTCCAAGTCCAGGTCCTGAGCCAGTTCGATCACACCGTGCCGCTTGTCCGGGTCGGCCGCCAGGCGTCCGCTGAGATAGCTGATGGCCTCGCGCAGGCTGAACGGCCCGAGCGGCACGATCCGCATGCCGCTGGGGACGGCCGCTTCCTCGGCGGAGGTCACCAGCACCCGGCCAGCCGGGCCGGCCGGCCACAGACCATCCAGGGTCGCCGGGTCGGACAGGTCGTCGAGTACCACCAGCCATGAGCGGCTGGTCTCGCCCAGCCAGCTGAGGAACTGGGCAGCGACTGACTCACAGCTGCTCGCCTGGTCCCGGCCGGTCACGGCGGCCGTCGCCGCGGCATAGCCGGACAGCACCGAGGCCCGGCTCGTGGCCTCGATCCAGACCAGCAGGTCCACACCGCCTGATTGCCACAGCGACTCGGCGAAGGCCGCCGCGAGCTGGGTCTTACCCGACGACCTCAGCCAGTCCTGCGTATCGGGAGCCGCCAGCGGGCCGGGGCGGGTAGCTGGTGCCGCCGCCCGATCGGGGACGAGCGCAACCGCAGCCCCGGCCGGCAGCGCAGCCGCCAGGCCCGGGGACGTCTCCAGCCTGGCAGTAAAGCCGTCGGCCAGCGCCGGCACCGTCCCGGACCGGATGGGCCAGGACGGCCGGCCGGGAGCCGCGCCGCTCACGGCGGGCTGCCCACGGCCCGCCGTATGCGGGCCGCGCGGGCGGGGCCGTTCTTCCGGCTGGCTGAGCAGGTCATGTTAGGGTGCACCGCCCGTGCACCTGTGGCATGGCGGACCCCGGGCCGGCCGGGGCGCGAAGCCAGATCCGGTTCACTGGCGGCACTGGCACCGGCTGGCCGAGCCGAAGAGGCATGATCCCTATTCCCGCTTTCCCGCGTCCGAGTCCGCCTTCGTCGGTGAAACCAGCTGGCGGCCAGACTGGCCATTGTTGCCCTAGCCTGCCAATTACCTGCGCGGATAAGCAATCCCCTCCAGTGCCTAGACCCTCTCCCGAGCGGACGGCATCCGGATGCCGCCCCGCTCCGGCAAGACCCGGCCCGATCCGGGAAGGTGCGAGCAGCGTGCCCGGCGTCGCCGGGCACGCCGCCCGGCTCGTCAGGCTGTGGGTGGATGTCCCGGCTGACCCAGCGGCGGCCTGGCTCACAGCGAGTCCGGGTCAACCACGAGCACGGGAGCGGTCCTGGAGAGCGTTTCTTTGCGGAAGAAGGCGGGGGCGGTGACGTGCATGAAGGCAAAGCCGATCACTCCGGCCACTGCGGCCAGCGCGGCGATGATGAAGATACCGCCGATCTGCCAGTGCAGGACTGGCACCGTCCACTCCGTGTAGCTGTTGGACGCAACCCAGTCGCTCTGCAAGCTGTAGAAGCCAGCCGCGTACATGATCAGGCCACCCAGCCCAGGCAGGATGCCGCGCATCCACAGATTCCAGGCGCTGCTGGTCAGCGTGGCCCGGTAGTACCAGACACAGGAGAACGCAGTCAGCCCGTAGTAGAACGCGATGTACAGGCCAATCGCTGTGACCGCGTCAGCGATCGGGTTGCCGCCGGCGATGTAGTTCAGCGGGATGTACAGGAGGATCGAGATCGCGCCCATCACGAGGGTGGACACCGTCGGGGTCAGGTACCTGGGGTGGATCTTGGCGAAGGACTGGGGCACCGCCCCGTAGGCGGCCATCGACAGCGTGGTGCGTGCGGTCGGCAAGATCGTGGTTTGGGTCGAGGCGGCGGCCGAGCTGAGCACCATGAGGATCAGGAGCCGGGACAAGACCGTGCCGAGCCCGGAGCTGCCGAAGATCGCGCCGCCGGTTACCGACAGCACGTCGAACTGGTGCGCCGGATTCGTCAGCCCGATGCCCTTGCCGCCGATGCCGGCGAATGCCTGCACGGAGACGATCACGATCACGTACGTGACGAGCAGCAGGACCGTCGAGATGATCGCCGCTCGGCCCGGCGTCCGGGATTTGTTCGCGGTCTCCTCATTCACCGACAAGGCGGTATCCCAGCCCCAGTAGATGAACAGCATCAAGATGATCCCGGACACAAAGGCCGAGACGGGCAGGTGCGACGGCGACAGCCAGTTGAAGCTCGGGTGCAGGGACCCTGCCGGCGGGTGACTGCCCAGCACCCGGACCAGTGCCGTGACCGACATGACCAGCAGCAAGATGATCTCGATGGACAGCAGGGCCTTCTGGAAGTTGGCCGAGACCTCGATGCCGCGGTAGCAGATGTAGGTCATCGCGACAATCCACAAAATGCCGACCAGCAGAACCCAGCCGCTGGCGGCATTCGCACCGATCGCGCTGCTCGGTCCCTGGAAGAGGAAGAACACGTACTGCCCGGCCACCTGGGCCAGGCTGGCCATGACCAGGACATCGGCCGCCACGACGCCCCAGCCGCCGGCCCAGCCGGTTTTCGGCCCGAACGCCCGGGCCGCCCAGATGAACGTGGTCCCGCAGTCAGGATCGGCCTTGTTCAGCTCGCTGAAGCCAATCGAGCACAGCAGCATCGGCACGAACGCCAACACGGCGACCAGCGGGGACTTCAGCCCGACGGCGGCCACCACGAAGAACAGCGTCGCGGCCAGGCTATAGGCCGGGGCGGTCGACGCCACGCCCATGACCACGCTAGATACCAGGCCGAGAGCGCCTGTCTTGAGACCCTTATCCCTAGGCTCCCCCACTGGCCGCAGGCCAGGTTTAAAGATGGCCATGGCCCACCCCATCCGTCGTGCTGTGATTCCGCCTGGTCGTGCCCGGGACACGCAAGCGCGGGACGATCCAGGCTACTTCGGGCCGCTGCAGGACGGACGGCATTCCGGACATTCTGACCAGGACGGCACCGCTCCCAGCGGGGCCGGCAGTCTACGCGGCACCAGGTTTGGCCTCACCACCGCCACCCGCCACGGCACCGGATGGCTCGAAGCACTCACCCAGGCCCTCGACGGCAACCCTTGGATCCCCGCCACCGCCTTAGCCAGCCCGCACTGCACGGCCTGGAGGGCCTTGCACGGGCCTGAGGCCGGCCGCAACCGCGAAGTCGCCTGGCGTGGCGCGCACCGGCGCGTTGTCTTAGGGTTTGGGCATGGCGGACCCACAATCCAGCAGGGGCGGCCAGAGCGGCCTGCCTGCCACCGTCGCGGGCGAGGAACTCCGCGCATCACACGCGGACCGGGATCAGGTGGTGGAACTGCTGCGGGTAGCCGCCGGGGACGGCCGGCTCTCCGCGGAAGAACTGGACGACCGCCTGGAACGCGCGCTGACCGCCAGAACCTACGCCGAGCTTGCGGCGCTGACTGCCGACCTGCCGGCGACGCCGGGTGCCGCTGTCGTGCCGCCCGGCGCGGGCGCGGCGAGCGCCACGCCGAAGGATCTGGTTCGGATCCACGTCCACGGCAGCAGCGCCCGCCGGGATGGCCGCTGGGTAGTGCCGAAGGAACTGGACGTCAAGGTGAGAGGCGGCGGCGTGACGCTGGACTTCACCGAGGCGGTGATCACGCAGCCACTGCTGCGCATCACCGCCGAGGTGAGAGGCGGGGGGCTCAGGCTGATCACCAGGCAGGGCATCGTGGTGGACGCCGGTGACATATCACAGCACGGCGGGAGCGTCACGCTGCCCGAGCCGCCTGGCCCTGGCGACCCCATCCTGCTGCGCGTCGAGATTTCGGGCTCGGTTCGCGGCGCAGGCATCACCGCCGGGCCGCCCCCTCCGCCCCGTCGGCCGCGACGCACGTTCTGGCAATGGCTGCGCCGCGCCCCGCGTCCCCCCGCCATCGCCGCCTAGCGCGATGCCGGGTGCCCGATGGGAGCCGCAAATCTCCCGCGCACGCGGCCAGTCCACCCCATGGGGGCGGCCGCAGGCCTGAATTGTCAGGATCCTCACAGTTGACGCCTGCGCGGTGTGTCGTAGTGACGGCGGTTGCCGACGGGGTTGCTAAAGCGCCGCCCCTCCGAGGCTCATCGGGAACCACGGTTACGGCGAACCTGGCGGCCCTGATACCGGCGGACGGCAGCCAGCGCCGGAGCGCCGGCATCATGCGATGATCGAGGCCGTGGAACCTGCCGGAGGACCGGACGTGGCGGACGGGAACGCCCGCCGTCCCGATCAGGTCGGCATGCCCGGACGCCGCGGGTCCGGGCCGGGTCGAATGATCCTGGGCCGGACCGGCATTCGCCTGCCGGTCAGCTCGTCATGCCGGCAAACATGCCGGGCTCGTAGGAACCCCCCTTTTGGCGTACGATCACGCCGAGCCGGTTGGCCGCGTTGATCATGGCGACCAGGGAGACCAGCGCGGCGATCTGGTCGTCGTTGTAGTGCTTGCGCACCTGGGCCCAGGTCTCGTCGGACACGCCGTGGTAGGCGTCGGCGAGCCGGGTGCCCTCCTCGGTGAGCGCCAGCGCGGCCCGCTCGGCCTCGGTGAACACGATGGACTCGCGCCAGGCGGCGACCAGGTTGAGCCGGACCGCGGTTTCACCGGCGGCCGCGGCCTCCTTGGTATGGAGGTCGACGCACCAACCGCAGCCGTTGATCTGGCTGGCGCGCAGCCCCACCAGCTCCTGCGTGGACTTCGGCAGCGGCGACTGCGCGATCACCAGGCTGGCGCTGGCGAACCGCTTGCTGAACTTGGCGCCGATCTCGTTGTCGAACATGCTGAACCGGGGTTCCATGACTTCGTCCTCACTCGTGTGTTGCGTGCTGCTGGACTGAACGAACACGAGATGCCGGCGATCCGGTCCCTGTGACAACGCCGGCTACGTGACGTGCGCCACACGCAAGTGGCTACTTCGGTGATATCTGCCGCATCGCTGCTCGCGAGCCTGACGCGGCATCACGTCATTTGGCCGCGGGCAACAAGGAACGGCTGCCGTGTCGGTGTCACAAAACGGTGCGGCCCGGCGTCTGGTGGGTAACGCAGTCGAGAGTGAACAGGAGCCCACCCATGGCTGGCATGTCACGGACCGCGCCAGAAGATCGCGTCGGGAGCATGAGCCGCGACGGCCGCGCGGACCCCGCCACCGAGGCGTTCCTCGCCCACCGCAACCTGCTGTTCACCGTCGCCTACGAGATGCTTGGCTCGGCCGCCGACGCTGAAGACGTCCTTCAGGAGACCTGGTTGCGGTGGGTGGGTGTCGATCTCGCTACGGTTCGGGATCAGCGTGCGTATCTGGTCCGTATCACCACCCGCCAGGCGCTCGCACGGCTGCGCACGCTCGGCCGCCGCAAGGAGTCCTACGTTGGCTCCTGGCTGCCCGAGCCGCTGCTTACCGCGCCCGATGTGGCTGAGGATGTCGAGCTGGCCGACAGCGTCTCGATGGCGATGCTGCTGGTGCTGGAGACCCTCACGCCGGCCGAGCGGGCGGTGTTCGTGCTGCGCGAGGTGTTCGGCCTCGGGTACGGCGAGATCGCCGAAGCCGTCAGCAAGAGCCCAGCCGCGGTCCGCCAGATCGCGCACCGGGCGCGGGCACACGTCGCGGCCCGCCGGCCGCGCGGGGTCGTCACCCCGGCCGAGGCCCGGCACGCGCTCGAGGCATTCCAGCGGGCGGCCGAAACGGGCGATCTGCAGAGCCTGCTCGACATCCTTGCGCCGGACGTCGTCTTCCTGGGCGATGGTGGCGGAATCAAGCAGGCCGTCCCGCGGCCCATCGTGGGGGCCGGCAAGGTGGCCCGCCTGCTGGCCGCCGGGATGGGCAGGATCGACGCCGCAGCGTCGCTGGAGCCGGCACAGGTCAACGGGTACCCCGCGCTGATCCTCCAGCTCAACGGCGAGATCGACACCGTCATAGCGGTCCGCATCGACGACGGCCTCATCAGCGGGCTGTACGCCGTGCGCAATCCCGAGAAGCTGTCGCACATGCAGCGGGAGACCACCCTGCGCCGCTGAGCGTAGGACGCCTCAGAAACGAACAACGCAGGTGGCCGAGACGCCCAGCGCCGCCGTTTCGGTACGTCGTGGCAGGCAGTGCCCGGACCATCGGCGCACCGAACGCGTTGCTCTGTGTCCGGCCGTGCATGGCTGACAGGGTCGGCTGAGGTCCGACTCTGCGGGTCTTCGCTGAGGCCAGTGACGAGGGAAAGGGCGAGGACTCCCTCGTCGTGCCCGATCACCAGTGCGTCGCTGACTTTGAGCAGGCAGCGCGGCCGGATGCTGAGCGGTGCGAGCGTGGCGCTGCCGCGTAGCAGTTCCCACACCCGCAGGCTGCAGTCCGCCCGGCTCGCTGTCACCACGGCGATACCGCCGCCAGCCACTGATCCTCCATAGGGAATCAGAAGATCGTGTAGCCGCCGTCGACGACCATGCTGTCCCCGGTATGGAAGATGAGCGAGGGGTCGGCGAGGAACGCCCCGACGGTCTCGAAGTCGTGCAGCGTGCCCCACCGGCGGACCGGCGTCCGGCCGATCGTGGCGGTCACGAACTTCTCGTGTGTCTTGGCCTCGGCCAGCAGTTCGGTGTCGGTCCAACCGGGGAGGAGGCTGTTGCACCGCACCTGGTGCCGGGCCAGCTCGACGGCCAGGGCGCGCATCACCGCGAGCATCGCCGTCTTGCTGGCCGCGTAGTGCTGCTGGCCGGGAGCTCCGTCGATCGCGCTGGTCGACGACACGCCCACCAGCGACCCGCCCTGCCCTTGCCCGACCAGCACGCGGGCCGCCTCCCGCAAGCAGAGGAAGGCACCGTCCAGGTTGACCTGCAGCACGCGGTGCCACTCGCCGAGCGACATGTCGATGAACGACTGCTTGCCGGTCGTCCCGGCGTTGGCGACCAGGCAATCGAGGCGGCCGAGCCGGTCCAGCGTCTCCCGCATGGCGGCGGCCACATTGTCCTCGTCGCTGACGTCGCACTGCACGCCGATGGCCGTGGTGCCGAGCCTTTCCAGTTCGGCGACCGCCGCGAGGTTGCGCTCGTGGCGACGCGACCAGACGGCGACGGACGCGCCGGCCCGGGCGACGCCGCGGGCGATGCCGAGTCCGATGCCGCTGTTGCCGCCCGTGACGATGACGACGCGGCCGGAAAGATCGATCACAGGACAACCTCCGAACGGGATGTCTGGCCGGGTGCCGCGGCTAGGCCCCACTCGCAGCTTACGGGTGTGCCTGAGACCTGCTCGCGGGGCTGCACCGCGATGCGGCGTGCGGCGATATCGTCCGGGCCGCCCCTCCCGCCTGCACGATCTCGCTGCGGACGGTCTGGCGTGGGTGACCGGCCTGGAGTTGTGCCGGTTTTCCTGCGGCAATCCGTGCGAGTGGTTAGTAGTAGTGACCGAAGTCCCGCCAGCCTGGGGGACTTGCGTCCTATGGACACCTGTCTGGCATCTATAGGTTCGCACCTATCACGGGGCCGGCCGCGCTGGGCACACGGTACTGGCCAAGGATCCGGAGCGGGCGGTCCAGAATGCAGAGCGGCTGGGCTCGGAAGGGATGGAGAGATGGGCCGGGTAGACGGCAAGGTTGCGGTGATCACCGGAGCTGCGTACGGGATTGGCCGCGCGGCCGCCGGTCTGCTCGCACGAGAAGGGGCACAGGTCGCGGTCACCGACATCCAGTCGGAGGCTGGCCTCGAAGCGGCGGATGAGATCAAGCAGCGCGGCGGCCAGGCGCAGTACTGGCAGCTCGACACCACCGACGAACAAGCCATCCAGCGCGTCTTCGCGGAGGTGGCGGACGCGTTCGGCCACTTGGACGTCCTGGTCAACAATGCGGGCATCTCCGGAGTGAACAAGCCCACCCACGAGGTCACGCTGGAGGAATGGAACCATGTCATCTCGGTCAACCTCAATGGCGTGTTCCTGTGCACCAAGCACGCGATCCCCTACCTGCGGCAGGCGGGCGGCGGCAGCATCATCAACCTGTCCTCCATTTACGGGCTGGTCGGCGCGCCGGACTCGCCCCCGTACCACGCCACGAAGGGTGGCGTGCGGCTCATGAGCAAGACTGACGCCCTGTTCTATGCCGCGGACGGCATTCGCGTGAACTCGGTGCACCCTGGCTTTATCTGGACGCCGATGGTCGAGAACGTCTGCCGCGAGCTGGGAGATGTTGAGGCGGCACGACGCCAGCTCGCTGAGCTGCATCCGATCGGGCATCTGGGCGAGCCTGAGGATATCGCCTACGGCATCCTCTACCTCGCGTCCGACGAGGCGAAGTTCGTCACCGGCAGCGAACTTGTGATTGACGGCGGGTACACGGCCCGCTGAACATGATCCTGACGGTGTTCGTCGTCCTTAGGCGAGCAAGGGCCGGCCGAATGCCGATGTCGTGGCCGACCTTCGCGCCCGGTACGACATCGAGCAGGTCACCGGCCTCCACTAGCCAGGGGCGCCGCCCTTCCCCGCATCGGGGCGGTCCACTCGACATGAACGACAGCGACGACATCACCGGCGGCGAAGGCTTCCAGCCTCGCTCGTACCCTCCGTGATCCGATGAGCAGCTGAGCAACAGATCGTCCCGATGCCAGAATTGGTCCGGGCCGAAGTCCCCCAATGCGGGTCGTTCCATGCCCCGCATGTGCCCTGACCGGGAACTGTTACGAGACGATGCTCGCCATCCGCTGCCGCGGGTGCCCGGGGCGCCAAGGTCGTCCGGACGGAAGTGGGTCGCATGAGCCGCGCCACGGCCATCGCCAATGTGCGAATCTTTGACGGCGAGCGCGCGATCAGCGACACGACCGTTCTTATCGGCGGCGCTCGTATCGAGGCGGTGGGTCCCTCGGTGCCGCGCGATGCTGTGGTCGTCGATGGTCGCGGCGCCACCCTGATGCCCGGGCTGATCGATTCCCACGTTCACACCGACATGGCTGGCCTGCGCGACGCGCTGAAATTCGGCGTCACCACGGAACTGGAGATGATGGGGCGCTGGTCAGCCAGGCGGCGCAGGGAGATAGCTGAACGGAACGATGTCGCAGACCTGCGTTCCGCGGAAATGGGCGTCACCCCGAAGGGGGGCCACCCTACCGAGTACATGAATTCGAGCAGCAACCTGTTCATCCGGTTCTTCTATCGGTTCCCGTCCGTCTCGACTCCCGGCGAGGCGGCACGATTCGTGTCCAGGCAGGTATCCAGGGGCGCCGACTACATCAAGGTCTTTATCGAGGACGGCAGCTGCATCGGCTTCCCAGGACTTCCCGTCCTTGACGACGCGACGCTCGCCGCCGCGGTGAAAGAAGCGCATCGCCACGACAAGCTCGCCATCGCCCACATCACGACGGCCGAAGGTGCCCAGCGAGCCGTCGATGCGGGAGTTGACGGCCTCGGGCACTTGTTCCTCGATTCACCCACCCGGGAACTCATCGACAACATAGCCACAGCTGGCGTTTTCGTCGTACCCACCCTGGTGACGCTCTCGACGGCTTTCGGGAACAACGCCGCCACGCTAGCTGCCGATGAGCGGGTGCGCTCCAGGCTGGACAAAAGGTGGCTGGACTCGCTGTCGGGCAGCATGAACGTCTATCCGCAGGGGAGCCTGGACAACGCGTACGCCAGTATCAGGGCCCTGCGCGACGCGGGCGTGGACATACTGGCGGGCTCTGACGTGTCGGAACCCATCCCCATCCTCGGGGGACTCGCGCACGGCGCCAGTCTGCATCAAGAACTGCAACTGCTGGCCGCGGCAGGACTGCGGCCCGAAGACGCCCTGCGCGCGGCCACCTCCACTCCCGCGCGCCGGTTCGGGCTCACGGACCGCGGCCGCATCGTCCCGGGCGCGCTCGCCGACCTGCTGCTCGTCGACGGCGATCCACTGACCGGCCCGGCTGACACGCTCTCCATTCGCGGCGTGTGGCACCGCGGAGTCGAACTCGCCTCACAACCGGTACGTGCGCGCCGGGCCAGCACATCATGACACCAGGGCATCAGGGTAGGAGCACGCGCGGGACGCCATCGGCGCCTGGCCCAGCCGATGCGGGCCTGGCGATCTCCCGTTCGCGGCGCGGTACCAGCCGCACGTGCGAACCCAGCCCGCTGCGCCGAACGGCCTGGCGCAGGAGTCGCCCGGATGAGCCAGCATCGTGCTCCGCGCCGCTTTGACGAACACTGGTGGCTGTCCCGCGCAAGCGCGCCTGATTGGTTACGGTTCGCGTATTACGGGTCAGCCTGTGCGGGGCCACGCGCGCGGGCTGATACGGCCTGGCTGACGCTTTGCGATTACCCGGCCGCACCTCCAGCGGTAGGTTGCGGCTGGGCCGTCGCGTGCTGCCGGTGCCACGTTAGCTCGGGTCAATGTGGCGGATTGGTGTACAAGGAAGTCATGGGCAGAAGCGCGCTTGTTCTGGGTGGCGGTGGTGTCACCGGCATTGCCTGGGAGACGGGCCTGATCGCCGGGCTGGCCGGGCTGGGCATCGATCTGGCCGCAGCTGATGTGATCATCGGGACATCGGCCGGCTCGGTTGTCGGCGCTGACCTGGCTTCGGGGCAGCAGCTTGAGGCGCTGTACCAGGCGCAGCTCG
>Ga0302226_10000949_pt1 | contig 22486 bp, 18 predicted proteins | sample II_Palsa_E3_3_FD_193524 | JGI IMG/M metagenome (GOLD analysis project Ga0302226, IMG submission 193524) | Peat permafrost microbial communities from Stordalen Mire near Abisko, Sweden - II_Palsa_E3_3 | ecosystem: Environmental > Terrestrial > Soil > Palsa > Peat permafrost | place: Sweden...
TCGACCATGCCGTTGTGCGCCGTGCGATCGAACAAATCGCGCAACGCAACCAGCAGCGGCTCGTGATTTGGATGGCCCGCCTTGGGCGCATAGGACGACGACATCAGCCGGCCTTTGAGCCCATCGAAATCGAGCCGCTGCAGGTTCGGGAAGCTCCCCTTGTGCGAAAACGCATCGCCGAACCATGCGGCCATCGCCGCGTCGTCGGGGTAACGTTCAGCGACTTCCGTGTAGTCGACGCCGTACTCCCTGAGCAACCCCTCATAGCCCGCGAGGAACGGCGACCCATCGAGCAGGCGGCTGTTCCAGAACAACGCCACCCTGCCCTGCGGCTTAAGAATGCGGGCGAACTCGCGCCGTGTCGTGACGGGATCGAACCAGTGGAAGGCCTGGGCGGCGATCACCAGATCGACGCTGGCGTCGTCGAGCGTGGTCGCCTCCGCGGTGCCGGCGACGCTGCGAAAGTTATCGTAAGGCGCGAGCCACGCATTCGCGGCCTCGCGCATGGCCTGATTGGGTTCGACCGCGACCACCGGATGGCCCGCATCGAGAAAGAGCCGCGCGGAGATCCCCGTGCCCGCGCCGATATCGGCAACCTGCGCGCCGGGTGTGACACTGCAGGTTTCATGCAGGAAGCTCACCACCTCCTGCGGATAGCTGGGCCGGTACTTGACGTAGTCGGCGACGCGATCGGTGAAGCGCTGCGTGGAATCGGTCATGAGAGAAACCTGTGCCGGTGGGAAAGGAGTTCTAAGTTACCTGAGTTCGCGGTTACGCGGATGACGGCGACGTGTGCGATGTGTGACTGCGATGTGCGTGATGTGTGCGGAAAGATGGGCCGTTACGTCAGGACGCTCTCGCGCAACGCCTGCCCCGGCTCCCGCTCGCGCTCGCGCGGCAGGCAAGCGCGCTCAGCCTCCGCCGCCGAGGAAGCGGAGCACATCCCAAAGAAACTTGCAGGCCAGCACAATCAGCTCCCACAACTGATAGAGCTGCTGCCAGCCGGCAAGGCACGCGAAGGCTTCAGACATAGTGGAGCAAGCAAAGGACGGTAGCTAGGTTCCAGGGTCGCAGGCTGGAACCGCTCAGCCTGCGGCGAGACCCACATCATAACGACCTCGGGATACCCCGTATCAAGTTGCGGGCCGTCGGGCCGTCATTATGGGGAGAAGCCGCGGCATCCGTGCTGGATGACCGCGCCGATCCGCGCCATCAAGGAGAGAGTCATGACGCGCTTTATTTTTGGCCGATCGAGCCGGGCGCCGTCGATTGTGGGCGACATTGCCGCGCAGGCAGGCAAACTCGGGATCGAGATCTGCGACGTCTCGGGCCACGTAGAAGAAGTCGCGGCACGGGTGCAACATCAGGCGCAGGTGTGTCGATCACTGCGCGACGCCGCGGCGCAGACGATGGCGGGCAATCGCCGGATCGCGACGGCCGCCCGCGAGATGCGCGACGTCACAACCGCGGTTGCCGGCGGCGTGCAGGAGTCGCAGCGGACGCTGGAGGCATCGCTGGCGGACATTCACGGTCTCGTCGAAGGCGTGACCGTGATCGAGAGCCACATTGGCGCGTTACGCGCTGCGATTGCGCATGTCAGCAGCGTCTCCGAGCAAATTTCGCTGATCGCGCGGCAGACGCACCTGCTCGCACTCAATGCGGCAATCGAAGCCGCACGGGCTGGCGAGTCGGGCAAGAGTTTCGCGGTAGTCGCAGCGGAGGTGAAAAACCTGTCGGCCAAGACAGCCCATGCGACGGGGCAAATCGAAAGCACGCTCGCACAACTGACCCAGCAGACCGAGCGATTGACGACCGAGGGGTCGGTGAACACGGCGCGAGCGCATCGGGTGCGGGAGGGCACGCGCAAGATCGGCGAGGTGGTGCACTCGACGGGCGAGGCGCTTACGCAACTCAACGCGGAGGCGGTACAGATTGCGACGCTGACGGGCGAAATCGAGAGCCAATGTACGGGACTGGAAGCGCAGGTCGCGGAGATGGCGAGCGGCGTGGAAGATTCGAGCGAAAACTTCGTTCAGGCGAAGAACCGGCTGAGCAACTTGTTGGGAGTATCGGAGACGCTGATCGAGTTGACGGCGGCCACGGGGGTCGAGACAACGGATACACGTTTTATTGAAGCGGTGCAGCAGACGGCGGCGAAGATCGGGAAGATGTTTGAGCGTGCGGTGGCGAGTGGGGAGCTGAAGCTGGAGGATCTGTTTGACCGGACGTATGTGTCGATTCCGGGGACGAATCCACCGCAGTTCATGACGCGGTTTACTGCGTTCACAGATCGGATGTTGCCTCACGTGCAGGAGCCTTTGCTTGGGTTGGACCCGCGGGTAGCGTTTTGTGCCGCGGTGGATGCGCGTGGGTATCTGCCGACGCATAACCAGAAGTTTTCTCAGCCGCAGCGCGACGATCCGGTCTGGAACGCGGCGAATTGCCGGAATCGACGGGTGTTCGATGATCGGACTGGGCTCGCGGCTGCGACTCATACGAAGGCGTTTTTGTTGCAGACGTATCGGCGCGATATGGGAGGCGGGGAGTTCGTGCTGATGAAGGATGCGTCGGCGCCCATCTACGTTGATGGGCGGCATTGGGGTGGGGTTCGGATGGGGTATAGGGTTTGATTGCTTCGTCGCGGCGAGCGTGTACAAGCGCGCCACACCCTACGGATCGTACCCCCTCCGGTTGGAGAAAGGGTGTAACCCCGGGTACCGTTTTTAGCCCTGCTTATGGACGCCGGATTGCGGGTCCGATGCTGCGGCCGACGCAGGACTTGCCGGCGTGGCCTGTTGTGGGGCTTTGTGTTTGACGGGTTGGGAGTCCGCACCGTCCAGCACCAGCTCGTTGCCGCGCACTTCGATCTTCACCGGATCGGTCTTCTTCCACTGCTTCTTCGGAATCGAGAGCTTCCACCCCGCGTCCTGCCCGGGCTCGCGGAAGAACGCCACTACGCCCACGACCTGCGCCGCCTCGTTCATCGGTTCGACGAAACTTGCGCTCGCATCTGGACGGAGCACGACGTCCTTCGTGGCTACCTCTACAAGGCGGTCACGAGCGGCCAGACCCTCAAGTCTGCCGAGATCAGGTGGTACAAGATCGACGACGCCGGCAAGGAGAAGGAGTACTTCAACACGAAGCTCGATAACGTGAAGATGGTCGCCGTGCGTCCGAAGATGCTCGACATCAAGGATCCGGACTACGAAAAGCACAACCACCTCGAGGAAGTCGAGCTGCGCTACGAGACGATTACCTGGTCATACAAGGACGGCAACATCATCCACAAGGACACTTGGAACGAGCGTTCCTGATTCACTGGTGGTCTGGAGGCCGGTCCGCCATCCCGGTGGTCTTCGGAATTACCGGCCTTCCTTTGCCAGTCTGCCTGTGCGGACTGGCCTTTTTATTGCGCGGGGCGGCCGCTCCAGGCTGGCACGCCCCTCTTCAGATGTGCGAATAACCCAAACATGACCGTGCACAACGACCGAAACGCTTCCTTCCGCGACGCCAGCCAGCTTCTGCAGCGGCTCAATCCACACTGCGCGAAAGCGCTCGAGGCTGCGGCAAGCCTGTGCCAGACACGGCTCGCAGACGAGATTTCGGTCGAGCACTGGCTGCTCAAGCTGATCGAGGCCGGGGACGGCGATATCCCGGCCATCATGAACCACTACGAACTGAACGTTGACGCCGTGTGGGATGCACTGCTCAGGGCGATTGACCACACACCCCGTAACCTGCGCGGGCGCCCCAGCATCTCTCCGCAGTTGGCCGTGGTCCTCCAGGACGCCTGGTTCCGAGCGTCTACACACGCTGATGGCAGCGACCCGGCCATCCGTTCCGGCCATGTCCTGCAGGCCATCGTTGAGGCGCCGCATGTCCTTCGTGCGGCCAATGCCTGGCAACTGCTGTCAGTGAGCAGTGCACAGATCGAACGCGTGCTGCCGCGCCTCGGCCCGCGAACCTGCGAGAACCAGCCAGAGGCGCCGGAAGTACTTTCCGACCAGTCCGCCGTCCCGACAGGAACCGATGCCGTTAGTCACGCGTCGGAGGGGAAAACAGCGCAGGCACCAACGCGCAATGTGGAAGGCGACGCACTGACCCGCTTTGCAATCGACACTACGGCGAAGGCGCGCGACGGCAAGATCGACCCGGTATTCGGACGCGACCGTGAGATCCAGCAGATGGTCGATGTGCTCGCCCGGCGGCGCAAGAACAACCCGATCCTCGTCGGCGAGCCGGGTGTCGGCAAGACCGCGCTCGTTGAAGGCCTCGCGCTACGCGTAGCCGTTGGCACCGTGCCGAACGTGATCCGTGATGTGCGTATTCTCACGCTCGATCTCGGTCTGCTGCAGGCCGGTGCGGGCGTGAAGGGCGAATTCGAGCAGCGCCTCAAAAATGTGATCGATGAAGTGCAGGCCTCGAACGTGCCGATCCTGCTTTTCATCGACGAGGCGCACACCCTGATCGGTGCAGGCAACGCAGCAGGCGGCGCCGACGCCGCCAACCTGCTCAAGCCCGCACTCGCGCGCGGCGAGCTGCGCACGATCGCCGCGACCACCTGGTCGGAATACAAGGAATACTTCGAGCGCGATGCCGCGCTTGAGCGTCGCTTCCAGATGATCAAGGTGGACGAGCCCGATGACGCAGCTGCCTGCCTGATGCTGCGGGGCCTCAAGGACCGCTACGCGAAGTATCACAACGTCCACATTCGCGACGATGCGCTGGTGGCCGCGGTCAGGCTCTCGCGCCGCTACATTCCCTCACGGCAGTTGCCAGACAAGGCGGTCGACCTGATCGATACGGCCGCAGCCCGTGTGCGCATGGGTCTCGAATCGCCGCCTGCGGAACTGCAACGCGCCCGCGCCGCGCTTGCCGCGCTGGAGCTGGAGCGAACCACGCTCGAAGACGATGCGCGTGCTGGTATCGAAAGCGCGGAAGAACGTCGCGCTGCGCTCGATGCCGCGCTCACCGATGCAAACGCACAGCTGGAGACCCTGCGGCAACGTTACGGGCGGGAACTTGGCCTCGTGCAGGCGCTGCTCGAGCAGCGCGATGCCGTAGCAGCCGGCTACACCGGGTCGCTGGCCCAGACGCGCGAGGCACTCGCGCATGCGCAGGGCAAGGCGCCGTTGATCTTCGCGGACGTAGACGCCCAAGCCATCGCCTGCGTGGTCGCCGAATGGACCGGCGTGCCGGTCGGCAACCTGCTCGAAGACGAACTGACCGGATTGCTCACGCTTGAAGAAAGCCTGGCCACCCGCGTGGTTGCCCAGGACGACGCAATTTCGGCACTCGCCGAAAGCCTGCGCACAGCGAAAGCGGGTCTGAAAAACGAGCATTCGCCGCTTGGCGTATTTCTGCTCGCCGGACCATCTGGGGTAGGCAAAACAGAAACGGCGCTCGCACTCGCCGATCTGCTGTTCGGGGGCGAAGCTGCACTGACGACAATCAACATGTCGGAGTATCAGGAAGCCCATACGGTTTCGCAACTAAAGGGCTCACCTCCCGGTTATGTCGGTTACGGGCGTGGCGGGATTCTCACCGAAGCAGTGCGACAGCGCCCATACAGCGTCGTGCTGCTCGACGAAGTGGAGAAAGCCCATCGCGACGTACTCGACATGTTCTACCAGGTGTTCGATCGCGGCACGATGCGGGACGGAGAGGGCCGTGAGATCGACTTCCGTAACTGCGTGATCCTGATGACGTCCAATCTCGGCAGTGCACAGATCGACGGGGCCACGGCGGAGAACCCCGTCATTTCGCAGGCCGAACTGCTCGACACAATTCATCCCCAACTCGTCGCGCATTTCCAGCTCGCCCTGCTCGCCCGCTTCCAGACCCTGGTCTACCGGCCGCTAGACGCCACGGCGCTCTCATCGATTGTGCGGCTGAAGGTCGCGAAGGTCGCAGAACGTCTGCGCCGTCTCCACGACATCGCGCTTACCTGCGACGATGCATTGACCGGCTCACTCGCACAGCATTGCCTCGCGCGCGAGTCCGGTGCCCGCAGCGTCGATGCGTTCCTCAACCAGCGCATTCTTCCTGCGGTGTCACGCGAGCTTCTGACACGGATGGCCGAAGGCTCGCTACCGGTTGAATGCCGACTGTCGATAGCCGCTGATGAAAGTCTCGTCATTGACTTCGTAGATCGCCACAACGCACCGTCCTTCTGCCAACGCAACCGCTGACGATCTGGCTGCAGCCAGTACGTGAAGGAGTATGTGATGCCAGTCGGCCCTTCGCTGTACGTTTCGAGCCGCCTGGCTGCATGCGGGTGCAGCGTATTGAGCGTGAGCGTTAAGCCAAGCCGAAAAGCGCCGCGCAAGGCAAACCCAAAAAATCAAACGGCCATAGCCATCCGCTTCCTCTCACTCCGCTGCATAAAATAATTAGCAACGACAACGCCAGCGGTGACAAAAGCAATAAATAGCGTAGCAAGCGCATTCATCTCAGGATTAAGCCCCAACCGAACGCGAGAAAAAACCACCAGCGGCAAAGTAGTCGACCCGGGTCCCGACAAAAACGCCGACAAAACCAGATCGTCGATAGACAGAGTAAAGGACAGCAACCACCCAGCCACTAGCGCCTGCGAAATCAACGGCAACGTGATAAAGAAAAACACCCGCAACGGCGTAGCCCCAAGATCAAGCGCCGCCTCTTCCAGCGAAGGATGCAACTCTTTCACCCGCGACTGCACAATAATCGCCACATAAGAAATACACAACATCACATGCCCGATCCAGATCGTGAGTAACCCACGCCCTGCAGGCCATCCGAGCCACTTCGCCATTTCGATAAACAGCAGCAGCAGCGAAATCCCCTGAATCACCTCGGGAATCACCAGCGGTGCATTGATCATCCCGGTGTACAAAGTGAAGCCGCGAAACCGCCCCATCCGTGCCAGCACAAACCCCGCCCATGTACCGATAAACACCGATGCAAACGCCGTCAACAAGCCAATCTGCAACGACAACCACGCCGCCGAGATCAGTTCATCATCGCCCAGCAGCGCGGCGTACCAGCGCGTCGAAAAATGCGTCCACACCGTCACCAGTTGCGATTCGTTAAACGAATAAACCACCAGGCTCACAATCGGGATGTACAGAAACAGAAACCCAATCCCCAGCGCGAGAATCTGCAAGAACTTGTTCGGCTTCATCAGCGCCTTTCCTCCAGCGCTTTCGCCTGCGAATACTGGAACAACGCCATCGGCACCAGCAGCAGCAACACCATCGCGCACGTCACCGCGGATGCCATCGGCCAGTCGGCATTGTCGAAGAACTCATTCCACATCACCCGGCCAATCATCAGCGTATTCGCCCCGCCCAGCAATTCCGGAATCACATACTCACCCACCGCCGGAATGAACACCAGCAGACAGCCCGCAATGATCCCGTTTTTAGACAGCGGCAAAGTGATCTGCCAGAACGCCTTCCACGGCTTCGCACCAAGGTCGTAGGCCGCTTCCAGCAGCGTCATGTCCATTTTCACAAGATGCGCGTACAGCGGCATTACGAGAAACGGCAAGTACGAATACACCATGCCGATATAAACCGCGGTATTCGTGTGATACAACTCGATAGGCGTATGAATCAGGCCAATCGACATCAGAAAGTTATTCAGCAAGCCGTTATTCTTCAGGATGCCGATCCACGCGTACACGCGAATCAGGAACGACGTCCAGAACGGCAGCATCACCGCCATCATCAGAATATTGCGGGTAGCCGGGTTCGAGCGCGCGATGTAATACGCCATCGGGTAGCCCAGCAACAGGCACAGCAGCGTCGACACCGCCGCCACCAACACGGAATTCACATACGTCGCAAAGTACAGGCTGTCGCTCACCAGGAACGCGTAGTGCGACAGGTCCAGCGCAATATGCAGCACGCCGTCCTGGAAGCTCGTGAGTTCCGTGTACGGCGGGATGCCCATCTGCAGGTCAGCAAAGCTGATCTTCACCACTAGCAGGAATGGCACGAGGAAAAACAGCAGCAGCCAGATGAACGGCCCGGCCACGACGGCGGTGCGGCCGGTCAGGCCGAAGCGCCGCACGGGCCACCACGCAAATGAACTCAGCGCGCGTTTCATGACGTCAGCACCACTCCCGCAGAAGCGCTCCAGCGCACGTACACTTCGTCGCCCCACGTCGGTGACTCGATTTCGGAAAGCGCGAGGCTCGTAACGTTCGCCACCACCATCTTGCCGCTCTCGAGCTTCACGTGATACAGCGAATAGCCGCCCATGTAAGCGATATTCGTGACGACGCCCTTGCCCCAGTTGTACGCGCCCTCGGGCGGCTTGCGCGTGAGGGCGATGCGCTCGGGCCGCACGGAAATCGTCAGCGGCATGCCGAGCGGTCCAGTGATGCCGTGGTTCACATAGAGGCGTACCGGCAGATCGGCGGTTTCGACGAACACGTGATCCGGTTCGTCCTCGACCACCGTGCCGTCGAACAGGTTGGTCGAGCCGATAAATTCGGCCGAAAAACGGCTGTTCGGATACTCGTACACCTCGTGCGGCGTGCCGAGCTGGACGATCTCGCCTTCGCTCATCACCGCGAGCCGGGCGGCCATCGTCATCGCCTCTTCCTGATCGTGAGTGACCATGATGCAGGTGACGCCGACCTTGTCGAGGATGTTGACCAGCTCGATCTGGGTGCGCTGGCGAATCTGTTTGTCGAGTGCGGACATCGGCTCGTCGAGCAGCAACAGCTTGGGCCGCTTGACCAGGCTACGCGCGAGCGCCACCCGCTGCTGCTGGCCGCCTGAAAGCTGATGGGGCTTGCGCTTGGTAAAACGCCCCATCTGCACGAGATCAAGCACCGTCTGCACGCGCTCCTGCAGTTCGGCCTTCGGCACGCCCTCCTGCTTCAGGCCAAAGGCCACGTTCGCCTCGACCGTCATGTGCGGAAACAGCGCATACGACTGGAACATCATGTTGATCGGCCGACGATACGGCGGCATCTGCGCGAGGTCCTCGCCGTCGATCAGAATCTTGCCCGACGTCACGGTCTCGAGCCCCGCCAGCATGCGCAACAGCGTGGACTTGCCGCAACCGGAACTGCCCAATAAAGCGAACAGCTCGCCCTTCTTCACCGACAGGCTGACCTGCTTGACCGCAACCGTCTCGCCAAACTTCTTGACGACATCGACGATCTGCACGAAGTTTTCCGCTGCATCGCCCGCAGCGGCATAGCTGCCCGGAGGCGGCATGCCGGCCGCCGCCAGCACACCCGACTGGTCACTGCTCATAATGTGGTACTTCGCTCCTGCATTTGACGAACAAAGCCCCCGGTGAACGCCGGGGGCTTGGTGAACATGCCTTGCTATCGACCATTCAATCCGCAGACTTTAACGGCCGGACTTGAATTCAGTCCAGAGCCGGGTCTGCAGTCGCTGGATCTCCGGCGGCAGCGGCTTGAGCAGGAACAGCGTCTTGATGACTTCAGGCGGCGGATAGACAGCCGGGTCGTTCGCTACGTCCTTGTCGACATACTTGCGCGCTTCGAGGTTCGCGCTCGGGTAGTAGACCTCGTTGGTGATCGCGGCGTGGACCTGTGGCGTCTCAATGTAGTTGATCCACTCGAGCGCGGCTTCCTTGTTCTTCGCGTCCTTCGGAATCGCCATTACGTCGAACCAGACCGGCGCGCCACCCTTCGGAATGTAATACTCGATCTTGTACGGCTTCTTCGCCTCGACCGCGCGGTGCTTCGCGATCACCACGTCGCCCGACCAGCCATAGGCAAAGCAGACGTCGCCGCCGACGAGGTCGTTGATGTAGCCCGACGAGTTGAACTGCGTGATGTACGGGCGGATCTTCTTCAGCATGTCGAGCGCAGCGTGATAGTCAGCCGGGTTCGTGCTCATCGGATCCTTGCCGATGTAATGCAGCGCCGCCGCGAACATCTGGTCAGGAGCGTCGAGCACCGAGACGCCACACGCCTTCAGTTTCGAGATGTTTTCGGGTTTGAACAGAATGTCCCAGTTGTCGAGCGGGACGTTCTTGCCGAGGATCTGCTGGACTTTGGTGACGTTGTAACCGAGACCCGTCGTGCCGTAGGCCCACGGATCGGCGTATTTGTTGCCCGGATCGGCGCCGGCGACGAGCGCCATCAGCGAGGGATCGAGGTATTTCTGGTTAGGCAGCTTCGATTTGTCCAACGGAGCGAAAATGCCCGCGGCAATCTGTTTGCCGGCGTAGTTGCTGGTCGGCACCACGATGTCATAGCCGGAATTGCCGGTCAGCAATTTGGCCTGCAGCGTGTCGTCGCTGTCGTAGTTGTCGTATTTGACCTGAACACCGGTCTGCTTGGTGAAGTTCGGGATCGTGTCCTTGGCGATGTAGTCAGACCAGTTATACACGTTCAATTGCGTATCTTTTGCGCCAGCCGTGAGCCACGGCGTAGCACACAGCATCAGCGCTGCGAGTTGACGCACTACCAGTTTTTTCATCCCGTTCTCCGATCCGTCGGCCTCGGCCGACCGTCTACTCCACGTGCCGCGGCGCACCGCCCGCGGCTCCCCTGAAAAACCCGAAAACTACCACTAATTATTGCCCGCTTCAAAAAAACCGCGAAGCTGTCGCGCAAAGGGTACAGCGCAGACGGTTCGCGCGAGCGCGCCAGCTTGTTCGTTCGATACAAAATTGCGCGCAATTTTAGCGGGTTATGGCCGCCTGTCCACCGGGAAAAAAAGACCGCCCGCGAGTCGTTTCCCGTGCACGGGTTTTGACAGCAAATGAAGTCTATTTGTAAGGAAATGTGGCGCGAGGAAGCGGCGATGTCACGGGCGGCGGTACGATGGTCCGCTCAGAGGGAATCCGCCGCATCGGTTAACATAGCAGGACCTTCCTGCTTCCCGTCCCAAGGTTTTGAATGGCCTCGAATCTCCACGCTCTTCCAGACAGCCCGTGCATCGGCGTCTGCTCTACGCTCTTCGACGAAGTCTGCAAGGGCTGCGGGCGCACGGCCATCGAGGTTTCGAACTGGGTTTTCCTGAGCGATGAGGAAAAACGCGCGGTGTGGGTGCGCATCGAACAGGAAGGCACCGCTATGCGTTTCAAATACGACAAGCTGTGACAGCGAGACTGCCCGGCTCGTGACGGTTCTGGAAGAACCGGGCGCGGCATGAAAAAACGCCGGGAAATCCCGGCGGCGTCATCAGAAGCGCATCCCGACACCGAGTCCCACCACGACTGGATCGATGTCCAGCCTGCCCAGCGATGCCCCGCCGAGCGACGCGTCGGTTCTCATCCAGATTTTCTTGATGTCCGCATTGACGAACAGGGACTTCGTGATCTGTACGTCGACGCCCGCTTGCACGGCCGGCCCGAAGCTGTGGTTGGTGATCGAAATCGGCTGACCATTCACGTTCAGCCCGTTGTTGTAGAAATACGTGTAGTTCACGCCTGCGCCCAGGTACGGCCGGATGCGCCCCTGGTGGTTGAAGTGATATTGCAGCAGCAGGGTGGGCGGCAGCACGTTCACGCCGCCCAGATTGCCGAGGCTCGATGTCACCTGGTGACGCGATGTCCCCAGAATCAGTTCGACACCCAGATAGTCGCGGATCATATAGGTCAGATCCAGTTCCGGCACGATCGCATTGTTGACGTTCACGTTCAGCGCCGACAAGGTGTTGTTCGCGGACACGTTCGGAATGATGCTTATGGCCCGCAAACGCACGAGCACGTCGCCCGCATGGATGCCGTTCATCGCGTCGTCGCCCTCCGCGCGGGCCTGAGACGCTGCGAGCCCCATGCCCAGCACGCACGGCGCGATGACCGCGGCTTTGATTCGATTTCTGATGCTGTACTTCATGCTGTTCCCCGTTTGGTTGATCGTTGCGGGGATTGTCGAAGCTTGGCGCCCGCGCCGTGTTGACAGGCGTCAACTGAGCGAATACGTCCATCGTCCTGCGACAGCCGGTCGCGCCGAACCGGTCAACAGCAACTCGATCAGGTCGCGAACGCTGCGAATGGCCGTGCCAAACGGCAACGCCTCGCGGCCGCGGAAGAACAGTCCATTGGCCACATCGCCACGCAGCGCCGCGGCGAGTCGCGTGTCGATACAGAAGTGCCCGAACTTTTCGATGCCATCACGCAGACCGCACACGCTCAGGCATTCGAGCGCCGTGGGACAGGCGCTCCTGAGCGTGCCGATCTTGTCGCGAATGCGGGTTTCGTTGCGCAGATAACGCATCAGCCAGGGCGTTTTCACGGCGCGCGCCGGCAGCCCCGTGACGCTGACGAATTCGACGATATCCTCAGGCGCCGCCTCGGCCAGCACACGCTTGAAGTTGGGGTGCGCGTCGCCCTCTTCCGTGACAGCGAACGGCGTACCAAGCTGCACACCGTTCGCGCCCGCCGTCAGCCAGGTCCGCACGGCCTCATGGCTATTGATGCCGCCCGCGACGATCAGCGGCACATCCTGCCGGCTCAAGCCAAGCGACGCAAACACCGTCTCCAGTTCCTCGAACACCCTCGCGAAGTCGAAGCGCCCGTCCCGCATGTCCGCCAGGTTCGTTACGCCAAGATGGCCACCGGCGTGCGCCGGATGCTCGATCACGATCGCGTCGGGCAAGCGCCCCTTCTTCATCCACTTCTTGAGCACGAGCGCAATGCCGCGGGCGTCGGACAGAATCGGGATCAAGGCGATATCGTGGTCTCGCGTCATATCGGGCAAGTCGAGCGGCAGACCGGCACCCATCACGATCGCATCCGCGCCGCTTTCGCAGGCGACCCGCACATAGTCCGCTTGGGCATTGACCGCCTTCATCACGTTGACGGCAATCATGCCCCGCCCTTCGCTCAAGGCGCGGGCTGCGTGGATCTCGCGCGCCAGCGCCGTGAGATTGGCAGCCTCGAGCGTCGCACGGTTGGGGTTGGCGCGGCACACCTCCACCAGATCGGCGTGATGGTGACGCAGATCGATGCTGGCGATCGTGCCAAGCGCGCCCTCGCGGGCTACGCTGCCGGCGAGCCGGTGGGCGGAAATGCCGACGCCCATGCCGCCCTGGACGATTGGCAACAGCGTGCGGCCGCGGATCACCAGCGGGGCAAAGGAATGAGATGAGTGCATGAGGTCTGTCATGAAAGGCTCGCGCCAACTACCGCGACATCATGTTCATGCTGACGTTATGCATCACCCACATCGTGCCGCCGATCAGAATGATCGCAGCGACCGCGGTGTAGCAAAACGCCATCACATTCCATCGTTGCCCGGACGACGTATTCAGGTGCAGAAAAAACACCAGATGAACCACGATCTGCACCAACGCCAATACGGCTAGCGCGACCATTGCTGTCTGCGGCGGGAGAACACCGCGCACGACCAGACCGAACGACGCAGCCGTCAGCAGCACCGCCAGCACAAACCCGGCGACGTAGCCGGATACGCTGCCGTGCGATTCTTCTTCATGAAGCGATTGCGTATGAGCCATTTAGAGCACGCTCCCAAGGTAGACAAACGAAAATACGCAGATCCACACGATGTCGAGAAAGTGCCAGAAGAGACTCAGGCACGCGAGGCGCGTGATCTCGCGCTCGGACATTTCAGGCTTGAGGACAATTTGCACGGCGAGCACCACCATCCAGATGAGGCCCACCGTGACGTGCAAGCCGTGCGTGCCGACCAGTGTGAAGAACGAGGAAAGGAACGCGCTGCGGCTCGGCCCGGCGCCTTCGGCGATCAGGTGCGAGAATTCCTGCACTTCGAACCAGAGAAACGCCAGACCGAGCACAAAGGTAATCGCCAGCCACCCGAGCACGACGCCCGACTTGCGCTTGTGCGCACCGAGCATGGCGAAGCCGTAGGTGATACTGCTCAACAGCAGCACGGCCGTCTCCAGCGCGACGCCCGGGATATCGAACAGATCCTTTCCGGTGGGGCCGCCTGCGAACTGGTGCGCCATCACGGCAAACACCGCGAATAGCGAGGCGAACAGCACGCAGTCGGTCATCAGGTAAAGCCAGAACCCGAACACTGAATGAGAGGGCGCGTGCTCGCTTTCCAGCTCGCCGGCCGCGGCAAGATGAGTTGTCTGTGACATCAGTTGACCTCCACAGCGGCAAGCCGCTCTTCATGCTTCGTTTCGCTTGCCCTACCGCCCCGCTCTTCAATCTTCCGGACCGTCTCGGCCGGGATGATGTAGCCGTCGTTGTCGCCGAAGCTGCGCCCGATCACGGTCGCCATGATGGCGACCAACGCTGCCACGGCGAGCCACGTGATGTGCCAGACTCCCGCGAAGCCCAACAACAGGCTGAAGATGCCGATCAAGAGACCCGCACTCGTATTCGACGGCATATGAATGTCGCGGTACGCCGCTTCCTTGCCGAGACCGTGTCCGGTTTCCTTCATATGCGTGAACGCGTCGAGCTCATGCACCACAGGGATCGTGGCAAAGTTGTAGACCGGCGGCGGCGACGCCGTGGCCCATTCGAGCGTCCGGCCGTCCCACGGATCGCCCGTCACGTCGCGGTATTCGGGCAGCTTGCGATTGCGCACGCTGACGATCACCTGCAGAACCTGGCAAACCACACCCAGCGCAATAAACACCACACCGCAAGCGGCGGCGATCAGCCACGGATGCCATGCCGGGTTGTCATAGTGGTTCAGGCGCCGCGTCATGCCCATGAAGCCGAGCACATAGAGCGGCATGAACGACACATAGAAGCCGACGAACCAGAGCCAGAAAGCGGCCTTGCCGAGCCTCTCGTTCAGCTTGATGCCGAACACTTTCGGGAACCAGTAGTGAACCCCGGCCAGATAACCGAACACCACGCCGCCGATGATGGCGTTATGGAAGTGGGCGATCAGAAACAGGCTGTTGTGCAGGACGAAGTCCGCACCGGGGATAGCCATCATCACGCCGGTCATGCCACCAATCGTGAAGGTGATCATGAAGCCGATTGTCCATAGCACCGGGGTGGTGAATTCGAGGCGGCCACGATAGATCGTGAACAGCCAGTTGAATATCTTCACGCCAGTCGGAATGGCAATGACCATGGTCATAATGCCGAAGAAGGCATTGACGTCCGCGCCGGAGCCCATCGTGAAGAAGTGATGCAGCCAGACGAGGAACGCCAGCACCGTGATCACGCACGTGGCATAGACCATCGTCCGGTAGCCGAACAGCGGTTTCTTCGCGAAGGTCGCGATCACTTCCGAATAGATGCCGAAGGCAGGCAGAACCAGAATGTAGACCTCGGGGTGACCCCAAGCCCAGATCAGGTTCAGATACATCATCGCGTTGCCGCCGCCGTCATTCGTGAAGAAGTGCATGCCGAGATAACGGTCCAGACCGAGCAGCGCAAGCGCGATGGTCAGGATCGGGAACGTCGCCATGATCAGCACGTTCGAGCACAGCGCGGTCCACGTGAACACCGGCATCTTCATCAGCGACATGCCGGGCGCGCGCATCCGGATGATCGTGACAAAGAAGTTGATGCCCGTGATCAGCGTGCCCACGCCAGACAACTGCAGACTCCAGATGTAGTAATCCACACCCACACCCGGACTGAACTGCAATTCGGAGAGCGGCGGATACGCGAGCCAGCCGACCTGCGCAAACTCGCCGATCACTAGCGACAGATTGATAAGGATCGCACTGATCGCTGTCATCCAGAAGCTGAGCGAGTTCAGGAACGGGAACGCGACGTCGCGCGCGCCGATCTGCAGCGGCACGATCAGATTGAACAGGCCTACCATCAACGCCATCGCCATGAAGAAGATCATGATGACGCCATGCGCCGTGAAGATCTGGTCGTAGTGATGCGGTGGCAGATAGCCCGGCGAGTGATAGGCGAGAGCCAGTTGCAGGCGCATCATGACCGCGTCCGCAAAACCGCGCAGCAGCATCAGTACTGCAACCATGATATACATGACGCCGATCCGCTTGTGATCGACGCTGGTGAGCCATTCGCTCCACAGCCATTTCCATTTGCCGAACCACGTCAACGCACAGAGCGTGGCAAGGACGAGGACCGCCATCAGGGCGCCCGCGCCCATGATGATGGGCTGATCGAACGGAATCGCCGAAAGTGTCAGTTTTCCGAACATGTGTTACCCCTTCGTACTGCAATTGCTGTTCTGCAGATCGAGAACGTTGCCGTTGTTGTACTTCGCAATGATGTTGTGGAACAGCTTCGGATCGACCGATGAGAAGTAGCGCACGGGCTCCTTCTCGCTGGGCTGCGCCATCGTGTTGTATTCGTTCATGTCGAGCCGGCCGGCCGACGCCTTGATCTTTTCCACCCACGCATTGAATTGCTCGGGGTTGGTGGCAAGCGCCCGGAACTTCATGTCGGAAAAGCCCTTGCCGCTGAAGTTGGCCGAGACGCCGGCGTAGTCGCCGGCCTCGTCCGCGACGAGGTGCAACTGCGTCTGCATGCCAGCCATGGCGTAGATCTGGCTGCCCAGGCGCGGAATGAAGAACGAGTTCATGACCGAGTCCGACGTGATCAGGAAATTAACGGGCGTACCCACCGGGAAAGCCAGTTGATTGACCGACGCAATGCCGAGATCCGGATAGATGAAAAGCCACTTCCAGTCGAGCGCCACGACTTCGACGTTGATCGGTTTCACCGCCGATTCGATGGGCTTGTAGGGGTCGAGTTCGTGCGTGGTCTTCCAGGTCAGCACCCCGAGACACAGGATGATGATGGACGGCACCGTCCAGATCACCACTTCGATCGCCGTGGAATGCGCCCATTTCGGTGCGTAGGTCGCGCGGCGGTTGCTGGCTCGGTAGCGCCAGGCGAACCAGAGGGTCATCAGGATGACCGGCACCACGACAATCAGCATCGTGTAGGTCGCTGTGCCGATCAGCGATTTCTCCGCTACGCCAATGCTGCCTTTTGGATCGAGCACATCGAGCGTGCTGCAGCCGGAAAGGCTTGCTGCCAGCGCGCCCCCCAAGGGTATCCATACCCTGTTGTTAAGGACTCCCTTGTTCATCATATTTTCCTGCTTTTCATTGAGCCACCCCTGAAATCCGCTGCACCTTCGCAACACGCAACCCACGCAGTTAAATGCGTACGCCGCCGGATTCTACGAGTGAAAGCTCAGGCGAAATTTGATCTTCGCCAAGGAAAGTGCAGAGCGGATGTCAATTTTTGTGGAGGCGGGAACGGCACGCCCGAACAAGAGGGTAAACAGCGAGCAGCGACCTGATTGCCGGCAAGGTACCGGGCATTCGTGGGAGATAGAAGAAAGGAAAGCTGGGGGAGAGTGAGGCGCGATCGAATCGCGTTACTGCAGGAATCGCGTTGTACCCATCATCGGATCAGGATGGCTACAACGCGAGTTACATCATAAAGCGGCAAGCGCCTCTTACTGCACGCCCTGGCTAGCCAGGAAATCCTCGTAATTCCCACCGAAGTCATACACCGTGCCATCCGTGCGCACTTCGATAATCCGGTTGGCGAGGCCGCTGACAAACTCACGGTCGTGCGATACGAAAATCAGCGTACCTTCGTATTTATCGAGCGCGATCTGCAGCGATTCGATCGACTCCATGTCCATGTGGTTGGTCGGTTCGTCCATCAGCAGCACGTTGTGGCGGCCCAGCATCAGCTTGCCCCAGATCATGCGGCCCTTCTCGCCGCCCGAGAGCACCTTCACAGACTTGCGGATGTCGTCTGCATTGAACAGCAGACGGCCCAGCGTGCCACGCACCATCTGCTCGTCGTCGCCTTCCTGGCGGTACCCGTCGATCCAGTCCATCAGCGTGACATCGTCCGGAAACTCTTCGTACGTGTCCTGCGGCATGTAACCGAGATTTGCGTTTTCGGCCCACTTCACCGTACCGTGCTCAGTCTTGACGCCACCTTGCAGCGAACGCAGCAGCGTGGTCTTGCCAGCGCCGTTCTGCCCGATGATGGCAATGCGCTCGCCCGGCTGCACGCTGATGCTCAAGTTGCTGAAAATCGTACGCTCATACTTCTTGGTGATGGTGTCGGCCACCACGGCGATGTTATGCAGCTTCTTCTCGTATTCGAAGCGGATGAACGGGTTCTGCCGCGACGAGGGCTTGAATTCCTCGATCTTGATCTTGTCGATCATCTTCATACGGCTGGTCGCCTGACGGGCTTTCGACTTGTTCGCCGAGAAGCGGCGCACGAAGTCCTGCAGGTCGGCGACGCGTTCCTTCGCCTTCGCGTTGGCGTTCTGCTGACGCTCGCGGGCCTGCGTGCTGGCCAGCATGTAGTCGTCGTAGTTGCCCGGATAGACCTTCAACGTGCCGTAGTCCATGTCTGCCATGTGGGTGCAGACCTGGTTCAGGAAATGTCGATCGTGCGAGATGATGATCATCGTCGAGTTGTACTGGTTGAGCACGTCTTCCAGCCAACGGATCGAGTTAATGTCCAGGTTGTTGGTCGGCTCGTCCAGCAGCAGCACGTCTGGCTTCGAGAACAGAGCCTGGGCGAGAAGCACGCGCAGCTTCCAGCCCGGCGCCACGTTGCTCATCGGGCCGTTGTGGTCTTCGATCGCAATGCCGATGCCGAGCAACAGTTCGCCCGCGCGCGCTTCGGCCGTGTAACCGTCGTACTCGGCAAACTTCGCTTCAAGTTCGGCGGCGTGCATGTAGTCGTCGTCGGTGGCGTCCGGATTCGCGTAGATCGCGTCGCGCTCCGTCATGGCGGCCCACATTTCGGCGTGGCCCATCATCACGACGTCGAGCACGCGTACGTCTTCGTAGGCGAACTGGTCCTGGCGCAGCTTGCCCAGACGCACATTCGGTTCGAGCATCACGTTGCCCGAACTCGGCTCCAGATCGCTGCCCAGAATCTTCATGAAGGTCGATTTGCCGCAGCCGTTCGCACCAATCAGGCCATAGCGGTTCCCTCCCCCGAATTTGACGGAGATGTTCTCGAAGAGGGGCTTTGGCCCGAATTGCATGGTGATATTTGCGGTAGACAGCACGGCGCGTCCTTTGAATAAATTTGCGGCGAACAACCCAACATTTTAGCAGGTTATCAAGATGTTAGCCCGCATCCGGCCGCTTTTACCGCCTGTAAACCCCGCCACGCACCGGGCACGCCGCGTGCGCCATGACTCGGCAATGCGCATGGGGCACGATTGCCTATACTTTTTTCACTAACCTGAAGATGAAGGAGGAGATGATGAAAGACCACGTATACAAGCAGATCGAACTGACCGGATCATCTGAGAAATCAAGCGACGATGCGGTTCGCACCGCCATTGCAAAAGCGTCCAAGACCCTGCGCAATCTACATTGGTTCGAAGTAACCGAAACGCGGGGCCATATCGAAGATGACAAGGTCGTGCACTGGCAGGTGACCATCAAGGTCGGTCTGCGTATCGAATAAGGAAAAAAAGCTGCGCCCGCGAGGACGCAGCCCTTAAAAGCAGCGGCTGCTAAACCACCGCCTGGTCGACTGTTTGCGCTAGCCGGCACGCGGCGGGGGCAATCGCCCGGCCGCGCGACCCGCCAAGGTGCATGGCGATTACTTCGGCAAGTCGCCGTCCACGCCTTCCACATACCAGTTCAGACGCTGCAGTTCCGGATCGCCCAGCGTCTTGCCGGCCGGCACCTTCACGTTGCCCGTCTGATCCTTGATCGGACCGGCGAACACATCCCACTTGCCGCTCGCAATCTGGTCGCGCTTCGCCGCGACATCCTTCAGCGCGTTGGCCGGAATCGCCGATGTGTTCAGATCATCCAGGCTGACGGCCTTCTGCGGAATACCCCACCACACCGGATCGTTCTTCCACTTGCCGTCCAGCACCTGCTGGACCACCGCGGTGTAGTACACGCCCCAGTTGCCGACCACCGAACCCAGGTGCGCGTCAGGACCGAACTTCTTCATGTCCGAATCCCAGCCGAACGCATGCACGTGCTTTTCCGAAGCCGTTGCCAGCGTGGCGCTCGAATCGGTGTTCTGCAGCAGCACGTCGGCGCCTTGCCCGATCAGCGTTTCCGCGGCCTGCTTTTCCTTGCCCGGATCGAACCAGCTATTGATCCAGATGACCTTGGTGTGGACCTTCGGATTCACCGAACGCGCGCCGAGCGTGTATGCGTTGATGTTGCGGATCACTTCGGGAATCGGCACCGAGGCCACAAAGCCGAGCGTATTGGTTTTCGTCACGTAGCCCGCGGCCACGCCGGCGAGGTATGCGCCCTGATACATCCGTACGTCATAGGTGCCGAAGTTCGGCGCCTTCTTGTAGCCGGTGGCGTGCAGGAACACGGTGTCCGGGAAATCCTTCGCAACCTTCAGTTCGAAATCCTGATAGCCGAAGCTCGAACCAATGATGATCTTGTTGCCCTTGTTCGCCAGATCGCGGAACACGCGCTCCGAGTCGGCCGATTCCGGCACGTTCTCCACGCGCGTTACCTTGATCTTGCTGCCGAACTTGGCCTCGACCTCCTTCGAGCCCTGATCGTGCGCATAGGTCCAGCCGGCATCCCCCGGGTTGCCGAGGTAGACGAATGCCACGCCGGGCACGTCGGCCGCCTGCGCCGATTGCGTCAGCGTGACGCCGAGACTGAGCGAAAGTGTCCCCAGCGCCGCGGCGGTCAGCAGATTTCTTCTCTTCATGTTTTCTCCTGTCGTGTGATTGATTCGTTCAAGCCGTGAAGCGGGTTTGTGCATGCTACGTATGGAGTGAATCTGAAACCTGATTTGAAACTCGAGCGCATGGCCTACTGGCCCCCCTAGCCCGCCGCGAAGAACGGCTTGCCGAGCGAGGCCGGCGCGTTCAGGCGGATCGTGTTCGGATTGCGCGAGATCAACACCAGCACCACGATCGTGGCGACATACGGCAGCATCGCGAGAAACTGGGTGGGCACAGGCACGCCGATCGCTTGCGCATAGAACTGCAGGCCGGTCACTGCACCGAACAGCAGCGCGCCGATCAGCAGACGCCCCGGGCGCCATGTCGAGAACACCACCAGCGCGAGCGCGATCCAGCCGCGGCCGGAGGTGAGTTGCTCCTGCCACAGATGCAGATTGACGATCGAGTAATAGCCACCGGCCAGACCCGCCATGCCGCCGCCGAATGCAACGGCGCCGTAACGCACGCCGATCACAGGGAAGCCCACCGAATGCGCCACCTGCGGCGACTCGCCCACCGAGCGCAGCACGAGGCCAGCGCGGGTGCGATAGAGAAACCAGCCCACCACACCGAACATGATGAAGGCGAGGTAATCGAGCGGCGTGAGACTAAAGAATGCGGGCCCAAGCACCGGAATCTTCGAGACCAGCGGAATCGTCCACGTGTCGATCGACGCGCGCACGGCCGCGGACGTATAGGGCTTGCCGACATAAGCCGACAAGCCAATGCCGAAGATCGTCAGCGAAAGACCGGTGGCAACCTGATTGGCCAGCATGGTCAGCGTGAGAAAGCCGAACAGCAGTGACATGGCGAGCCCGGCCGCAATCGCCGCGAGCACGCCGAGCCACGGACTACCGGTGACGGCAGTGACCGCGTAACCACTGACGGCGCCCATCAACATCATGCCTTCCACGCCCAGATTGAGGACCCCCGATTTCTCGGTGACGAGTTCGCCGACGCCCGCAAACATCAGCGGAATCGCGGCGGTGACGGCGCTCGAGGTGAGCGCGCTAGCTTGTTGAATATCCATAAGACCGGGTTGGGGAAAATCAGTGGGCTTTAGTTGCAACATGAGCAACCGCGGTACGGCGGCGCACGCGGTAATTCACAAACAGGTCGGCACCCAGCAGGCAGAACAGCAGCAGCCCCTGGAACACGCCGGAAAGCGCCTGCGGCAACTGCATCGACGTCTGCACCGCTTCACCGCCGAGGTACAGCAACGCCATCAGCAGACTCGCCAGCACAATGCCGACGGGATGCAAGCGGCCCACAAATACGACGATGATCGCGGTGAAGCCATAGCCCGGCGACCAGGTGGCCTGCAACTGGCCGATCGGCCCGGAGATTTCCCCCATGCCCGCCAGCCCGGCGAGTCCGCCGCTGATCAGAAGCGAGGTCCAGATGGTTTTCTTGTCGGAGAAGCCGGCGTAGCGCGCGGCGAGCGGAGCGAGGCCGCCAACGCTCATGCGGAAGCCGGCAAAACTCTTGCGCATGAATAGCCACACGAGCGGGATCGCCACGAGCGTGACGAAGATCGACGCATTCAGACGCGTGCCGTGCAGGAATTTCCAGTGCCAGTCGCCGGAGAACGTCGGATAAAGCGCGTCGCCACTGAACATTTCGGAGAGCGGAAAATTCATGCCCTGCGGGTCACGCCACGGACCGCTCACCAGATAGATCAGCAACTGGGCCGCGACGTAGGTGAGCATCAGGCTCGTGAGGATCTCGTTGGTGTTGTAGCGGCTCTTCAAAAACGCGGGGATCGCCGCCCACACCATGCCACCGACGATACCCGCCAGCATCATGGTCGGCAGAATCCACCAGCCGCTCGCCTGATCGAAATAGATCGCCACGCCGCTCGCCGCAATGCCGCCGAGCAGCATCTGCCCTTCGGCGCCGATGTTCCAG
>Ga0302226_10000956_pt1 | contig 22438 bp, 22 predicted proteins | sample II_Palsa_E3_3_FD_193524 | JGI IMG/M metagenome (GOLD analysis project Ga0302226, IMG submission 193524) | Peat permafrost microbial communities from Stordalen Mire near Abisko, Sweden - II_Palsa_E3_3 | ecosystem: Environmental > Terrestrial > Soil > Palsa > Peat permafrost | place: Sweden...
CCAACAGCTCGCCAATCTCGTAGTCGGCCAGGAAGCGCTCGGCCGCTGGGTCGCCCGCTGTGGCTTGCGCGAGTGCAAAGGCAGTGTTCTCCATGTCCTGAATATAGAGAGAGAGCGGTTGAGAGACGGTTTGAGGGGCTTGTGTGCCAAGCGGGGATTGGGCCCGGGCCGTGACGACGACCACACCAAAGCAACGAGGAATGAAAATAAAAAAAAAGGAGGGAGAGGACTATGGACCAACCGAGACAAGGGCCCGAAGCCCAAAAGAACGCACAAACCAAGGCAAGAAGGGGGAAAGGGGGGAGAGCAACAAGCACACACAACAGAGAGGGATGCGTGGGTCCCTTCAGTAACAGCCAGAAAAAAAGAGGCGGCGCTTTCCACTGAATAAGAGCACCAGCCAGCACGAGGACGCGGCACGACCGCCCGCCCGTCGTCGCCCTCCCCGCTTTGCGGAAAGGCCGCCTCCTCGTCAAACATGAGAACAGCGTTCCAGAATCGTCCACATATTACCAAAACGGGATGGGGCTGTTTGTGGTGGGCCTGCTGAGCGGTGGCAAGGACTCGTGCTTCAGCCTGCTGCATGCCCTGGCCAACGGACACACGCTGGCGGCGCTGGCCAACCTGACGCCCCGATCGCCCACGGGCCAGGACCACGACGAGGAGGGGGGAGACGAGCTGGACAGCCACATGTACCAGACGGTGGGCCACGACGCGGTCGAGTCCATCGCCCAGGCCATGCACGGCCTGCCGCTGTTCCGTGCACGTCTTCACCGAGGGGGCTCTGTGCAGACCGACATGGACTACGTGCCACAGAGCAGCGATGGTGCACAAAGGGACGAGGTGGAGGACCTGCACGACCTGCTGCGCCGTGTCCAGCAGGCGATGCCGCACGTCAACGCCGTGTGCGTGGGCGCCATCCTGTCCGACTACCAGCGCAACCGTGTGGAGAACGTGTGCGGCCGCCTGGGCCTGACCGTGTTGGCCTACCTGTGGCAGCAGCCCCAGCGCGCCCTGCTCACCAGCATGTTTGAGCACGAGCTGGCCGCGGTCCTGGTCAAGGTGGCGGCGATGGGACTGCGCCCGCAGGCTCACCTGGGGCGCACGCTGGACTCGCTCTCCCCCCTGCTGTGCGCCCTCAACGACAAGTACGACGTGCACGTGGCCGGCGAGGGCGGCGAGTACGAGACGGTCACGCTGGACTGCCCGCTGTTCACGCACCGCCTCCGGCTGGACCGCACGCAGACCGTCATCGTCACAACAGACCCCTTTGCCCCCGTGGGCTACCTCCGCCTCCTCGACATTGCCCTCGAGCCCAAGCAGACGCCCTCCCGTGTCCTGCCACCACACGCCCTCGTCGTCGAGCAGCAGCACACGTCCACCACCTTGCGTCTCAGGGACGACGCGGACGTCCCTGTGCGCGACCTCGTGTGGTCCCTTGACGACTACATGGCCGATGTCCCAGCGATCCAGTCTGCCCTTGCCACCGTCGTCAGCACCGCCGCCACCACCAGTCTTTCTCCTCCTTCAGTACCATTCCGTACCACCACCAGCACCATCATCCGCTCCACTCGTGCCTTCACCTCGATCGAAAACATCACGCCGCCGCCGCCGCCGCAACAGTGCGACGCCGACATTGCCTCTGCCACCCATGCCGTCTTTGACCAGCTCGATGCCCTGCTGTCCAAAAAGGCCGGCGTGCTCGTTCACGTCACGGTCTGGCTGTCCTCCATGTCCTCCTTTGCCGCCATGAACGACGTGTACCGCCGGCGCGTGCCCTCCCTCAACCCGCCCTCGCGTGTGACCCTTGCCGTGGCCTCCTCGTCCCTCATCCGTCTGGACGCCCTGCTTGCTGCTGCTGAGGCTGCCACGACGACCCACGTCCAGTCCATCTCCAACTGGGCGCCGGCCAACATCGGCCCGTACAGCCAGGCCGTGTCGGCCCACGGGCTGCTGCTCATCGCCGGCCAGATCCCCCTGCTGCCTGGGTCCATGGCCCTCCTACAACCCTCGCACCCGGCCGAGGCAGCCGCACTCGCCCTGCGCCACGTGGTGATGCTGCTCGTGCGCCACCGCCTCGTCTGGTCGGACCATCTGTGCTCCGCCATCGCCTACGTCGCGCCCGGCGTTGACACCAGGCCCGTCAAGCAGCTGTGGCGAGCCCTGTGGTCCTCGGCTCCAGCACAGCCACAACCACCAGCCCTCATTGTCGGCGTCGATGAACTGCCCAGGGGCGCGCCCGTGGAGTGGGCCTGTGTGGCCTTTGACCCCGCCACGATCCCACCCAGTGCCACTGACGACGAGGACGAGGACGACAACCAGACAGCATCGAACCGGCGCGTCAGTGTGACCAGGACCAGGACGAGCACGACCACGACCCACACCGTCCAGATGGGCCCGTACCTCTTTGGCGTTGTCGTGGCCAGCGACCCGTTGCACGCCCACCTTGCCCTTCAGGTCGCAAAGGACGACCGATGGGACACGGTCAAGCAACAGGCCTTTGTGCTCAAAAACACTGGCATCGACCTGGAGGGCGCAGTCCAAGTCAACAGCATTGCTACCTTCGACACGGACGATGCGGACGAGCCGGCAGTTGCAGCCATCTCGTTCTGTGCAATCATGAAAAAGATGTAGAAAGCAAAAAAAAAAAAATGTACTCTGAAAAGTCTATTATTTCAATCAGCGAGTGCGCCTTCGCTTGCGTGAGGAGGAGGAGGACGCGCGGGCCCCACCACTGCCGCTGCGTGAGCGCCCACCTGATCGGGACGACTTGGCACGCTTCTTGCCCCGCTTGGCGTTGCGCGACGATCCACCGCGGCCGCGACGGCTCAGGGCAACGCGCGACATGTTTTCATCGGGGCCAAGGCTGCGGTGTCTTTTAATAAATAAACAAATAAACCTGTAATGCATACTTTAGCTCGAGGATGCGCAGGGCGTAGCGCTCAATAGGACGCAGCTGCGAGCTGATCTCGGCGTCCAATGCCTCCAGTTGCTGCTGACGCTGCTGCACCGCGAGCGAGGCTTGTTGCTGCTGTTGCTCTTGTTTCTACCAGAACGAAAAGGACACTTGTTAAAATGTAATCACGATATAGTTTACATACGTCGACAAAGTCGTCCTCCGGGGCGCCCACGAGCTGCGCCTCCCTCTTGGCACGCTTGAGAGCGACGACGTCGGCGTCGTCCTCTGCCGATGCGAGTGCCTTTTCCAGCTCTGCGTCGGTCAGTGCCGTTCGGCGGGTTGTGCTGACGGGCCTGATGTCGTCGTCGCCCAGCGGCGCCCTGTCCTTGCTCTTGGCTGCACCGCCGTCCTCAAACAGCTCGCGCCAGTCCAGTGCCTTGAAGAAATCGGTCGTGAAGGAGCCCTCGCCAATGACCATGTCGTCCAACAGGCGCTTTTGCATGGCCTTGCGCAGGATGTTCTCCTCGATCGAGTGCTCGGTGATGAGGCGGTACACGTGCACGTCCCTGGTCTGGCCGATTCGGTGGGCGCCTGGTGCATTAAAAAAAATAAAAAAAATAATCATTAGTCCATTTCTTTTTATCTATTCGTTTATTATTATTATTATTACGGTCCTGGGCCTGAGCGTCCATGGCCGGGTTCCAGTCCGAGTCGTAGAAGATGACCGTGTCTGCGCCCGTGAGGTTGACGCCGACGCCGCCCGATCGCGTCGAGAGGATAAACACAAAGATGCGCTTGTCCGTGTTGAAGCGCTCCATCAGGTACTGGCGCTTCTCCAGCCCTGTCGCGCCGTCGAGGCGGAGGTAGCGGTAGCCGTGGATGTTGAGGAAGATCTCGAGGATGTCGAGCATGCGCGTCATCTGCGAGAAGATGAGCACGCGGTGGCTGCCACTGTGCAGCTGGCGCAGCAGCACCTCCAGTTGCTGCAGCTTGCCACAGTCGTACTGCAGCAGGCGCTTGTCGGGGAAGAACGTCAGCATCCGGCTCTTGACGCCGTGCAGGATGTCGTTCTCGCCCTGCTGCATCGCGCGCACAGCCGCCTCGGCCTCGCCAAACGTCGACGTCATGCGGTCGCGCACGTGCGGGTGGCTCACCGTGGGCGGCGACTGCACGGGCGGGATCACCACCACAAACTGGCTCAGCACGGGCGACAGCTCCTCCGCACGTTGACGCGGGTGGCTCACCAGCCCAGCAAGCGCCTCGGTCTGGCGCCACCAGCGCGACAGCTTGCGGGGCTCCTCTGCCGTCCGGTCCACGGGCCGCTTGACGAAGGTCAGCGCCTGGACGTACTGCGGCGGCTGCTCGATCTCCAGGTGCACGCGCGACCGGGCGGCCGCGGCGGCCGTGACCGCTGGGGCAGGAACAGGCTTGTTGACAGACATGTTGGCGATGCTCGACACCTTCTGACGGAAGCCCACGACGAGCGGGTCGGCGACGGCGGCCGCGGCGATCGCGGCGGGCGACACGTTGGGCACGGGGCGCACCATGGCGCCAGAGATCTGCTCCACGACCGTGATAATGTCCTTTTGCTTTTCGAGCGGGGGCCCGCGCTTCTTCGAGGCGGACGCGATGGGCTCGAGCAGGAACGACGTGCGTGGCCGCTCACTCGCGACGCCATCGACGACGGCCAGTGCGGGGATCGAGTGCTCGATGGATGCGCAGGTGAAGGGCGAGACGATGGGCCGGGTCTCAAACAGGTCTGGGTGGGCACACACCTTGCGCAGCTGCATCAGGCAGTTGAGGATCGACAGCACGTTGCCCGACTCGAGCGTCTCCTTGGTGCCGGCGCGCGACATGAACTCGTCGTACAGGAATCGCTGCCGTTTGGACATCCGGCACGTCACAATGTGCTCGTACTTGGACGGCAGCTGCTTCTCGACGTCCTTCTTGAGACGGCGCAGGAGGAACGGGCGCAGCACGGTGTGCAGGCGGTTGAGCAGCGCCTGGTTGATCTGCTCGCTCCCCTCCACCATGCTGTTGACGGGCTTGGAGAACCACTCTTGGAACTCTTTGTGCGACTCAAACAGCTTGGGCATGAGGAAATGCTGACAACAACAGAGATTAGTCAGTCGCTAGTTGATCGTGGTGGTACCAGCAGCGACCACAGCTCCATCAGGTTGTTTTGCAGTGGCGTGCCCGTGAGCAGCAGGCGGCGATGCGACTGAAAGTGCAAAAGGGTCTGCCATCGGTTCGAGCGGAAGTTCTTGATGTTTTGCGCCTCGTCCAGGATGAGGTACTCCCAGCGCTTCCTGCGGAACATGCGGTGGTCCTGCATGACGAGGGTGTACGACGTGATGCACACGTGGAACTGGTTGGGCTTGGTCCACCCCACGCGCTTGTGCCGGCGCTCCCGCTGCGAGCCGTAGTAGACGAGGATCTTGAACGACGGGCACCACTTTTTGAACTCCATCTCCCAGTTGAGCATCACAGACGTCGGAACGACGATCAAGTGCGGGCCCCAGATCTGCTTCTCAGCGGCCAAGTGGGCCAGCAATGCTAAAAAACAAAAGCATTAGCTCGCGGTAAAAATAACAGGACGTACAGATGGTCTGGATGGTCTTGCCCAGGCCCATCTCGTCGGCCAGCACGCCGTTCAGGTTACGCTCGTACATGGTCACTAGCCAGTGCAGCCCCACCATCTGGTACTCGCGCAGGGTGCCCCGCAGGAGGAACGGCACCTTGGTCGTCACGTTGGTCGTCGCAAGGGTGAAGCCCGTCGGTTGGATCTCGGCACCGAGCGAGGCGGCCTTGCATGCAAAAAAAGAGAGAGAGAGAGAGAGAGAATCAACATATTTATATACTTTTTCTTTCGTACCTGGTCCAGAGCAGTGACCGATGAGCCACTGGTTTTCTCGCCCAGGAGGGTCTGGATGCCTTCCTCGTCGTCCCCACTCCCTTGCCTGACCTTTTTCTTCTTACGCCGCTTCTCCTCCTTGTCGTTCTCGTTCTCCTCCTCTCCCTCCATTCGGTCGTCGTCCTCCTCGTCCTCGTTGTCGTCCTCTTCTTCGCCCTCGTTCTCGTCGTCCTCGTCCTCCTCTTGCTCGTCGTCGTTCTCGTCGACTTCCTCTTCTTCTTCTTCTTCGTCCTCATCGTCGCTTTCGCTCTCGCCATACTCGTCCTCGTCCTCGTCGTCCTCCTCCTCTCCGTTGGCAAAGTTACCACCCAGCAGAGCAGCCAAACTCGTCGACGACTGAAAAAACAAGGCATTTAGTTAAATGTTTATTATTTATTTTTGATCTTACGGCCTTCTTCTTTTTCGCCACCTTGGGCTCATCGCCGTTCTCACTGGCCCCTTTTGCCTGACTGCTGTCGTTGTCGCTGGACCCCTCCTGATCCGTCGCGCCGTTGGGGCGCTTGAGCGCATATTTCCTAAAACAAACAGTCATTATTTTTTCATTTCTTCGAGATCGCGTACTCGAGGAGCTGCTCAATCGGGAGCTCGCCCTCATGCTGGAGCGTGTTGATCTCGCCTTGTCCACCAGCCTCTGCAGATGAGGACGCCTTGGCCGTGGTCGTCTCCATGCCCTCCTCGGCCTCCTCCTCCTCCTCCTCTTCCTCTTCGTCCTCGTCGGCGTCGTCACTGATGTCGTCCGAGTCCTCAGAGTCGTCACTGTCCTCGTCCTCGTCGTCGTCGTCGTCGTCGTCGTCCGAGTCCGAGTCTGCTTCGTTTGAGTCGCCCTCGTCCCCGTCGTCGTCCTCATCTCCTTCTTCGCTGTCTCCTTCATCGTCGTCTGCGGCCGGTTGCTTGCCCTTCTTTGTGGGCGACGACGAGCCGGGCACGGGGCCGGCCAGCTTGGACGCAAGCAGACTGGAGAATCGCTCGGTCTGCTCGACGATCTGGTCCAGGTGCTGGTCGCGGGCCAGCGTCTTGTCAATCTCGTGCTGCATCGACCGCTTGAGCTCGATGACCTTGACGATCTTGGCCCAGAACTTGCGCACCTCCTTGCTCGTGTTGGCCGCCAGACGCTGACGGCCCTCCAGCTGCGTGCGCTCACGCCGCTGGTCCTCGTCCTGCTTGAGCTCAAAGTGACGCAGCACCGCCTTGCTCAACCGCTTGGCCTCGGAATCGCGAGCGCGACGACCGCGTTGCATCTCCTGCGCCACGTAGGCCATCTCGCGGTGCAGGAACACGAGGTGGTACACCTCGCGAAGGTCACTGGGCAGCTGGAGACCCTTGGACGCACCAGCCGAGACTGACGACGCCGACGACGAGTCGAGCAGCCTCAACGGCGCAACAGACGCCTCCATTGGCTCGCTGCCGTCGTCGACACTCGCTGCTTTGGCTGTCACTGTTGACGTTGCTGCCACTGCTTCTGCTGCTGCGTCGACCTGAGGTGCAGGCGAGCCCTCCCCGCCCACGTCAACGGACGACACACGGCGCGACACGGGTTTCTTACCCTGGTTGGACGTTGCCTGTGCCACCTCCGTTGCCACGACGGCCTGTGCTGCCGCCTGCGCTGCCGCCTCCTCCTCACGCTCGTCGCGAGGGACGCCGTGGGGGAACGCGCGACGGATGCGCTCGCGGATGGCCGCCTCGTCGTGGGCGCGCTGCAGGGCCTCCTCGGGCGTCAGGTCCTCGTCGTCCAGGATGACGTACTTGCTCAGCTGCTCGTCCACCGACGTCAATGGCGGCGTGCTCGACAGCGACAGGGGCAGGCTGCGCGACAACGTACGCCGCATCGTGGGCGACGAGCTGGCGGTGCTGGTCTCCCTTGCTGAATCCCCCTGGCTGTCGTCCTGTTCTGGAGCTGGCGCTGCTGTTGGGGACGACGAGAGGTCGACAGAGACGGTACCGACAGTGCTGCTGCTGCTGCTGGTGCTGGTGCTGGTGGTGGTGGTACCAGCACGACGAGCCCCTCGTTGTTGCCGCTGCTGCTGCTGTGGCGGGGCAGGGATTGGCTGCTGTTGGTCCTTTTGCTGCTTGAGGGCGGCCGTGCGCTGCGGCCGTCTTGTCCTCTCGACTGGCTCTGTTGCTGCTGCTGCTGCTGCTGTTGCTGCTGTTGCTGGTGCTGGTGCTGCTGTTGCTGCTGTTGCTTGCTCCTGTGGCGGGATGGGGATGGGGTCGACTGGGATTGGGATCGGGACTGGGATTGGCTGCTCGACCACGGCCGCAGGGGGCGGTTCCACAACCACCACCGCCACTGGAGGAGGAGGCCGAGCCGTGGTGTCCTCCATGCGCGTGCTGCAGCTACAATAGAACAGGTTAGAAGGAAAGGGTCACGCGAAAGGCGGGAAAGGACGGAGGAACAAAACGGCACAGGGGGGACAGTCAAATTTGCCAGGCCATGGCCGGGTCGTGAAAAAAAAAAGGAGCAAGGCTTGCGAACGACGAAGGGCACGGAAGGGCCGATGAGCTTCCAGTGCCTTGCTGCTATTGCGCATTTTGATTCTCACCCCCCACCGCCAACTGACGATGCTGCTCTCTGTGCTCTGCTCTGTGCTCGTGCTCTTTGGGGCCTCCACGACAAGAACAACTGCCACGCCCATCAAGTCCATTGTGCCACTGGAGCCCTTGTCGCCAGGTGGCTCTGTTAGCGTCGCGGCCATCGCCTTCTTCCCCCCCAACATCATCTTTGTCGGCGTCAATGGTGAGGCCTGCCTGGTGCTGCTGTGCGAGCCCGACGTTGACAACAGCCTGCTGGTCAACTGCACGCAACAGACCAACCTGACCGTGTTCCCACCGGAAAGCAGCAACACCACCACGACTGGCACCTTTGGCTATGCGTTGGCCACGTCCGAGAGCCTACTGTTCGTCTCTGCGCCCAACTTGCACGCAACCTCGGTGTTTGTCTACGACTGTGGCGCGCTGCCCAGCGGCCCGTGTGTCCACTACGCCCAGACGAACAGGCCCCCGACCACGGCCCTGCACTACGGCGTCAATCTGGGAGCTGGTCCGCTGGGTGTCCTCGCCGTCACGAACCTGCGCATCACCTGGGACGAGCACGCCATCGGCTATGTCTATTTCTGTGTGCCGCCAGGACTGACCGTGGGCGAGACCGGGTGCCAGGAGCGGTTTGCGATGGTGCCGTCGCTGCCGATCGGACCGTCATCGGCATACACGACCGTCCGAAACGGCGCGGCCACGGTCGTGTACCCGTACGTCCTCGTCAGCTTTGGGACGAATATATTGGTTTGGAACATGCTGGTCCCGTCCAAGTGCGCGAGCGTGTTCAACTCGAGCCTTGTCTGCACTCAAGATGCTGTCCTGACCGTTCCCTCGGCGCCTAACCAGGCCCTGACCACGACCCAGGCCGCCTTCTTCACCCCGATCCTCGCCGTCAGCAGCGGCAGCGACGTCTTCCTGTACAAGCTCGACGCAAACAGCAACGTGCTCGGCTCGTTCAACTGGCGCATCGATCCCACGCTCGTCGTCAACGCCGATCGCTTCAACGGCACGTCGTATGTGTACTCGCTGGCCATCACGTCTGCCGAGGGAGCCATCGCAGACGATTATTTCCTGTTGGCCGTCGGTGTGCAGCACCTGGAAACCTACTACGATCCCTACTACGTCACCAAGCAGCTCAACACTCTGTACCTGTACGTGTGCGCCCCCGATCTCTCTGGCTGCAACTACGACTCGAGCGTCGAGCTCACGCCCACGTTCCAGGAGAACAACGCCGGTTCAGAAAGCGGCCAGCAGATCTCCCTCGCGACCCAGGCCTCGGGCGAGCCATTTGCGTTCACGACGGCCACTTTTTACCAGGCCGACGGCAGCATGAACTCTGTCCTCGTCACGGTCGTCGACCAGGACATCAACGACCTCCTCAGCCAGCCCTTTGAGTGACCTACGCGACCTAATAATCTTGTTTATTTATTTTTTTGTAGTCGGAAAAGGAGGAGCTGGACAACAAATCTACTAATTTTAACTGAATACTAGGCCCAGACATCGACCGCAAAGCGCTTCGTCTCCCTCCACTCCTGTATCTTGAGCCTTGCGTCCTTCTCGGCCTGGTCGCCTCCCCCGAGCGCCTTTGTGACGATGCGCTCGAGGGCCTCCGTGACGCCCTTGAGCATGCCCACCGCATCGCCGCAGACGTACAGCCGGCCGTTGTCGTGCAGCATCCACTGGGCAATGGTCTCTTGCTCGAGCAGCATCGCGGCCTGGACATAGCCCTGATGCCAGCCCTCGCCGAGGGTGGCAGCAGTGGTACGGGACGAGGACAGGCTCAGCTTGCCCAGCGTGCCGTCGGCCACAAAGCCCTCCAGGTCGGCCTGGAAGAGGTAGTCGAGGGCGGGGTCGCGGCAGCCGTAGAAGAGCAACGTCTTGTGACCCTGGTGCTGGTGCTGACGACGGCAACGCAGCTCGTGCAGGAAGCCGATAAAGGGCGCCACCCCCGTGCCAGGGCCCACAAAGATGAGCGGCTCAGCGACGGCGGCGGCATCGGGGCCATCGGCAGAGGGCAGGTAAAAGTCGTGGGCCTTGCGCAGAAACACGCTGAGCGGGATCGGTGGGCTGCACTGCACCTTGCCCCGTTGGCGCGTGAGCACATCGCCGTCGACAGTAGCGGTCGCCCTGTTGACGGCACTGTCCAGCCACGAGGTGCACAGCCCGCGTCGCTGTCGCTTGTGCTCGTCCGTGTACTGGACCACGTTGAAGGCGACGATGGCGTGCTGCGGCGTGGCCGACGCGACCGAGTAGTAGCGGGGCGTGAGCGGCAACAGCTGGTCGCACAGCACCGCAAAGGGCGGGTTGCACGAGGGGAACAGGGCAAGCACATCCAGCAGCGTCGGCTCTGTGTTGCGCAGGGCAGAGTAGTCGGACGAGCCGCCGCGGCTGGACAGGTGCAGCAGCATGTTGCGCTCGCCCTCGTCGCGCGCGTGCTGCGCCACAACGCGGAAAAACACCTTTTTGGGGAACTGCAGCAGGTCCAGGCCCCACAGCAGCACATCGCGGACCGTCTTGTGGCGCACCAGGTGCTGCTCTTGGCCGCCTTGGCCATCCGCAAACGTGAACGACACGGCCTGCTCGCCCACGTAGCCCAAGCGGGCCAACAGGGCGTCCACCAACGGGGCCTGGTTGGGACACATGACGCCGATCGAGTCGCCCGGCTGGTACACGGCCGACTCGCTGTCCAGCTGCACGTCCAGCCACAGCGTCCGCTTGAGCGCACCGGGGGCCGTCAGCACCTGCGCCGACACGATGGACGCGGCACTGAGCGCGTTCTGGCTGCTCTCGTTGAACGGGACGGTGGCAACATCGGCTGCAGACGCCGTGTAGTGCACCTGCACGTGGGACGACGTGGGCAGACGGGGCAGCGATGCAGAGTCTGGAGCGCCCTTGTCCTTGGCGGCGAGCGTGCTGGGCGAGAGCGTGAGGGGGAACACAAGGGCCTTCCACTTGGCGTCGTCGACCACCGCCGTCGGGGCAGCAGGGACAGGGACAGGGACAGGTGCAGGTGCAGGCGCAGCAGCAGAGCCCTCGACGGCCTCGGTGGTGGCACTGGTGTCGTTAGGACCGGCAGCAGCAGCAGCAGTGCTCACATGCTTGGCCATAAGCGCGTTGAGAGCGGGCCACAGACCGTCGATCCACGGGTCCACCACTTGCTCCAGCCCGGTGCCGTCATCCGCCATGCCGCGCGGGTAGAACTCGTCCGCGCCCAGGTCCTTGATCCCCTGGGCGATCTTGCGCCCGCCGCCGCAAAAGTTCTCGTAGTTTGTGTCGCCCAGACAGAGCACGGCAAAGTGCACACGGGACCACATGGCGCGTGTGTCGTCATTGCCACTGTTGCTGGCCCCCTTGCTCTTCTTCAGGTACTTGAGGAACTTGGCCGCGTTCTCGGGCACGTCGCCGTCGCCCGTGGACGCGCACACGACCACGGCCACCACCACCACGGCGGGATCCGCTTGCTGCAGCGGCGACAGCAGCAGCGCCTCGTAGCGGTTGAGCTCACCGCTCACGACCTTGACCGCCGCCGCGGCCGTGGCCGACGACGGGGGCACAAGACGGACACGCGCGTCCTCCACGAGGGTCTTGGCAATGTGCGTCGCGTTGCCCGTCTCGCTGCCACTCAGGAACGCCACGTGCACGACCATTTTTATGGTGTGTGTGTGTGTGTACCACGGGTTAATGAAAGACTATGGGTGTGACACGAAACTGGTTTACTTAGGGATTTTTGCTCTTTTTGCGGCCGATGTCCGGCACAACGCGTTTTCTCGTGCGTTTCTGCGTCTTTTTTCGCGGGGTTTGAACGTATGCATAGAGTAGGTTGTACCCTTTCTAACGACCTGCTTTTCGCCTCTATATGATATGTTTTACGGTCTGAGCGATTTTTTTTGTGCAGCATGTCCTTCCTGGTGTCGTCGCGTCTGGACGGTCATTGAGAGGCCTTTGTCAGCCATCACGCGCTCGCGGATGTATAGATGGTAGCCGTCATCTGGTCGTCCGGGGACGCGGCTGCCTTTCTTGGATCGAGACATGGGATTCGGCTTCAAGCGCGGCGTCGACGCAGGTGCAGGAAAACAAAAAACATTGACTGGGAGTGGGACCATTTCCTCATTTCCTCATTCCCTTCTTTTTGAATTGATTTTTGGTTCTAATTCTGTATTTCTGCATTGCTTTTTGTCATTCTGCATTGATTGATTTCTCACCTGATGTGCACCCACCTGATGTGCACCCCCGGTTATTAATATTTATACTTAGCCCTTTGACGTCAAGGCCGAGATCCAAGAGTACATCACAGCAGAAAATCCCTGCGTCGTACGTCCATCCGTCGGGCTTCATGAGAAATTATTCCTCGCCCCAGGCCCAAGCCGAGCGCGGATGGCCTCTCCTACGACCTCTCGACGTACATCCCGCACGGCACCGGAAAGGACTTTGTCTTTATCGACGTCGAGGCCGGCCTTGGTGCGATCGTCGTCGCCATGCTCAAGAACCCTGATAAGGTGCTCGGCAAGAACGTCCTCGCGACCGTCCTCGCCACGATTGAAGAGTTCGCCAAGTGAGCCTCAAAAGGTATATTATTTATTAAATTTTTTTTTTTTAAAAAAAAATTAAAATTAATACGCACATGCAATAGCTCTCGGCAAGCCTGTGAACTGCATCCACGTGCCCGTGCTGGCAATGTTTTCTCCCGGAAATCCGTTTGCTGCCGTTTTGTCTGAGATGGTCGATTACGTCGAGGAGTTTGGCTACTACGACCCCTCGCGCGACCTCAACCTGGCCAGCGAACTGATCGGCCGTCCGCTGATCACTCCAGAGCAGTACTTTGCTCGTCTCTTTGCCAATACTCCCACAAAAAATTTTTTTACTGGAGAGGATTTATTTTCATTGTTCAGTTCTAAGGCTTTTCCCGATTGCAAAATAAATTACCATTTCTTTCCTAACCGTAAAACAAAAACTCGTTTTTTTTTTTGAAAGCAAGGATCCATGTCTGCAATTATTTTACGTGCAGCGACGAAGTGATTAAAAAAAGAAAAAAAAGAAAAAAAACGAATAAAAACGACTAAAAAAGGGAGAATTTTTTAAGTTGTTTGTTGGGTCCCTAGCGATTTACAAACCACGCGACCAAGCGGGCAAGGACTCCTTGGTGCTCTTGGTCAAAGTCCTTCTGTGCTTGCTCCCAGGTTGCATCGTCGATTGCAGGCGAATGAATGGGCTCTGGTGGTCCCATGCGAACAGCAAACTTGGTCGGGTGGTAGATGACTGGAGCTCGCAACCAGCTTGCCTTCTCGGTTTCCATATCGGATGCGAACTTGATGCAATCGGTCGAAGGGAGGCTGGTGATGTGCTTGGAGAGCACATTGAGAAGCATTTTCGCCTCATCGACACTGTTGGCAGTGAGCTTGATCTGTAGGAACGGCGAGACGCCTTCCATGACGGCGACATGCAGGCTTGTTTTCATCGCTGCTTCGGCCCACTCCCTGTCCGCGGCACTAGCAATGAGGGCCGCAATATCATTGAGGAACTCTCGAGGACTGGACTCGGAAGCGTTGGGAAAAACCAGAGGCTCCACAGGCAGCTTGCGCACTTTGTCACAGTTGAGCTCCGCAGCCTCGTCTTCATCGTCGTCGGTGTCGGTGATCTCATAAGGGAGGCAGCGCAGCTTCTGTTGTTTGGTCTTGGGCGTTTTCTTGTCATGCATTGCGCCGTTGGAGTTGTTGCGCAAGTGCTCAACCGTCTCGCACGGAGAAACAGTGTCCACCATTGGGGTGTAGTCTAAAGGTGCAATAGGTTCAGTCCTAATAAGTTCGTAGTGGTGCTGGTGTATAAGTACTCGAGTGGGTACACTGAAATGGACTAATAGAAAAAGGGACAGCAGCGGCCTGGCAGCGGTCGGTTTGGCTTACTAATTGCACACAAACTGACAAACAGTCAAAGAAAGAGATAGAAAAAAGGAACTCTTCCCGGGGACGGGGAAGGAGAGATAAAGAGAGCTCAAGCCTGTGGCCTCAATCACAAGACCCCGTGTTGCCCAAGAGGTTTGCAAATATGGACGTTAAAGGTCAGTTTACCACCCAGTGATCACTTGCCGAGTCAGTGAAGGGTTCTCATTCGTCCCTCTCCTTTTTTCTTTACGTGTACACGGTATAGCGCGCTTCATATGCGTGCTTTAATATCATGAACTCAGTATTGCTGGTTTACCTGTTTGACCAAGTACGTACTGATTTCCACCCCACCCTTTTTTTTTTTTTCCCTTTTTTTCCCCTTTTTTTTTCCCTTTACTGTAAAGCAGCTGAAGTTCAGGCTGAAGACGATGACAGCTCTCGTACATGCGCAGGCGACCTTTGGCTTGACGGGGGTGTCATTCCAACAGAAAAATCGTGTCACCACCTGCAGAATCGTCAGCACGAAGATCCTAGATGGCCAGAGTTCTGCCTGTCGTGAACAGCCTGGTGAACAGCCATGTCGCTTCCTCACGTCGAATCTGCTCGGTCCACAACATCATCATGTGACTCGCAACTGCGTTGAAGCTCTCAAGACACGTCCCGAATGGCCCAACCGATCAGGATGCAAGTACGAGCTTTTCCTTCAGGCTGCGGCTGCGGCTGCGGTCTCTTCGTCGACTACCCCAGCCTCAGCCAGTGCGGACCCCAGCTCAGCCACTACGACGTCCCCAGCCGACACTGACGAAAATCAGGCACCAGAAACGGCGGCGGCTCAGAGCGTGTATGACGCCCAGTGGAAAGTCGGCGGGAGCTTGCTGGACCGTTTGGTACAAGGAAAGGTATTTGAGAAAGAGTGCGCGTTGTCTTTGGGGATGGTTTGCGCTGTTCCTTCATCGATTCACTCGCAGGGGATTTTTTACAAGGAGGGCAATGTCCATGTCAATTTGTCGCCAGGGTTTGTTGCTTTGGTGACGTGTCCTGGCCGAATGACCGCTGTGCTGTCTACAGCTGGTCATGGCTTCCTCACGAACGGCAGCAAGATCGCAGACGAAACCCTCATTTACAGTGCGGACAACCAGATTATGGGGATCATGAAGCCCGAAAATGTCCATTTTGAGGAGAGGTCGGGCCAAAAACTGCGTGACTGGGCCTTCTTCGAAATGCAGGAACCGCCCAACGTCACTCTGCTTGAACGTTTGTCCAAACGTGGCCAGTTTACTTTCAGAAAGTCGCCAGCTTTGAATACTCGTGTCATGATGATGGGTTGCTCTTCGCACGTTGGAGGTGAGATTGTGAATGTGGATATGTGCAAGGGTGTTGTGGTAGTGAAATGGGATCACGGCTGTTCGAAGGGCGGCGATAGTGGCTCTGGATTGGAGGAAGTTGATGCCAACAACAAGCAGCTGTCGCCGCGTGTGCTCATTGGCCAACTGTACGGGAATGCGTCCCACCTGTGCAAGGGGAGCTTTGAAGGGAACAATTTTTCTGTCTTTGTTCTCGTCAACCGAGTGGTGGCATCGTTACGCTGTTTCACAAAGAAGAGGTTCGGAGATGACCACACTATTTCATATTATCCTTTAGAGCCCTGCCAGTGCGAATCTTTTAAACTCTTTCAGTAAAGGTAGAACTGTACAGCATCCGTTGAACTTCAACGAAGTCTTTTTATTTTATTTATTTCAAAAAATATTATTCACTGACTCTAGCTTTATAAGTAACTACTACAAATGAAAAGAAAAGAGAGAAACGTAACAACGAGTCGGAGAAGAATAGGGGATCATCACCGTTCTCGGTCTCGATGGACTCCAGCTGAGAGAGACGAATGGAAAATTGTGCCAGGAAAGTGATCAAACAGACTCGGAGACAAAATTATAAATTTCTTTTCCGCGTCACTCCGTCGAACTGCTATTGAACTGCGTCTGGGCAAAGGTCCGCAAAAGTGTTGCGTGGACGAATGGTGCATGGTGCGCAATACTGACGTTGGTCTTGCCGGTGACGACGACATCGCGAGGTTCAAAGTGTAGCCGATGGATTGCCTCGCACAAGTTTGGTAAGGCGATGTGAGATAAAGTCTGTAAAATATTTTACAGGGACACAGTACTAATGTTTGACTGATAATGACGTCGCTACAAAAGAGGTCTTCCACCACCATTGTTGTAGTTGACACACCATCGTTGTCCATGATCGTTGTCGAGCCACATCGCGTCCTTGGGCCTGACGATATCGACCATCCCGGTGCCCATGGGTGGCAGTTGCCCGGCGATCATGATCGACTCGGAGACGCCACGCATGGGGTCAAACATACCGTGCGCCGCCCCGCCCCACATCGTCTCGACCGTTTTTTTCGAAAGCCGCCTTGAACATGGGACTGGTCTCGAGGTTGGACATGCCGTGGCGGTTCATGGCTTCTATGGTGCCCTTCCAGGTCATGCAGTGGAGCACCAGTGGAACATCGTCAAAACTCAAAAGAAACCTGGCGTGCACAAAGGACCGTCGAACCGCCTGACCTTATCGAGCTCGTTAAACAGGCACACACAGGCCGCGTCCAAGTGAGAGTCCAACCCCAAAATTTGCCAGGTCTCCATGATATCGTTGGACCTGTCGTCACGGGTAAATAGGGCGTAGCCCTGGGTGTGCCACTACCTTATATTCTGTTAAAGAACAGGAATAATAAAACAGACAGTACAAAGACAATGAACTGATCGAGAATAGAGTGTCTGTGGTAAAGGAACTACCAGTCCACTTAATTAATAGTGCCGATAATAAGAGTCTTTTTCGCATGATATGGAGTGGTCGACATAACATATGTTGTAATTGCCAATTGTTAAAGAACAGGAATAATAAAACTGACAGTACAAAGACAATGAACTGATCGAGAAAAAAGTGTCTGTGGTAAAGGAACTACCAGTCCACTTCAGATAACACAATGCAGTACCTCTTACCGCACACCAGGCAGTCGTCAGAACAGTTTTCACAGACACGATGATGACAAACAACACACATTTCTGTGACCTTATCATCAATGTCCGGACATCGGTAGCATGTTCTTTCGTAATAACATGAGTGCCACTGCGCGCAATCGCTGCAAAAATACTCGTCGTTTTCACAAAAATCACATTCCCCGCAACAGTCGTTGCAAACCAAGTGGTCGCTTTCCAGACAGTAATGAATATCCTCGTCCAGTACACCTACTTTGTCACACACACAACATGCACAGGAGGTTGCTTTGTCTTTATCAACTCCATCCATTTGCCCGATCCATTTGCCGCTTCTTTTTATGTGCTTTTGTCAAACAAAAGTTTTTAGTCGTTGAAAAAAAGAAAATTTTTTAACAAAATTTTTTATTTTGGAAATTGTCCACTTGTAAAAAGATGTTTCAGTGACGACGCATTCCATCATATAGGAGGAGGTGGCACGTACAACTTTAAATATGGATGGAGAACAAGGACTGTGGTCCTTAAGTAATAACTTTCCAATGGCGAGTGAAATCGATGCTATCATCGCAGGCTCCATTCCTTTGAACCTCGATGCTACCAAGACATGGCCCCAGCCCCGGTTAAAAAAAAAGTACGGTACATTGTAAACGTACATTTAGGTTTTGCAAAAGTTCGCAAAAGAATTTTAAAAGAAAATGATCGGAAAGTAATCAAAGTACGCGCCATACAAACCGCGTTTTTTGGACGCGTGCAATCTGGCACTCAAGGCGTTGGTGCGCCCCGAAGAGATCGATGCGCATATGGCCCACCTCGATGAGATTGCCCAGAACCGTGATACTGTCAAGACTGCCGAACAAGGATCGCAAGCATGGCTCGACTCGCGAGGCGGCAAGATTACCGCATCCGCGGCTGGTGCGGCCGCCGGTCTAGGCTACACTGGTCCCAATGAAACGCCCCTCGACGGAACCGTGCGCCAGTGCAAGAAAATGCTGTATGGCGGCTTTGCCGGAAGCCCTGCAACGCAATACGGACACAAGCATGAGGTGGATTTTCCTTTTTGAAGTGTTCTAAACCATCCAACCAAACAAAGGACCATGCGTGCGAGTTGCTCCAGGCGGTTGCGGCGTGGGAAGAGCGCCAAGAAGGTCCAACCCGCACGCCGTGGTACCAACCGGGGTTCTACCCACATGTGCGCCACGAGGGATTGTACATTGACGATATGCACCCCTGGTTGGGCGCCTCGTCGGATGGAACGGCGTTTTTATGTGTTGTCTAAAGTATTGTCTTTCTCTTTCAATCACTCCAATGTTGTACTGTCAGTTTTATTATTCTCGTTCGTTAACAGTATTAAATCTAAATATTTTTTTTTCTCACTTTGATTCACTGTGTAGTTCTCGAGGTAGCCGATCAGCCCGGCGCCCAAGAGCAACAAAAAAACGCCCCTTCTGTTCTCTCTTCGTCCACATGTGCGAGCATATCTTTATCCAAATCTGCGGGCATGCTCTCGCCTCAGTCCGCTTTGACCAACGATCCTGAAGGCATCGCGCGATTGGGCAGCGTTTGTGTGTTCAAGAGCATACCCCTTCTCGGGATAGCGGCGCCGTTCGATGACATAACATCGCGCCTGTTCATGTCCCACGCAGAAAAAAACGACGGAGGTCTGTCGTCTTTCAATCAAAATCTGGATCGAGTCATCGAGGCGGTCTGCATTATCTCAACGAGGCCGGCAGGGCTGTTTTCAATCCTTCGTTCGGTCGAATCGCTGCAGCGGTTCCATTGAATTCGTCAGAGTTTTCTCGACGGCATAGAGGCATCGTCGAGGAGACCCGTATGGTTATCGTTTCAGAACTCCTTCCTACAATGCTGAAAGCGTGGGACAAAAAAGGCTTGCCTGCAGGGGACGGCAAACCGGAACGCGATAAACTAAAAAAGTTCTTAATCGAGAGTGCATACAAGTATCTGGTCCTCCGTACTGGTGACGCGCTAAACAACCTTGGGAAGCAACGCAACGATCGCACTATAAGTTCTGAGAACAACCAACACCTCAAGATGTCAAGTTACAATGCTCGTTACAAAAATAATGCACCGTAGAACTCTTAGTGAGCGAGCATAAAAAGGAAGTCAGGGAATGAATTATCGGTAAATCGGAAGGCAATAAGAAAAGGAAAAAAAATTCTTAGCGAAGACTGAAAATCGGCGAGGGCTTAACTAATTGAGAGGCCGTTTTGGCCGTCCGGCTTTGCTTTCCGGTGGCAGTGGGTTGCGAATTGGACGCCGCAGTCGTCATTACTTGCTCAAATTGGTGATTCTCCTTGTCATCGTCCCCGTTTTGGAAGCCGAGCTTGAGACGGGGGCGATCGGGGACTGCATGGTGTTCCTTGAGCTGCTTCCTGATTTTTCGCTGACTCACCGGTTGCAAGCCGCTTCCGGCCGAGTGCTGACGCAGGGCTGCCTGCTCCTCTTTGCTGAGGTCGTTTGAGTAGGAGGACTGCGCTATGGACGCGCCTTTGTGGTCGACAGTTAGCCCGCTCAGAATGGACGTGTATGCCCTTGCGTCGAGCTCTTGGCCTCTGCTGTGCATGCACTGGCGGATCTCGCAAAAGAGGAGCTCTAAAGCGCTGCCGGTTATCCGGATGGGCATCAGGAATTTGGCTGGGTGGCGAGTGAAGAAATTGGTGACAAAGAACTTGAAGCCATTGATCATAGTGACGAGCAGGAAGATGGTCTGGTCGGAGAGGAATAGGCGCTCCCTGTCGATGTTGTTTTCCATAGCAAACTTCTTCACTCCTTGGTGCCACGTCCACAGGAAGGCCAGTGTTGAATCCAAGATGTCGTCGTAATCGACACCGTCGACATGCGGCCACTCGAGGAACTCAGCGTCGGCGTTAATTACGGGAGCTGTTGGTGCAGTGCTGAGCTGTGGTGAAAACGATGAAGAGGCCGATGCGGCAGAGTGGGCGCGGTGGCTCGACGCTGGACTTGACTGCGACAAATGAAGAGTTGTAATCGAGTGGTCACTTGTACCGTTGGCCGTTGCAGTTGTCCCCGCCGTTGACTCGGAGCTGATCGTGGAAGACGGGTCAGTTCGCTCCAAGTCCTCCAAAACCATGAGCAACTCGACGTCCGATAGCTCAATCGACACGTTGTCCATCACAGGCGCAGGCAGAGCGTTTGTCGAAGAGATCGCCGCAGACGAGGTCAAGCCGACAGTGGACGGCCGGTGCAAGCCAATCGGATGCAAGTGGCGCTTGGGGATGTTGAGCACTGGGTAAGGAGAACGAAAGCTCGTTGGACTCGTTATCCTGACTCTGGGAGACATGAGACCATCGACGAAGAGGCGACGGAGGATATCGGCAAAAAATACGGTGCCTCCAGCGCGATAGTCGTCGGACGATTCCATGTAAGCCTACATGGAGGCAGACAAGCGATGCTCGACAATTCGAACGGCATTTGGTACCGACACGGTTGAAAAAGCCCTATGCTCGATGATTTCGCTTGTCAACTTGGGGTTCTCGCGGTGCTGGTTGCGTTTCTCGCGGGCGTTGTCGAGTTGCCACATGAGCTTGGGGAGTTGCCACGAGACCTCCATCGCCGTACCCCACTCTGGATTCAAGTTGAGGAGACGCGATCCTCCAGGCTGCGAATGAAAGATTGCATTCACATTAGACTTTAACTCATGACCAGGGCAAATGATGATGGCATGGTCAATTCCTCGGACAAGAAAGTTTTTGATCACTGGAGACCACGATCGAAAATCCTCGCGATCGAATGAGCCCTGTACAACGTTGCGCACAAACGCCTGGTTGCTCGGGGCGCCATCCAAAATAGCGGCAGTCGGACGAACCCACACTGCAATAGAGCCTTGCAAGTTGAACGGTGCGCGTGCTCAATAACTAAGGAGGAAGCCGGGCCGTCCGAGGACCAATAGGGACCGATTACGTCGTAATCAAAGTTGTTAACGAACGAGAATAATAAAACTGACAGTACAAATACTATAGAGTGATTGAAAGAGACAGCGACAGAGTGACTGTGGTAAAGACCGCTAGACCACTTTAAACAGACAATAAAGTCCACGGGCCGTATCAACGTTTGCAAGTAGTAGACGGCTTTGCCCGCGTCTTTGTCTGCAGGGTCTTCCATCTCCGGATCACCCTCCACACCCACAGAGAAGAGGTCTTTCAGCGAGATGAGATCATCCAATGATGCCCCTACAAAGCCAATCAAGGTCCCATTGCTTCGGTTAAGGAACACCTTGGCCTTGCCCTTGATCTCATCCATGATCACAATGACTTCCTGCTGCTCGTTTTCGGCAGACGCAAACCCCAGCGCGTGACGTTTCTCTTCCATTTCCACCCTGGCACGCCTGAAAATCTCAAACTGCATAGGATCCACCCCTGCGCCATGCTTGAAAGCACCCATATAGGACTTGAGCGTACGCTCAGTAGGAAATGAAAAAATTTTGAATGCATCCATTGCACGAAAAGCAGCAGGCGATCGGAGATAAATCGAGCAGGCAATGCGAAGGGCTAATGGTTTGTACCGACGCCCAGTGCCCGTGCCAGAGCTCATATCCATCAGGACCTCTGCCATGTGCTTTTTCCAAACAGTTTCCAAGTTACCAGAAGCGTCCGTTTCAAAGATGTCATTCAGTACTCGCTTTTGATCATCGCATAGGCGCATCGCCTGAACAAAATTTTCTCGGTCCTCCGGTCCCACCCCATCAAGGAAGAGCTCTCCAACGACTGAACACCGATTTTAAGCTTGCGCCTCAACCCTTTGCGCTCCTCGTACAGGTTGTGCGTTCTCAGCGAGATTTCCGTTTTATTGACGTAACGAACATTTGTATGCGAAGAGGTAAGGACCATTTCATTTCCGTCCTCGGCGTGTCGTTTTAGACGTTTAACTCCATTGTCCTTTAAGGTTCGGCAACACTCACAGAGCATTTGTTGTGCAATGTTCTTTGACTCGTAAAAATCGCCACGACGACCAAACATACGACACATTTTGGACATGTGCCAGAGCCCGGAAAAGACCGATTGCTCAGGTATCGCAGTGGTGGAGGCCAGAGAGCTCAACGGCTTGTCGCGACCTTGATCGTCGCACGCGCCAGTACAAACAACCCAGTCTCGTAACAATAAAAGCTCAACAAGGGAACACACCATTACCCAGCCCATGCCCAGGCTCGTACATGTGGTCTCCTTCCGCTTCGTACCCCGGCCCG
>Ga0302226_10000963_pt1 | contig 22361 bp, 12 predicted proteins | sample II_Palsa_E3_3_FD_193524 | JGI IMG/M metagenome (GOLD analysis project Ga0302226, IMG submission 193524) | Peat permafrost microbial communities from Stordalen Mire near Abisko, Sweden - II_Palsa_E3_3 | ecosystem: Environmental > Terrestrial > Soil > Palsa > Peat permafrost | place: Sweden...
CTCTTGCGCGCTTTCAAGATATCAGCTCCGCGAAGCTCGGAACTCCGCTCTCGCACAACTATGGAGAGGAGGGGACCTATGCGCGCGTGGAAGACGCTGCACTAGCGCCGACCCGCGTAGAGCCCATGATTCCTGTCACGTTCAGGGAGTCGTGGCAGTCACATCCCGTAACGCCGGCAACCACCGGCATGAGCGGTTCAGTGTGCCTCGTGGATCTGCCATCCGACAACGAACCAGCGCTTATCCTCATGGGTAAAGGTGACGATGCCATCCGGGTGTATGGCCGAGTAGGCTCAACTCGATTTGCAGAAGTTCCCTCCAGCCTTACGGGCATTCACCTTGCGGGCACTGGTCTCGCCTGCGCCGTCGGCGACTTTGATAACGACGGGCTTCCGGACCTAGCACTGGCGGTGACCAACCCGGACGGGCAGGATCGTATCGCGCTCTATCGCAATCTTGGCAACGGGAGATTTGAAGATGCCACGGCCACCTGCGGCATTACGGCTACCAGTCACCCAACCAACCTGATGTTCGTCGACTATGACCATGATGGAGACTTGGATCTTTTCGTTACCGGGACGCCGACAGCGTCGCATGCTTCGCCCAACACACTTTGGCGCAACAACGGCAACAAGACTTTTACTGATTGGACCAAGCCGGCCGGCCTTGAAGGAACCGCGCCGACCGCTGCGGCGATTCTTTCGGATCTGAATAACGATCGCGCGGTGGATCTGCTGGTAGCGGGCAAGACGACCGCGCCGACCTTCTTCGCCAATCATCGCGAAGATCCGTTTGGTTCTTCGCCACTGTATTCGGCGAGCCTGCCGTCGACCGTATCCGTGGCTACGCTGGATTTCAATAAAGATGGATGGATGGATGTACTGCTCTCGCACTCCGGCGAACCGGGCGTAACACTTTGGCGCAATGTCGATGGGAAAACTTTTGAGCGTGTGCCGCTGCCCATAAACGGCATTCTCAGTGCTACAGCGGCTATCCCGATGGACTTCGACAATGACGGCTGGATTGATATTGCGGCTCTGGTGCAGACACGGCATGGACCGGAACTTCGGGTGCTCCGCAACCTAGGCCCCGCTGGCTTTGTGGACGTCAGCGCACAACTCAAGCTGAACGATCTCCATCTTCACTCCCCGCGCTCACTGCTTGCAGACGACGTAAATCACACGGGCGCGGCGGACCTAATTGTCACCGATGCTGACGGCTCGAGCGTGCTGCTTGCGAATGTCGGCGGCAATCTTAATCACTCGTTGCATATCGTGCTGCATGGCAGTGCGGACAACAAGAGCGGCATCGGCACAAAGGTACAAGTGTTCGCGAACGGGCTCTGGCAGAAGTGGGAGGATACGGGCCAGCGGGAGATTCTTGCCGGCCTTGGCAAAGCCGACAAGGCCGACCTTGTGCGCCTGCTGTGGCCTACTGGCGTTCCACAGGATGAGATCGACGTCGCCGCAAGCGACCTGCATCCCATTACCGAGATTGATCGCCGTGGGAGTTCTTGCCCAACACTCTTTGCGTGGAACGGAAGCCGCTACAATTTCGTCGCGGATGTGATCGGCGCTGCGGTGATTGGCCACTGGGTTTCGCCTACGCATACTAATATTCCCGATCCCGACGAATGGATCAAGATCGACGGCACCCAGCTGCAGGCGCGCAACGGACACTTCAGCCTTCGCTTCGGTGAGCCAATGGAGGAGGTCAACTTTGTGGATCAGGTTCGCCTCGTCGCTATCGACCACCCGTCGGGAACCTCTGTCTTTCCCAACGAAGGCTTTCTTTCGGCGCCGCCCTTCGCCAAAACAAAGACAATCGTTGCCGCTGCCGCGCATCCGCTGGCTGGCGCGTGGGACGATCAGGGCAATAGCGTGCTCGAAGTGCTCAGCCAGCACAACATCAGTGACCGCGAGACTCGCAGCTATGTTCGCGACTTCACCAATCTTCCCTTTGCCGGCTTTGCGAATCTTCATTCCTTGACAATCGACATTGGAGCGTGGTCGCCGCAGCGGCCCCTGCGACTCCTGCTGCACGGATTCATCGAATATTTCTCGGCGAGCTCGATGTACTCTGCGTGGCAGGCCGGTCTCTCGCCCATACCCCCGTATATTGAGGCGCAGATGCCGGATGGTTCTTGGCGAAAGGTAGTTGCCGACATGGGCTTTCCTGCCGGGCTGCCGCGCACCGCCACGGTGGATCTCACGGGCAAGCTTCCCGCCGACGTGACGCGTTTGCGCATCACGACCAACCTGCAAATCTACTGGGACCAGGCGCTCATCGATAATGAGGCCTCGCCCCAACAGCAGCCTGAAAACGCGGCATTGGCTACGCACACCACGGAGCTTCCGCTGGCTCATGCGTCGCTTGCCTTCCGCGGATATCCGCAACAGCTGGACGGACTCACGCCCGGCGACCTTACCTATAACTATCAGCGCATAAGCGCCACAGGACCCTTCGTTCCTCATGGCGGAGCGTACACCCGATATGGCGACGTGACGCCGCTGCTGCACGCTGTCGACGACGAGTTCGTGATCTTCGGTACCGGCGAAGACATGGACCTGGAATTCAGTGCGTTCGCTCTGCCCGCGCTGCCGAAGGGCTGGTCGCGTGACTACTTCTTCTACGCGAATGGCTTTGTAAAGGACATGGACTTTTACGAGGCTAGGCCCTTCAGCGTCGGCAGCCTCCCGTTTCATGGCATGAGCAGCTATCCTTATCCCGCGACCGAACACTATCCCACGGACGTCGCTCACACGACCTATCAGCTCGAGTACAACACTCGCTTTGAGTCCGGCGCGATGGATCGCTCATTCAAATTCGACTATGTTCCTCACGCGTCGAAACCAGAAACTCAGCCTTAGGGACTTAACTTGAGCGACTTTCTTACGCAACCCGCCGTCGATCTGCTTGCACTGCTTGCAGCAAAGAAGATTTCCGCACTTGAGCTCGCCGAGCAGCACCTTGAACGCATCCAGCAGTTGAATCCTCGACTGCACGCGCTGGTCGACTTTGATCCGGAGGAGATACGCAGCCAAGCGGTGGCTCTCGACCGGTCGACTGCACCGCGCGGTCCGCTGCACGGATTGCCGCTCACCGTGAAGAGCTCTATCTCTGTTGCAGGGCGGCTGTGCGAGACTGGCAGCCTCATCAACCGAGGACGTCGCCCAACAAGTGACGCTGAGGCTGTCACACGTCTGCGTAATGCTGGTGCGTTGATTCTCGGAACCACCAATTGCCCTGAATTTCTGATGGCGTACGAGACCGACAATCGCCTGTATGGCCGTACGTCGAACCCGTGGAATCTAACGCGAACAGCGGGCGGTTCGAGTGGAGGCGAGTCTGCCGCGATCGCAGCCGGACTTTCCGCTGGCGGCCTCGGCTCGGATGGCGGTGGATCTGTTCGCGAGCCTGCTCACTTCACCGGCATCTGCGCGATGAAGCCAACGCCCGGCCGCATTCCCACGAAGGGCCATCTGCCGGACAACGTGGGTCCGTTTGCCCTGCTGGGCACCGTCGGTCCGATGGCGCGAACCATGGCGGACGTGACGCTGCTCTTCCGCGTAGTCTCGGGTGCACTCGACATCGACCCAGTTGCCGCGCCCGTTCCCTACCGGTCGCAAACCCCGGAGGCTCTCAAGAAGCTCCGCATTGGCTACTTCGAAGACGATGGCCTGGTCCCGGTCACGGCGGAGACGCGGCAGGCTGTACAGGATGCGGTGCACTCTCTGCGTCGCCACGGCTTTCACGTCGAGGAGTTTCGACCGCCTTCGCTCGAACGCGCGCGCGAACTCTGGTACACCTTCTTTGTTCGGTGCGGTGCCATGCTGCTGGAGCCACTAGGCCGCGGCCGCGAATCCGATTTCAGTCCCACGTTCCTTGACTTCCTTTCGATCGCCCATGCACACCCTCCGCTCGGAGCCGGCGAGTTGCTGGGTGTCTGGTGCGAGATCGATATCGTCCGATCGCAACTGCTCGCGGAGATGCGCGAGTTCTCTATTCTGCTAAGCCCCGTCTGTTCGATCCCGGCGTTCCGTCATGGCGAACGCGACTGGGCACTGCATGATGCCAACGGCGCATCGCGACCGCTGGACTACCTGGATGCCATGCGCTTTACCCAGTGGTTCAATCTGCTCGGTGCTCCTGCCGCAGTCGTCCCGATCAGCCGCTCAGCTGAAGGCCTTCCCATAGGACTGCAACTGGCAGGGCGCCCCTACGGCGATGAAGACGTGCTTGCGATATCCAGCATTCTTGAACGGGATTTCGGCTACGTCGCGCCGCCCTGCTAAAGGTGCGGAAAGTTTCGGCTGCAAATCTTTGAAGCTTCATCAGTCAGTGACAACGCTCCAGCTCTTGTCAGGATCAAATGTGGTGATGGCCTCTGCAGTCTGTGCAGTTGTCTTGCCAAGATCCTTTTGAAGCAACACATCATCCTGGTTAATGATGAAGGTCATGACTCCGGAGTTGCCGTAGTTCGCGGGGTAGGCCACCAGCGCATACCCTCCCGTCATCTTCCCGTTGGTTAAATAGTTCTTTGCGCCACCGGGGGCGTTGCTGGTTTGGCTGTTCAGCATCTTGAAGTAATATCCGTGGAAAGGCACGTGCGCATCTGGCTTGACGTTATATCCTTCGCCCGTGGCAAAGGCGGCGAGCGGTCCCAGCGGGCTCGGAGGTTGCCCTTGCGCCGACTCCCAATACAATCCGTTTTGTTTACCCGGATCGCTTATGAATTTCTGCGCGAATTGTTGCGTGCTTTCGCCATTTCGAGGTTGCGAATAGTATTCGGCCTGCGCATCCGCGATGGCGTAGCAGACGTCAATCACCGCCAACTCGTTTCGACCGATGCGGCGCCGCAGAATCTCCTCTTCGCCGGCACCAGCATCGAAGAACCATTTCCCGTCGGCGGCCTTCCTGAGCGGGATGGGAAATGCAAAATTGTCAGCTCCCACCAACAGCAGTTCAGAGCCATCCGGCATCTTGCGCCAGCGATGCATCGTCCCGTAGCCCTGAATGTACGCATCCACCGCGCCCTTATCTTGCGTAGCATCTCCCGAAAAGATGACGTTCTTTGCTTGAGGGCCAAAGACGGCCAACACCTGGTTCTGATCCCCTGACTTGGCCGCTTGCAACAATGCATCGCCCGCTTCATCAGGGCTGCCAAATGTTTCGTATGAAGGCGCCTTCTTGCAGCCAACAACCGCGACCATACCCGTCATCAAGATGGAGCAAAGTGTTACACCGACTCTACGTCTGTTGAGCGACATGATAGTTCTCCATAACTTCGGCTTTAGAGCACTTCTCGGTTTCGTTTCGTCCAATTCGCGCATCGGATCAGGAGGGTTACCGTATTTCAGCGACGAAATCCTCCGCCCCCGCCTCCGCCTCCGCGACTCCAGCCGCCGCCGCCGCCCATGCTGGCCGCGCCGCGGGAACTGTCAGCTTTGGATTGCCACCCGCTGCTGCCGCCGCCGCCGAAGGCTGATGAGCCAGACGGTTTCGGTTGCGATCCGTAACCCTTCGAGGCAGCGCTCTGTTGCGAAGTGTTGTGCTGCTGGGTGTTGTTCGAATTTCCACTCCAACCGCTTCCCGTGTTGCTGTAGGTGTTACCGTTGGCTGACGCGTATTTGTTGCCATTTGCGGTCTGACCAACAGCAGCAGTGTTGCCGTATTTTCCTGAGGCGGCATACGCGCTGCCACCGTTGGACGAATGCGCCTGCCCGGTTGTTCCGTTGTAGTTCGATTGGTGTTGAGCATTAACTGTAGTGCCGTTCTTCGAAGCCGTCGAGGCACCGTAGCTGCCATACGCATTCGATCCTTGCACCGTTGCGGCGGAGGCGCCCGTTCTCGTGTTGTACGCTTGGCCTCCGCTCACCGACCCGTATCCGTTCGAGACGGTTCCACCCCGAGCAACGGTTCCGGTCGAAGGATTGTAGCCCTTGGAAGCACTGCCATAACCGCCATACCCATTCGAGCCGTAATAGCTGCTGCCATGCCACGCGGTGTTTCCGTAGTAAGCGCCACCGTGATAGATGACCGTGCTGCCATGCCAGCCACAGTTCCACGAATTCCAGCCCCACCCGTAACCGCCGCTGATCGCCATGCCAACCGCGATTCCCACTCCAAAGGCAATCACGCCTGTGGTCACAACCGCGGCAGTACTGTATCCGGGCACAACGTAGGGGTATCCATAAACTACTGCGGGGTTATACGCAGGAACATAAATCACCTGCGGATTCACAGGCTGAATGACAATGACTTGCGGCGATTGCTGCACGACCGTAATCTGCGAACCGGATTTAAGATTGCCGGCAGCTTGAGCCTTTGCGCGCAGAACTTGCACCGCGGCCATGACATCGGCGCCCTGGGTGGCATAGGCCTCACCCAACGCCGATGTCCAGCTCAAATTTTTTGCCATATTGCCGAGGACAGACGGAAACTGCGTGAGCGCCTTCACGCTCGGCTCCCACGATTGCGCATTGACGGCTTCCAGCAAGGGTTGGCCTGTCAGTTCCGGGTGCTGTTGGAGCCAGTTGGCGGCGAGGGCAATCTGGTCAGGAAAGGTCGCACCGCCAAGAATCTGCGCAACCAGGGCATCCGGATAGAGAGCGATCGGAGCGGCCAATCCCTGCAACTCTGCGGCCGTCAACGGCGCCCCTTGCCCAGAATAGGCAGGTGCTGCCTCTTGCGCTGATAGTTGCACCTCACTTCCAAGCGGTCCGGTCAAAACAACCAGGAGCAAGCACAGCGTGGTGGATAGAGCTTTTATTGCTAGGGTCCTGATCATTTTCCCTCCAGGGGATGAGACACGTCACGTTTTCCGCGAAACTCTTCGTAAGCCAGCATAGACCTCGCTCGAGTCCCTTCTATGCCGTGCGAGCCAGAAAAACTCCAACACCGTGAAATGGCTCGAGACGGGTCTGACGCGTGATCGGTGTTGAATTCCAATCGGCGGGCCGAGGAACCTTCGAGCAGAAGATCGCGGAAGCAGTCATCTCCATCTTTCTCTTCGAATTTGCTCATTCGAAGGGGAGATGTACGATCTCCCCTTCGAATGAAGTTGGTGAGCATCCATTGCTAGGCGCTCAAGTTGGCGGTTGCTACTTCTTCGTTGCTCCAGCCTTCGCCTCTGCTGCCGCCTCAGCCTTTGCCTTGGCTGCTGCGGCCTGCGCCGGGCCAAGGGACGCCATCACTGTGTCGAGGTTGAAGGAGGCCGCCTTCTGGCGTGGCGGGAACTTGATGAAGTTCGCCACCTGACCAGCCACGATCGCTTGGGCTGCGTACAGATACGGAACGTGATCCACCATCCAGTCGAGGTAGGTATTGGAGTTGAAGTCGGCGCGCTCAAACGGATCGCGACGCAGGTGATAGATGTAAGGAAGCCGCAGTTTGGTAAATGGATTGGCCCAGAGTTTCATGGTTCCGGGCATCTCCTGAATTTCAAACGACAGCTTGTAGTCGCCTATACGAATGGCCATGATCCCGCCATCGTCACTGACGTAGAAGAAGTGAGTCCTGGGGCTCTCCTTCACTTCGCCGGTAAGATAAGGCACCATGTTCACTCCGTCGATACAGACATTGAAGGTCTTGTCTCCGGCAGTGTAGCCATCGATCAACTTCTGGTTAATATCGGGATCGCCGGCTGCAGCGAGGAGGGTAGGCAGCATGTCCTGATGGCACACGACACCGTTGAAGGTGGAACCAGCGGGGATTTTACCGGGCCAGCGGATGAAGGCCGGCACGCGCCATGCACCTTCCCAGTTGGTGTCCTTTTGCCCGCGGAAGATCGTGTTGCCGCCGTCGGGCCACGTGTCATTCTCCGGCCCGTTATCGGTGGAGTACATGACGATGGTGTTGTCGGCGATGCCCAGCTCGTCGAGTTTGTCGAGCATCATACCGATCTGTTCATCGTGGACCACCATGCGATCGCTGTAGGGATCCTGGCCGCTCTTGCCGATGTTCTTCTCCGCGACATGCGTGCGGAAGTGCATGGCGGTGGAGTTGTACCAGAGGAAGAACGGCGTGCCTGCTTTGGCCTGCGTCTCCATCCATGTGAGTGCGGCAGCGGTAATCTCTTCGTCGACCGTCTCCATGCGTTTCTTGGTCAGCGGGCCGGTATCTTCGATGGTCTGCTTGCCGATCGGGCCAAACCGCGGATCGTCGGGTAGCGTGCTCACGGTGTCCGTTGCCTTGCAGTGGAGCACGCCCCGGGGTCCAAAGGCCGCAAGGAACTTCGGATCCTTCGGATAGTCCGGAAGTTCGGGCTCTTCTTCAGCGTTGAGGTGATAGAGGTTGCCGAAGAACTCGTCAAAACCATGCACCGTGGGTAGGTATTCGTTCTTGTCCCCCAGGTGATTCTTGCCGAATTGACCGGTGGCATAACCGAGCGGCTTCAGCATCTCGGCGATGGTCGGATCTTCGGGTTGCAGGCCTAGCGGGGCGCCGGGCATGCCAACCTTGGTGAGGCCGGTGCGGAGCGGGTTCTGGCCGGTGATGAAGGCTGCGCGGCCGGCGGTACAGCTCTGCTGGCCGTAGTAATCGGTAAAGCAGGCACCTTCGTTGCCGACGCGATCGATGTTCGGGGTCCGATAGCCCATCTGGCCACGGCTGTTGAAGCTGATATTCCACCAGCCGATATCATCGCCCCAAAGGATAAGGATGTTCGGTTTTGTTGTAGCCATCGTAGTCATTCCTTCATTTCAGTTTGTAAAACGGTTACCGGACCAGACCGGCGAAACGCACATCCATCATCGATGCGCGCAGAATGAATTTCACTTGGGTCAGCCGTCCAAGCTTCTACCGGCTCGAGCTCCAACTTGCTGTATGTCCATCTCGGATTCTGTACTCCACAACATTGGTAGGGGCTTCATCTTGTATCAACGCAGAGTGCCTCGTTTCTGCGTTGTTCGTTTCTGCTCGTGGATCGATCTGCGCCGACCGTGGGAGATTATCGTTCTGCCAAGGAGCGTAGTTCGCCCCCTTGGCCTTGTGAACTGTCAAATGTGACAGCAGCAGAAAGTGCGGGTGCCCCGGGTTCAAGGAGGGGCAGTTTTGCCAAAACACGCCTTTCCGGAAAAGCGAATTTCAATGCCCCATCTGCGCGATTGCTTCACGGATTGGAGCGGAAGATATTTTCATAATGCCGCTGAACGGCGAATACATCTCGACAATGATGAAGATGGCGGCCGAGACTGCCAAGGCGCCGATCAGGATAGTCACGATAACCGTGGGATTAGGGGGCGCGTAAAGACCAAAGCTGACAAAGATCGCGACGACCCAACAGATCAGGATGACCAGCAGCGGCATCGAGAGCCTGTTGGTATCCGACTGGACAAACAACAGCCAATTGGCTTGCTGTAATTCGTTGAGTAAAGCCATAGAATGCGTCTTGGCGTACACTTGGTTGCTTGTTTTTGGTTCCAGAGCATTCAATTGGACTTCTACGATATTCATTGTTTCCTCGGGATGCAGCTTGACCTGCGTAAATTTGGTAGAAGGCCAAACTCGATTCGCAGCGGATTCCAGTGCCGCACGCATTTGTACGCGAGTCGTATCGGTGTCCGGACCATACACTGCAAGGGCGCGGTCCAGAAGAATCACTTCCGAGGACATCTGCGCAACCAAAAGTTTCTGTCCATCGTAGGATGCCTTGGCTGATGAAACGAGCATTCCCAGGATGATTCCGGTCATCGTCATCACGAAGCCAGTGACCAGTTTGATCACAGCTTCCGACGCAGGCACAAAATGCTCTTGGGGCAAAATCCGACGCAGCACGATACCCAAGATGCCTCCGCTGAAGATTACTGCGAGGGCGATCAAGCTTACGTGGTCCGAATTCATTCTTAGCCTCCCAAAGGGCTGCCACGCGGCGACTAAAACGCTGTTACAAGATTCTTGTGTGGAATGAATGAAACTGCCCAGACTGCCTCAAAACGCCTCGCCAATACCCATGCTCCACGTCCAACTGCCTACTCCGCGCGCAAAATCGGCGCGCAGATTCACATGGTATTGTTTGCTCAAATTGAATCGCGGGCCGCCACCAATGTCCGGCAGGAAATGACTGGAAGTGAAGAATTCATTGTCTCCAGGAACCACCCCGCCAAGGCCTGCGAATGCAGCAAGGCCGATCCGATGTGGCAACGTGAGACGGTACTCCGCTTGGCCCGTGTACATGTGTCGATCGAAGTACGTGCCTGCTGTATATCCACGCAGTTCGTTGCTGGTTCCGTAGATGCATTTCTGATAGAAAGGCGCATCGCCTGCCACGTTGCACACATACACTTCCCAGGCGAGAACCTGGTTCTTGTGCAGGGTCGTGTACTTATCAAAATGCAGTTTGTACTGCTGAAACGTCTGCTTGCTGCCCAGCGACTGCGCATAGAAGTCAGCGGTAAATTCAAACTTCGATCCCGACATCGGAAAAAAATGGTTTGGGCGCGTATCTCGCACCGTCCTCACTCCAAGGGCACGCAAATTGGTGTGAAGCCCTACATCGGGGGGAATCGGAGGGATGTTGGGATCGCTGATCGTCCCCACCGTAATAAACGAGCTTCCAGTTGTCAGTCGAGGTCCAATAAAAACCTGCCACGAGACGCGACGTAAGGCCTCGGCGAAATACACTTCTCCTGTCTGCACCAGGGGCAGCTTCAGATTCTGTGTACCACCCAAATATCCCGCTCCATAAATGTTGTAATTAATATTGCCGTGGGCGTAACCGGTCGTGACCTCATACTTGTTCTTGTCAAAAAATAACTGCCCGCCTACGAAATAGCCGCGCGTGCCATTGTCCGTAATCAATCCGCCCGCGCCGATGGTTGAGGGTGGGGAAATCTTGTCATTCTTACTAAAGGGAAAGATATAGCCCACTACGGGAATAATCCCGTTACCGATCGCAGGGCTCACAATTGGAAGCGGTGCGACAACAAAAGCGCCTGGTAGGAGTTTTTTTCGGGGCTTCTTGTTGTTCTTTGGCTTATTTTTGTTGGGAACATTGTTAAGGGCTGCCGCATTCTTCACTTGGTCGGATGCTTGGCTATTGTCCACTTGCGCATAGAGACGCCTCGAACCGGAGATCCCGCAAAATAGCAACAAGGCTAGACAAATACCAGCGAGTCGAGAAATTCTCTGCCGCGGAGCTACAAGCAACGCATCGGGGCCTTGCCGATGAACCCGCGCCGCATCACGGCCCTTGCTATTTAATTCAAACCGGAAGGTCAAAGGAATCCCCTCTTCTTGGGCAATCCAACAGCGAGCAATCTGTTTTCTGCTTGAAATACGGAACAGGCCTGCGAAGGCCTGCTCCGGTAGCTACTAGGCTAGTGTTTGCGTGCTGCCTTGTGGGCCGGCTTCTGCAGGTCGAGGAGCGTGGAGGAATCAACCGCATTGAATGGATAATGCCGTTTGGATTTATCTTCCGAGCCATTCAGCCTGACATCCACGCGGCGGTTCTGGGCCAGAACAATCACTTTCAGATTGCGCAGCAGCTTGGTCCGCTGTTCGTCGGTCAGGTCAGGGTTGGTCTGAATCATATCCTGGACCTCTTCCTTGCTTAGCTGCTTCTCCTCGCCCTCTGCCTTGATGTCGATGCTGGTAGCGGGAACGCCATGCTCCACCAGGTACGCAGCAGCACGAGCCACACGACGCTCGGACAACTTCTGGTTATATTCCGGAGTTCCGCGAGGATCCGCATGACCGGTCAAGGTGATGCGAGCGTCCGGCACCTGCTGAAGGTACGCAGTGAAGTCGGCTGCAAGCGTGGTCAGCGTAGCCTTCTGGCTATCGACCAGACCGCCGTCAGGATGCCTCTCGGTCGGCTGTGCCGTCGGGAAATACACACTGTGCAAGCGCAGCCGCGCCACAACCTCAGGCTCGGGCGGCGGAGGCGACGCCTGAACTGTGAGCGTGGTACTGCCCGTCGCGATCTGGCCCTTGTCATCCACTACGCTGCAGGTGATCTGCACCGGACCGGAGGCTGCACCATTGGAAGAGTACGTCCCGGTGGTTCCAGTACCGTGAATGCTACCGCTCGAAGCCTGATAGCTGTACGTCAGCGGACGGTTCTGCGGGCTCAGCCCTTGCGCCGTAATCGTTGCCGTGTCACCCGGGTTAAGAGTCGTCGGATTTACCGAGCAGCTGATCGTCGGTGGCTGGAATGGCTTCACCGTATACGACGCCGAGCAGCTGGCAACCTGCCATGGCTTCTCGCCTTCCTTGCCCGGCTTGCCTTCCTTCACCTCGCCGCGTACCGGATAGCTTCCCGGATTCATCGCACTGGTATTGACGCTTGCCGTCGGTCCGTTGCCGGTAACGCCATCGCCACTCCAGCTATAAAGCACGCTCCACTTCGGATTCAGATTCTCACCAGTTGCCGTTACGGTCACCAGCTCGCCCGCGTAGACCTCAGCAGGAGAAGCCGAGCACGAAGCCGTAGGAGGAATGGGCGGCTTGCCGCCAAGGTTGAAGTTGAAACCGGCAATCACGCCACTCGTCGTCGGGTTGAAGATGGCCCCGTTGGCGTTGTTCCGATAGTCCTCATACAGATACCGCCAGCCAAGAGCCATACCGAACTTGGGGGTTAGGTTCAGGTTCAGCAAACCAAGCAGCTGATAGTCCAGCGTCGAGGAGCCTGCGCCAGCATCGCCGGCAATCGTGATGGCTGCCTTCTCGCCCGCCGGCAGGATGATCCGACCGCCGCCCAGGCCGTCAATAATGTTCAGCGACCGCCCATAGCTGTCGCCCGACGGGTACAACGTGTTGTTGAGGCTTACATACCAGTAGCGCAGGCCGCCCAGCACATCGACCTTGAAATGATCCCCATCCACCAGCCGATACCCAAACTTTGGCGTGAAGATCGACTCGGTCATCTTGGTGTCGATCGAGTCCTCCTCAAAATCATTAAGCGGAAGCGCGTTGTTGACGCCAAGCTTCAACCATAAGAAATCGATCGGCATCACGAAGCGGCCCTTGTCCGCCTCCACCGCGACCGGGATCTCAAAGATCAGCGCATGAAAAAGATTGGTGAACGAAACATGGATGCCCGCATCATGGCCCGCCACGCCCACCGTTCCATGCAATCCTGCGAACCAGCCGTAGAACGAGATCCCCACCCGCCAATTATCGCTGGCGTTATTGCCCGTGGCGTACTGCTGCACACGCGGCATATTATCCTGCATCGGCAGAGGCGCGTCTGGAAGCGCCGACGAGCTTGAACTCATGCCCAATGGAGCAAACGACATCTCCGGATTCACCGTCGCCACCACGCTGGTCGTCGCAGGCACACTCGTCTCCGCCGACTCCTGAGCCTGATCAGGCGCCTGATCGTGCTCCTGGGTCTTCACCTGCGCAGCAACCATCGCCGTTGCCGTTGTCAAAAGCAGCGCGCCCACCATGCTTGCAATGCCCATGCCTAAAATCTTTCTTTGGATACCCATAAAACACCCTCCCTTGGGAACAATGCGAAAGTTTAGCGAGCCGGCAATCCACTCACTCAAAACATGTACGGTGTGTTGATCTTGCCTGACCGTTGTGATTCCCGTAACCACTTGCTCCAATCGTCGTTGCATCACTTTCTCGTCCTTGCGCTGTCGGCACCGGAATCTGTAAAGACCGAGGCCCTTCATCAATCCCATGCTTCTTGAAAGCAATCGCTCCTTGAGCACCTGGCACGGCCTCATCACTGAGCCGGTTGAAGCCTTCATGAGGTAGATTGATTCTGCCAATGCGACCGTCAAATGCCAACTGGCAAAACTACCAGTTCTAGTCGTCTGTCACTATTAACAGTTCCCAACGCGACAGAAGCAGTCTAGGCTGAATTCGACTTTCCCCGCGTGCTCCCCAAGATCCCTTGGCATGCTTCGTCCTTCGGCGATAGCGAGTTACTTGGCCTGATAGCGAAATTCAACAGAACAATAGAAATGAGGGACATTGATGAATTCGAGAAGCCCATACCAACCCGTTAGCAAGCCTGGCGGAGAAACGATTCGGCGCGTCCCTAAACGCTGGATAATCACCTGCTCCATCGCACTTACGTTTGCCCTTCCTTTGATTGCGCAAAGTCCCGAACTACAGCAGAAGCTTGCTGCTGTGCAGCAGTCCATGGCGGAAAACAAGATGAGGTTGCAGAAGTATCAATGGATCGAGACAACCCAACTCAACTTGAAGGGCGATCCGAAGCCCCCGTCACAAAAGCTGTGCCAATACGGCCCTGGCGGCCAGGTTATGAAGACTCCCATCACCCCGCCACCGCCGCCCCCCAGCGGTGGACGATTGAAGCAACGTGTGATCGCCAACAAGACCGGAGAGATGCAGGACTATATGGGAGACGTGAAGAACCTTCTCGCTCTCTATGTTCCACCCGACCCTCAGAAAATCCAGCAAGCGTTCGCGGCCGGCAATGCCTCTCTTAATCCCGCCGATGGCCTGGTCAACATAATCTTCAAAAACTACGCACAGCCGGGCGACCAGATGACGATTACGTTCGACCCTTCCAGCAAGAAGGTCATCTCGTTGAGCGTCCAAACCTACATGGGCCAATCGAAAGATGCGGTCACGCTGCAGGTTCAAATGAGTAGCCTTCCCGACGGGACGAACTACGTCCAACAGACCGTACTGAACGCAGCCGCCAAGCAGCTCGTGGTGACGACGACCAACTCGAACTACCAGATGATTGGTGGCTAACGAAGGCTAGTTGATAAGAATGGACTGGGCTCAGCGTACCGTCCGCGAGACGTACGCTGAGCCATCATTCAGAATCATCTATGCTGCACAACCAAACGGAGCTCCAGCACCATCGGAGGCGCCTTCGGTCACTGTGAAGTTATAGGGAAAACGGAAAACAAAAGGAGGACGATTCATGAAGATGAAATCTGTATGGTGCGCGATTCTACTTTGCATGACCGCGACGCTTGCACTCGGTCAAACGGTCTCAGTCAACTACAACAAGAGCCAGAGTTTTGCGGGATATCACACTTATGCGTGGGGCTCCAATAACGCCAACCAGATCAAGAACTCGATTCTGGCGCAGGTGGCAATGCAGGATGTCGACGCGGCGCTGCAGGGCAAAGGCCTGCAGAAAGTCGAGGAAAATCAGACTCCCGATCTGATCGTTACCGCTAATGGCGGAATGCAGCAGCAAACCACCTATACCGCAATGGGTATGCGTGGATTCGGCGGAGGCATGGGCACGATAACCCCGCAGCAAAACGTTATCGGTACCTTGATCGTCGACCTTTACGACGCCAAAACGCAGAGCCTGGTCTGGCGTGGAATCGGCCAGAACTCCCTCAGCAACAACGGCGGAAAAAATCAGCAAATCGTGGGGAAAGCAGTCACGAAGATGTTCAATCAATGGCCAAAATCCTAACCGCTGGTAGCAGCGCCTTCTGAACCCACTCGCACCTGTTCGCGTCCAGCTCTTTACTATCCGCTCATCCGACGGCACGGGTAGGCGCGCCTTCAACACCTGCCAAGTCTCAGGAGAAGGTTGCGGATCCAACCTCCTTCAAGTGATTTTTGTCACGCCACCACTGGTGTTGGCCGACGGTGGCGGGGCCGAAATCGCCGCCCCACTTGAAGACGTCGAGGGGCGTGGGCTGGGTGAAGGAGATGCCGCTCGCGACCATGGCCAGGAAGACCAGAACGTTGATGGCAATGAAAGCTACCGTGATGGTGTACAGGCTGCGCGGACGGGGCGCGAGGGATTGCTGGGCGAGAGGTTCGGGGAGGGCGGTGTGGTCCATGTGTCTACAGTTCTAGCATTGTGCCGGTGGAGGCGTGGCTTAGAGAGAGGGGGGCGGCGAGAGTTGTGCGAATGCCAGTCAGCGCGAGGCTGGGAAAGGGGTTTCACAATGCTAATGATCGTTCAGGACTCACCACCAGCCTGAAGGAGTGGCTCGGCCTTTTCTCAACAACTGAGAACTGTAGTTGCCGAAATAGTGGGTGGTAACGTGGTTTATTACCATTCCATTGTGAAGAAGGTGGGGACTTAGTTCGAGCGGTGATCGGTCCCCGTTCACGATCAAAGGGGCTCTAGCTGAGGAGTGGCCGCCTCTTCAATGGGTTTCATGTCCACTTCAACTTGGAGTTTGTGCCCTCCTCCACCCAGGATCAGTCCCCGCAACGGGCTCACGTCGCCGTAATCACGACCCCAGGCTACGGTTACGTGTCCGTCGGTTGGAGCGATATTATTGGTTGGATCCATGTCGAGCCAGCCGGCCCCGCGGCAGTAGGCAGACACCCAGGCATGCGACGCATCCGCTCCGATCAATCGAGGCTTGCCCGGCGGAGGATACGTGCGCAGATAGCCGCTGACGTAACGGGCGGCAAGGTTGATCGACCGGAGGCACGCAATCTGAACATGGGCGAAGTCCTGGCAGACGCCGCCGCGCTTTTTGAAGACTTCCTCGGTGGTCGTTCGGACGGTGGTCACCCTGGAGTCGAAACGGAAGTCGTGGTGGATGCGCGAGGTGAGTTCGAGCAGCGCCTCCGCCATTGGACGTCCGGGGGTGAAGGATTCCAGAGCATACGCTGCAAACTCTGGATGGATTCGTATGCGCGGTGACTCGAACTGGTATTGGTAGGCGGCCAGGCCCTCAGGGCGATGATCCTCGGCGAGCAAGCGAGTCGACTGTTCCCAAGGCAGGGACGCTTGTGCGTCCAGCGTCGCACCGCCGGTGCGCAGCACATCGCTGGTTGACTCGACCACCAGCTCACGATGTGGTTCCTGCACGGTGAAGAACCACAAGACATTGCCGAAATAATCTATCCGTTCGGTAAGCGTCGCAGGGGCCGGGGAGATGCGCAGCTCGTTCTCAATAAGCCGGTTCTGTTCGTACGAGCGCGGCTTCAGACAAGCTACGTGATTGCCCACCGTGACCGGAGAGCCGTACCTGTACGTGGTGCGGTGGCTGATTTCGTAACGCATCGCTACGTTATTGTCCCATGTTGATCGGCAGAGTTCGCGCATGGCTGAAGTAGCGGCTGGACAGATTGTTGGACCAGGAGGGCAGCAGCTTTTCAAGGTCACCAAGGCTGCGGTCCAGCCGCCGCAGTGCAACACCTCGGCGGTCTCCCGTATCGGGCGCAGGATAGAGCATAGCTTGCAAATCGATCCCACGCAGCTGAGCCAGCGCATCCTGCATCGTCTTCAGATCCGAGGGATCATAGCGGGGCAGCTTCTGGTAGAGGTCGACCAGGTGGTTGAGCTGAAATTCGAGCGAACGCGGATTGGTCTCGTCCAGCATCAACACGTCCATCACGGCCAGCGGCTGCAGCGTGGTGTAATAGCGCGTCCGGTAGGTCACTGAACTGTCCGCAACCTCGAGCAGGTACTCGAGAAACCTCCAGCCCTCCACCGCAAGTGGTCTGGTAATCACCCGAAGTTGCCGAGTGATATAGATAGCTCGTTCCAGCCGCCGGCCGAGGCTCATGAACAACCATCCTGAACCGCGGATGAGGTTTTCCCGCTCCATTCCCGAAAAAGCCGACAGCAACTCCAGGCAATCGGTCAATCTCACCGAGTATTGCGTGAGCGCCTCGCGCCCGTCGCTTTCCATACACGTGCGCATCTGCCCGATGAGCAACATCATGTCGGCCGACAGTCGCTCGCGCACATTGCCGCCAACTCGTCCAACTTCACTCAGCGTGCTGGGCAGGCTGTCCGAGCGCTCCATGTCCGTCAGCATCGAGAGAACTTCTTTCTCGAGAGCGGCGAACGTTGCGCGGGTACGCTTGGACTTCGGCAGCTTGCTTTGCGGCGAACCCAGAGTGCCATGGAGACAGAGGAGGCTGGCAAGCTCGGTCTCTTCGGCGTATCGAACCCTGGACACCATGGAGCGGAGAATGCGCGCCATATTTTCCGCCCGCTCCACGTAGCGGCCAAGCCAGAAAGTGTTGTCGGCCACGCCGCTTGGAACGATGAGCGAAGCACGCCGCAATTCGAGCGGTTCGGTCACGGGCCGCAACATGCTGAACGTATCCACGGGCCGATCCGACAGCACCCATGCATCTTTGCTGTGGCCGCCGCGCTGCATGGAGACGACCGCCCCGTTCGCCTCGGAGACGCGTACCAGGCCGCCCGGCATCGCTACCCACCCCTTGGGCGTATGCAGAACGTAAGTCCGCAGCACCATGCTGCGCGGTTTCAGGCGGTTGTCTTCCCAAACCGGAGCAGTCGACAACGCCACCTGCTCCTGCGCCACGTATTCATGCGGAAAGGTGAGCATGCGCTCGATCAACTCGGTCTTCTTGTGTTCCGGCAGCTCCGATCCGAACACCGGCTCCATACCGCGCGACGGAAACGCCGGCTTCACGACCACCGAGTCCAAATGGCCCAATACCCAATCGAGCGCTTTCGGCTGACCGCACCACCAGGTCGCGACGGAGGGCAGCTTGAGCTCTTCGCCCAGCAGGTGCTTCGACAGCCCGGGCAGAAACGGCATGATGGCCGCGGATTCAATCAGACCACTCCCCAGCGCATTGGCCACCGTCACATTGCCAGCAACGATCGCGTCCACCAGCCCCGGCACCCCGAGCAGCGAGTCGCCGCGCAATTCCAGGGGATCGCAGAAGCCATCGTCAACCCGCCGCAGGATCACGTCTACTGGCTCAAGACCGCTGACCGTTTTCAGGTACACGCTCCGGTCGCGCACGGTCATATCGGCGCCCACCACCAGCGTGAAGCCGAGATACTTCGCCAGGAAGGAGTGCTCAAAGTACGTCTCGTTGTGGGGTCCGGGCGTATGCAGCACCACGCGCGGATTCTCGCAGCTTGCCATCGCAATCAGCGCCTCACGTTGCGCCCGGAAGAACGGAGCCAGGCGTCGCACATTCGACGTGCGGAAAAGTTCAGGTAACAAGTCAGAGATAATGGTGCGATTTTCCAACGCGTACCCGCTGCCGGAGGGCGCCTGCGTACGGTCGGCCAGCACCCACCACTGGCCATCCGGAGATCGTGCAAGATCGACAGCAAGCATGTGCAGTTGGCTATGCCTGGGGACCGGTACGCCGACCAGCGGCCGCAGAAATGCAGGACTACCAAACAGCAGTGAAGCCGGAAAGTGACCGTCCTTCAGCAGCTCCTGATCGCCGTAAAGATCTTCGAGCAGACGGCTCAGCAGTTCCGCGCGCTGGATGATGCCCGCCTCGATGAAGCTCCATTCTTCCTCTAAGAGCAGCAGGGGGACCACATCTGTCCGCCATGGACGATTAGCCCCCATGGGGTCGCCGTAGATGTTGTAGGTGATGCCATTTTCGCGGATACGCCGTTCTGCCAGTGCCCAGCGCCGAGCCAGTTCCTCCACGCCCAGCGTGTGCAGCGACTCCATCAAGGGCTCCCAGTGCGGACGCGGGCGCACTCCATCCGCCGAAGACTCATCGAACGTGTCTCCGTAGTGCAGCGCGGATTGGTAGAGATCGCCGATCAACTCAGGGCCTCCGGAGGAATGCGGTCAGCGCGGGTCCCCGGCGCAGGAAACCGCAGGTCAAGCGTCATGGGGAACATCGGATTCTTCTCTTCCTCGGGGCTGGGCATGGGATCGGAGGGAGGCTCGGACACCTGGAAGCGCTGCAGCCGGCGCGCCTTTGCCTCCTCCGCATCGCGCGGCCGTGTTGTATGCGCGGTTCCATCCGGTGGCCCAGCAAAGTACGTGCACCTGGCAACGGAACGGTTCTTTCCTGTATCGATCAGGTCGAACACCAGTGGCGTATGAACTGGGATCGTGGGATGCAGCGCAGCCGAAAGACGGCGCGCGCGATAGCGTACTGCCGCCACTGCTTCGCCAGCGACACGGGTCGGCACCAGCGGCACACGGCGTCCGTTGCATGCCACCAAGAATCGCGAGCCCGCAGTCAACCCCGTCATCTTCACCTGCATGCGTTCGAGCGACGAGTCCACACTGCGGCCCGTGCGACCCGAGTTGGTTTCCTCCGCCAGCACGTTCCAGGGCTCAAGTGCCTGGCGAAACTCAAGCTCCACACCGTCTGCCGCAATGGACCCAATCTTCGGAAAGCGAAACTCCAGGTGTGTCCGGAACCAGTTGTCCTCCAATGGAATACCCGCCGAGCGTATGTAGTGCAAAACTTCCTCGAAGTCTCCGCGAACAAAGTGCGGCAGCATGAAGCGGTCGTGCAGTGTGCTCTCCCACCGCACCAGATCTGCGACGACTGGCTGCTTCCAGAAGATGCAGACCAACGCACGTACCAGCAACATCTGGACGAGGTTCATGCGGAAGTGCGGAGCCATCTCGAACGCGCGCAATTCCAGCAGCCCCAGCCGCAAACCCTGGCCTTCTGGCGGATACATCTTGTCGATGCAGAACTCGGCCCGGTGCGTGTTCCCCGTCACATCCACCAGCAGGTTGCGGAACAGGCCGTCCAGAATATTAGGCGGACATTCGCCGCAGTCCAGCTGGCTAAACGCGACTTCGAGCTCGTAGAGGGCGTCGACTCTCGCCTCATCGACGCGCGGGTACTGACTCGTCGGTCCCACATACATTCCCGAAAACAGGTAAGACAGCGAAGGGTGCCTTTGCCAGAACGTCACCATGCTGCGCAACAGATCAGGCCGGCGCAGGACGGGGCTATCCAGCACCGTCTTCGAACCCAGAACGATGTGGCTCCCCCCTCCGGTTGAGAGATGGCTGCCGTCGTAAGCGAACTTGCCCGCGATCAGGCGATTGTCGTGCGCCTCTTCGTGCAGGATCGCGTTGAGTTCTTCGAGGTCGTCCCAGTTCGCTGTCGGTGGCAGATTGACCTCGAGCACGCCGGGATCGGGCGTCAGCCCATAGGACCTGAGCCGCAGATCAGGTGGAGGTGCATAACCCTCCACCCACACCCGAACTCCCAGGTGGCGACAGGTGTCTTCCACAGCGGCGACCAGGTCCAGGTAATCTGCCACCACAGAAACGTACGGCAGGAAAACGTGGAGACGTCCTTCGACCGCCTGAACGCACAGAGCCGGCCGAATCAGCTCTTTCGCTGTTTCGGCTGTGCTCGAGAGCGGTGGCAAGGTATCTGCTTCAGGCACCACCCCAAACAGCTCCGGCCGACGCGCCGGCCTGTTCGGCAACGTAGCGAGCCCATCCTCGTCCTCCGTCTCGTACGTAAGCTCATCAGGCGCGACAAAGGGCACCAGGTCGGCGGTGATGCGATACCCGATGGGAGAATCGCCCGGGGAGAGGGTCAGCCGCTCCGGGCGTTCAAACCACAGCTGGCTCGACCACGCCAGACGTCCTCCGGGCTGGCGCCGACGCAGCGGAAGAATATATCCGGTAGGCTGCTTCGTCTTGTCCGCCTCGTCCCCAGCCTCGAACGCCGCGAGAATGCATTCCTTCGTAACCTGCAGGCGCTCCGACAAGGCCTCGAGAAAGCGAAGACTGTCGCTAACCTCAAAGCTGGTTTCGTCGTCTTCCCGCGCGACCAGGTCTGCGTCTTCCCACACCGGAATGCCATCCACGCGCGAGATGCATTGAAACGCCCAGCGCGGAAGCGGCTCCCCCGGATACCACTTTCCCTGGCCGAAGTGCAACAGCCCACCCGGCGCGGTTTGCTCCCTCAGCTTCCGGATCAGAACTAGCCCCCGGCTCCGTTTGACAGCGCCTAGCGCCTCCACACTCCACTGCGGGCTTTCCGGTTCGTCGATCCCTACAAACGTCGGTTCGCCACCCATCGTCAGACGAACATCCTGCTCAACTAATCTGCGATCGACCTCATGCGCGACCTCTCGCACGCTCGACCACTCCTTGTCGCTAAAAGGCTTTGCCAGGCTGGGCGCTTCGTTCAGACGTTCAACCGTGAGGCTGAAGCTGAACTCCACGTTGGCCGGCTCAACCGTGCCCCAGATGGGAGCCGCCTGCGAAGGGCTAGGCGTGCACACCAGCGGAATATGTCCTTCGCCGGTGAACAGGCCAGAGGTGGGGTCCACGCCGATCCAGCCAGCTCCCGGAAGAAAGACCTCGGTCCAGGCGTGGAGATCGGCCGAGTCCACCTTTGACCCCGACGCATCGTCCGCGCTCGGCTCGTACGAGGCCAGTTGGATCAGGTACCCAGAAACAAACCGCGCTGCCAACTCAAACGATCGAAACACCTGCACCAGCAACCACGCTGAATCGCGGCAGGATCCGGCCAGTTCTCCGAGCGTTTGCTCACACGATTGCACGCCATGCTCTAACCGCGTCTTGTAGTTCACGCGGTCACGCACTCGCGCGGTCACGTCTCCAACGAACGTAACCGTGTTTTGCGTAGCCGCCGGGATCTCGTTCAGAAAAGCTTGCAGCAGCGGCCCCACCGGCTCCAGTGACCGATAGGTTTCAAGGTTATGCGCCAGCACCGGCGGATATTGAAACGGAAACATGTCGAAGCCC
>Ga0302226_10000974_pt1 | contig 22253 bp, 18 predicted proteins | sample II_Palsa_E3_3_FD_193524 | JGI IMG/M metagenome (GOLD analysis project Ga0302226, IMG submission 193524) | Peat permafrost microbial communities from Stordalen Mire near Abisko, Sweden - II_Palsa_E3_3 | ecosystem: Environmental > Terrestrial > Soil > Palsa > Peat permafrost | place: Sweden...
CTGCTTCAGCAGCTTGGTGAACAACGGGCAATTGGCGGTGCGCGCATCGCCGAGCAACACCCCGCCAGCGAGCGGCGGATCGTCGGGAATGGACGGCTCAGCTACCACGCATTCCTCGGGCGTCAGCATGCGGTGCGGCGTCTCGAAGCGCTGCAGCAGCGCGATCGCGGACTGCGCCAGTTCGAGATCGCGTTCATGGCGGAATACGTGCAGTACGCCGGTGCGCTGTTCGTAATCGAGTGCGTACCGGGAGTCGATATCCGCGAGCACGTCGCGTGAAATATCCACCAGCGGCCGCAAAGCGACGTATTGGCCCTTGAAAAGCGCCGGGTCCTTGAATCGCGCGAGTTGCTTGGCGAACTCGCGGGTATCGGAATTGAAGCCGGGTTTGTACACGACGCCGGTTTTGGCCGAGCGACGTGTCTGCATGAACGTGGGTCCGAACCACACGTCGAGCGGTGAGGGCAGCACGGAGCCGCCATGACCGTAGGTTGCGCCCTGCGCAACGGTGGCATGGCGCTCGACCACGCAGACACGGTGGCCGTTTGCACGCAATTGATACGCGGTGGCGATGCCGGCGATTCCGCCGCCGATGACGATGACATCCATGATTCGTTCTCGCCCGAAGGCGCAAGACCAGACTGGTTCACGAGCCGGCGCCCGACTGTGTCAGGGCGCCCGGGATTCGCCGGGATTCTCGTGAGAGAGGCGAACCGGCGTTTGTGTGACTTTTTGTGCGACCAAACGCCGGTCAGGGAAAGCGCGCCATCATAGCGCCAAACGGGCATCGACGGGACGCCAAGAGGCGTGACACAGCGGCACCGGTGAACGCGCCGGCGGCTGGAAACCCTTGCGTGGCAAGGCCCTTGAAGTGCGCCGCCGGATCGTCCCAAAAACGTTCCGGGCATATTTCAGAGATTGCGGGTGTGCCGTCGGGCCGTTTCACGGCTTGGCCCCGGGTCCGTTTTCGAGACACTTCCGGGTTATAATCCGGGTCTTCCCACCGCCAGTTGCGGCACTGCCGCAACTGGCTCCGACGTCTCTCGTCTCGACGTCTTCTAAGCACCGTGACAATGGCCCACTTCTCGTGTTTCCCCGGCGCTTCGGCCCTCTCCGATTTCCGTCAAACCCGCCTGCTCGAAACATTGACGCGCATCGACCCGGCAATTGTCGGCGTGCGCGGCCAGTATCTGCATTTCGTGAACTCGGCCGAACCGCTCTCCGATGAAGACAGCAATCGCATCCACGCGCTGATGCACTACGGTGCGCCGTTCGAGGCCAGCACGGAGCGCGGCGCGCAAGAGACCTTCATGGTCGTGCCGCGCTTCGGCACGGTTTCGCCGTGGGCGAGCAAGGCGACAGATATTGCGCATCACTGTGGGCTTACGCAGGTCCGGCGGATCGAGCGGGGCATCGAATATACGGTGATCCTGAAAAGCGGCTTGCTCGGCAGTGGCATTGGCGGCAAGAAAGCGTTGGGCGAGCAGGAGCGCGCAGCAGTTGTGGCCGCGCTGCACGACCGGATGACGGAGAGCGTGGCGCCGTCGCGGGATCACGCACTGCATCTCTTCGACGAACTGCCGGCCCAGCCGCTGCAAGCCGTCGATATCCTCGGCCATGGCCGCGGCGCGCTGGAAACGGCGAACGCGGAACTGGGCTTGGCGCTGGCGGAAGATGAAATCGACTATCTGGTTGATTCGTTCAAGCAGTTGCAGCGCAATCCCACCGACGTCGAGTTGATGATGTTCGCGCAGGCCAACAGCGAACATTGCCGTCACAAAATTTTCAACGGGCAGTGGACCATCGACGGCGAGCCGCAGGACATTTCGCTGTTCAACATGATCCGCAACACCGAGAAGCTGAATCACGCCGGCACGATCGTCGCGTATTCGGACAACTCGGCGATCATGGAAGGCGGCACGGCCGAGCGCTGGTTCCCGCGCGGTTCGAGCGAGCACTACGGCCGTCACACCGAGTTGACACACACGTTGATGAAGGTCGAGACGCACAACCACCCGACCGCCATTTCGCCGTTCGCCGGCGCGGCAACAGGTTCGGGCGGGGAGATCCGCGACGAAGGCGCGACCGGCCGTGGCGCACGCCCTAAGGCGGGCTTGGCGGGTTTCACGGTATCGAACCTGGACTTGCCCGATGCACGCCAGCCGTGGGAAAACGCCCGCGACAGCGCCGTGCCGGTGCCCCAGCGTAATCCTTCGGACGCGCATGAGCCGTATGGAAAACCGGAGCGCATTGCGTCGGCTTTGCAGATCATGATCGATGGCCCGATCGGCGCGGCCGCGTTCAACAACGAATTCGGCCGGCCCAACCTGGGCGGCTATTTCCGCGCGTATGAGCAGAACGCTGGCGGGCGCGTGCGGGGTTATCACAAGCCGATCATGATCGCGGGCGGCATCGGCAATATCTCGGATCAGCACACGCACAAGATGGATCTGCCGGCGGGATCGTTGCTGATCCAGATCGGCGGTCCGGGCATGCGGATCGGCATGGGCGGCGGCGCGGCGAGTTCGATGGCGACCGGCGCGAATACCGCGCAACTCGATTTCGATTCCGTCCAGCGCGGCAACCCGGAAATCCAGCGGCGCGCGCAGGAAGTCATCAATGCGTGCTGGCAGTTGGGCGCTGAGAACCCGATCCTCAGCATCCACGACGTGGGCGCGGGCGGGTTATCGAATGCATTCCCTGAACTGGTCGATGGGGCTAGCAAAGGCGCGCGTTTTGAACTCCGTCGCGTGCAGCTTGAAGAATCGGGTTTGTCGCCGCGCGAAATCTGGTCGAACGAAGCGCAGGAACGCTACGTTCTGGCTATCGCGCCGGAAAGCCTGCCGGCCTTCGAAGCGATCTGCACGCGTGAACGCTGCCCGGTCGCTGCGGTGGGTGTCGCGACGGACGCGCGCCAACTGCAGTTGATCGACGACTTGAAGAGCGCGGATGAAAAGCTCGAACCCGTCGATATGCCCATGGAAGTCCTGCTCGGCAAGACGCCCAAGATGCATCGCGACGTGAAGCGCGAGGTCTTGACGTTCGAACCCGTCGATGTGACCGGAATGGTGTTGTCGGAGATCGCGGTGAGCGTGCTCAAGCACCCGACGGTCGCAAGCAAATCGTTCCTGATCACGATTGGGGACCGCTCGGTGGGCGGCACGACGGCGCGCGACCAGATGGTCGGCCCGTGGCAAGTGCCGGTCGCCGATTGCGCGATCACCACCATGGATTACGCGGGCTTCCGTGGCGAAGCAATGACCATTGCCGAACGCACGCCGCTTGCCGTGATCGATGCTCCCGCATCCGGACGCATGGCGGTGGGTGAAGCGGTGACGAACATCGCGTCGGCGCCAATCGAATCGTTGAACAAGCTGAAGCTGTCCGCCAACTGGATGGCCGCGTGCGGCAGTCCCGGCGAAGACGCTGCGCTGTTTGACACCGTGAAGGCTATCGGCATGGAGTTGTGCCCGGCGCTGGGCATCAGTATTCCTGTCGGCAAGGATTCGCTGTCGATGCGCACCAAGTGGCAGGACGCAACGGGTGCGGCGAAGGAAGTCGTGTCGCCGGTGTCGCTGATCATTTCGGCGTTCGCGCCGGTTGAAGATGTGCGCCGACAACTCACGCCGCAATTGCAGCGCGGCACGGATACGGTGCTGATCTCGATCGACCTGGGCCGCGGCAAGAATCGTCTTGGCGGCAGCATTCTGGCGCAAGTGACGCAGCAGATTGGCGATACGGTTCCCGACGTTGACGACGCCGAGGACCTGAAGCGGTTCTTCAACGCGATCCAGTCGCTGAACGCTGCGGGCAAGCTGCTCGCGTACCACGATCGTTCCGATGGCGGCCTCTGGGCCACTGTCTGCGAAATGGCGTTTGCGGGGCATGTGGGCGTGTCGCTGAACGTCGACATGCTGATCCTCGATCCCAACCACGAATCCGATTACGGCGATGCCAAGGACTGGGCAAAGCAGACCAGCGGCCGTCGTGAGGACCGGACCATTCGCGCGTTGTTCGCTGAGGAGTTGGGCGCTGTGATTCAGGTGCCCCTGGCGGAGCGCGATGCCGTGCTGGCTGTGTTGCGCGAGCATGGCTTGTTTGGTTGCAGCGAAGTGATCGGCAAGCCGAACGAGCGGGACACAATCGAAATTTATCGCGATGCCAAAAAGATCTACGACGCCCCGCGCCATGAGTTGCAGCGTGCGTGGAGCGAAGTGAGCTGGCGCATCGCGCGGTTACGCGATAACCCCGCCTGTGCCGATGCCGAATACGACGCGTTGCTCGATCCTGCTGATCCGGGCATTTCGCCGGTGCTGACTTTTGATCCGACGCAGGACGTATCGGCTCCATTTGTTAAAACGGGAGCACGTCCGCGCGTCGCTATCCTGCGTGAGCAGGGTGTCAATTCGCACCTTGAGACGGCTTACGCGTTCGACCGTTCGGGCTTCGATACCCACGACGTCCACATGAGCGATTTGCTGGAAGGCCGGGTCACGCTGGCGGACTTTGCTGGTGCGGTTGCTTGCGGCGGTTTCTCTTACGGCGACGTGCTGGGTGCAGGTGAAGGCTGGGCGAAGACGATTCGTTTCAATCCGCGTCTGGCTGATATGTTCGCTGAATTCTTTGGCCGGACGGATACCTTTGCGCTGGGCATTTGCAATGGTTGCCAGATGATGAGCAGCCTTGCCTCGATGATCCCTGGCGCGGATGCGTGGCCGAAGTTTACGAAGAATAAATCGGAGCAATTCGAAGCCCGGTTTGCATCGGTTGAAATTCAAAGCTCGCCGTCGATATTCTTCGCCGGAATGGAAGGTTCGCGGATTCCGGTGGCCGTCGCGCATGGCGAAGGCTTTGCGGATTTCTCGCAGCAAGGTGATTCTGCGAACGCATTAGTCGCAATGCGTTTCATCGATAACCAAGGCGCTGCAACCGAGCGTTATCCGTTGAATCCGAATGGCTCGCCGGAGGGTATTACGTCGGTGACGACGCCTGATGGACGCTTCACGGTGCTGATGCCGCATATGGAGCGGGTGCACAGGAATGTGCAGATGAGCTGGACGCCTGCCGATTGGACTGCGGACGCAAGTCCGTGGTTGCGCGTGTTCCAGAACGCACGACGCTGGGTGGGATAAAGTCGCGCGGTGCCCTTTAACTTGGGAAGCCAAGGAAGAGGGCACGGCAAAATCAAAGTCCAATGAAAAAGCCCCGCTGGCGCAAACCAGCGGGGCTTTTTCACATCGGCGGAAACTAGACGTTTCCCCGACAATTACTTGATAACAGCCTTCTTCTGCAAACCTTCTTCAAAGGCCTGTAACTTTTCCTGCTGAATCTGCTTCGCGATCTGGTCCTTGACCTGCTCGAGCGGCGGCGGAGCGACATCGCGGATATCGTCCAACCGGATAATGTGCCAGCCGAATTGCGTTTTCACCGGCGTGTCCGTCATCTCACCCTTCTTCAACTTCTCAGCCGCTGCGCCAAATTCCGGCACATACGCCTGCGGGCTGGACCAGTCCAGATCGCCGCCATTCTTGCCCGATCCCGGATCCTTCGAATACTGCTTCGCCAGATCTTCAAAGCTCGCGCCAGCCTTGATCTTCGCAATCAAGTCCTTAGCCTGAGCTTCATTGTCGACGAGAATATGGTGCAGGTGATATTCCTTGCCGCCGCCAACTTGCTTCACCATGTCGTCATACCGCGCCTTGATCTCGGCATCGGTCGGCGCATTGTTCTTCACGAAGTCTTCGATCAACGCGCGCAGGACCACGGTCTGCTGAGCAACGGCAATTTGCGCCTTCACGTCGGGACGCGTGGCAATACCGCGCCGCATGGCTTCCTGCATCAGGATCTCGCGATTCACCAGTTCTTGACGCACAGCCGCCTGCAATTGCGGCGTGTCTTGCTGGCCCTGTTGAACGAGTTGCGCAACAAGCGCATCGACACGGGATTTCGGAATTGGCGTGCCGTTCACCACGGCAATGTTCTGAGCAAACACGGGCGCCGCCGCGAACGCGGCCAGCAACACCCAAATACGGGGATTTTTTAAAATCATCAATAGTTCCTGATCAGAACGAGGGCTGGGATCTTGGCTTAAAGCAAAACTGAACTGAAGGACAGTTCTAAAGGACAGTTAAGTTACTAGGGGTCACTCGAACTGGTCTGCAAACTCTTCGGGCGTAAAAGCCTTGATGGCAAGCGCATGAATGCCCTGCCGCAGCTCGTCGGCCAGCGCATCATACACTAGCCGGTGCCGCGCCACGCGTGGCTTCCCGGCGAATCGGGCCGCCACGATGGTAACCGTATAGTGACTTCCCGCCGACGCTCCGGCATGACCTGCATGCGCCGCGCTGTCATCGTCTATATGCACCGACGAAGCCTCAAGCGCCGCATTAAGCCGCGCTTCGAGATAAGCGATCTTGCCCTCGGCCGACGCGTTGACGAAGTTCTCGATAAAACCCGGATCGCTCATTTCCCTTCGTCCTCTTTCATATACTTGGCAAGCCACAAACTCTGCGCGACGATAAACACCAGCAAACACCCGGTCGCGCCGAACAGCTTGAAGTTGACCCATTGATCGGTGGTGTAGTTGAACGCGACGAACAGATTAACCACGCCGAGAATCGCAAAAAACACGGCCCAGGCGAGGTTCAATTGGCCCCATACGCGATGCGGCAACACAATCTGCTTGCCCATCATCGCTTCAATGAGGTTCTTGCCGAAAGCGAGCTGCGACACGATCAGCGCGCCGGCAAACAGCCAGTAAAGCGCGGTGGGTTTCCACTTGATGAACGTATCGTTATGCAGGACGAGCGTCGCGCCGCCGAATACAACCACCACACCCAGGCTCACCCACAGCATGGGGTCGACCTTGCGATGCCGGAATGCAACCCACGCGATCTGCACGAGCGTGGCAACAATGGCTACGGCGGTGGCGGTGTAGATGCCCCAGATCTTGAATGCGACGAAGAAGAGGAGGATCGGAAATAGATCGAACAGAAATTTCATGTCGTAGGGACGAGGAGGGCATCAATTTGAAAGCGCGCACGCGCCGCGTGTCACCGGTTCGCTACCGGCACAGCACGACGCCTGGCGAGTGAATAGCCGCAGTCAGCTGCATTTGGTTTTATCTGCCTCAAGTCAGGCGCGTTTGAAAACGCGCGGCGAGGGTGCTCGCCGCGCTAACGTCGACTCGCCGACTTGCTGGCACATTGACCGGCGTCGCCCGACGCGCTTACTTGGGTTCGAATTGTAGCGCAGCCGAGTTGATGCAGTACCGCAGACCGGTCGGCGTGGGACCGTCTTCGAAGACGTGGCCCAGATGCGCGCCACAGTTCTTGCATTGCACTTCAATGCGCAGCATGCCATGCGCACGATCGGTCTTTTCGTTGATGACTTCGCCGTTGATCGGCTTGAAGTAGCTGGGCCAGCCGCAGCCGGCATCGAATTTCGTATCCGACTCGAACAACGGTGTGCCGCAGCACACGCAGTCATACACGCCGCGCTCCGTGTGATCCCAGTATTCGCCGGTGAACGGCCGTTCGGTGGCGGCGTGGCGCGTCACCTGGTACTGGATATCGGTCAATTCCTTTCGATACGCGGCGTCGTCCTTCTGCAGCGGAGCAACGGGGTCTTTCGTGAGATCGTCTCGGTTCATGGTTCTATCTCCAGATCTTTAGCGGAGCCTAAAGGGGCCCTAAAGGGAGGACCCAACAGCGGCTTATTTATTTGGGGGCTATTTCAGGAAGAGCAACTGACTTCCAGGTCGCTCGCCCAGTCGGGCGGCAGGCCGGCGTAGCTTTCAAATTCAGGTTGTTCATCGAAGGGATGGCGCAGCACTTGTGCCAGCCGTTCGACCTCGGAAAAATCCTTCTCTTTCGCCAAACGGATGGCATTTTCAGCCAGATGATTGCGTAAGACATATTTTGGATTCACGGCGTTCATCGTGTTTGCACGCGCTTCGTCGCTCTGTGTTTCTTCCGACAAGCGCAGCCGGTAGTCGTTCGCCCAGACATCGAAAGCGGCGCGATCGAGGAACAAATCACGCACCGGCGCGTCGCCTGACGCGTCAGCCTTGCGCATTTTGGCCAGGTTTCGGAACGTCAGCGTGAAATCGGCACGATTCGCGTTCATCACTTCGAACAAACGGTTGGCGAGTTTATCGTCGCCTTCGCGAATTTCAGCCAACCCGAGCTTCGCACGCATACGGCGCTCGAGTGCGGGCGCAAAACGGTCCTTGAACCCTTCCAGCACGCGCTGCGCGTCTTCGATCACCTTGTCGTTACGAGTATCACCGTCGTATTGCGGACCGAACAGCGGCACTAGCGCTTGCGCGAGGCAAAACAGATTCCAGTAGCCAATCTGCGGCTGCATTTTATATGCGTACCGACCTTGCGCATCCGAGTGATTGCAGATGTGATTTGCATTGAATCCATCGATAAAACCAAACGGGCCGTAATCGATCGTCAACCCGAGAATCGACATGTTGTCCGTGTTCATCACGCCATGGCAAAACCCGACGGCTTGCCAGTCGGCCATCAGGTCAGCGGTGCGGTGCATGACTTCCTGCAAGAGCGCCAGAGCGGGATCGTCGGCTTCGCGGCACTGCGGATAGAACCGGTCGATCACGTGATCGGTGAGCTTTTTCAGTTCATCGAGCCGATCGTTCGTGTAGAAATGCTCGAAGTGACCAAAGCGCACGAAACTCGGCGCGACCCGCGTCACAACGGCGGCCGTTTCCATGGTTTCGCGGCGAATAGGCTGATCCGATCCGATGACGCACAACGCCCGCGTAGTCGGAATGCCGAGATGGTGCATGGCTTCGGAGCACAAATATTCGCGTATCGATGACCGCAGCACCGCCCGTCCGTCGCCCATGCGCGAATACGGCGTGCGTCCCGCGCCTTTTAACTGCAGCTCGAAGCGTTTGCCATCGTGTTCAATCTCGCCCAGGCCGATCGCACGGCCATCGCCAAGCTGGCCGGCCCACACGCCGAACTGGTGCCCCGAATACACCGATGCATACGGTAGCTTTTCCGCTGGCCATTCGCGGGTGGGATTGCCCGCAAAAAGCGCTGCAAACGGCTCGGCGAACGCAGGATCTTGCGCGTCAGCGGCGTTGAAACCCAGTTGCGCGGCGGTATCGGCGGAAATGCCTACCAGATAAGGCTCCGGCAACGGCGCGGCGGGCAGGCGGGTGAGAAAGGCGGAGCCGAGTGAAACGAACGCATCGGGCCGATCGGTTTCGATCGATGCGAGCAGCGAATCCACGGGCGCAAGGCCTGCCGGTTCGGCAACTGCAGCGGTGCTGCTTGGGGAAAACGACATATTGAGCACCTCAGGATTAACCGATATTGTAAATCCGCCCCCGCGCCGCTGCACGAGCCCGCGCGATCGGCTCCCACATTGGCTCAAGGATCGATTAAGGTATCCCTTCCAGTAGTAGATCAGGCATCAAACCCCGTGCATCCGGACTTGTGAGGAACTCGCCCATGACGTCGCCGCTTTTCGGCCAGATGATGGATGTACCGCTGCTCGCTTCATCGTTGTTATCCCATGCTGCACGCCATTTCGGCGATACCGAGATTGTCTCGCGCCGTATTGAAGGCGACATTCATCGCTATACCTGGCGCGATTGCGAAAAGCGCGCGAAACAACTGTCGCAGGCGCTGATCGGACTGGGTGTGCAACCAGGCGAACGCATTGGCACGTTGGCGTGGAACGGATATCGCCATCTGGAATGTTATTTCGGCGTGACCGGCATGGGTGCCGTCTGCCACACGATCAACCCGCGGCTTTTCCCCGATCAGGTGGCGTTCATCGTCAATCACGCCGACGACGAATACGTCGCGTTCGACATGACGTTCGCCACGCTTGTCGACATCATCGCGCCGCAGTGCCCGAACGTGAAGGGCTGGATCGCGCTCGGCGACGAGACCTGCATCGGCACCCATCTCGCCGATATGGCCACGCCCGCGCTCAGCTACGAAACGCTGATCGGCAAATGCGACGGCGACTACACGTGGCCCGTCCTCGACGAACGCTCGGCATCGTTTCTTTGCTACACATCGGGCACGACCGGCAATCCGAAAGGCGCGCTCTACACGCATCGATCGACGGTGTTGCATGCGTTCGCCGCGTCGCTCCCCGACGCCATGGGCTGTTCCGCCCGCGATGCAATCCTGCCGGTGGTGCCCATGTTCCACGTCAACGCGTGGGGTATTCCGCACGCCGCGCCGTTGGTCGGCGCAAAGCTCGTGCTGCCCGGCAATTGTCTCGATGGCAAAGCGCTCTACGAACTCATGGAAGCCGAAGGCGTGACGTTTTCAGCGGGCGTGCCAACGGTCTGGCTTGGCTTGCTGAACTACATGAAACAGGCGGGCGTGCGCTTCAATACGCTTAAACGCACGGTGATTGGCGGCTCGGCCTGTCCGCCGGCCATGCTGCGCAGCTTCGAGGACGAGTACGGCGTGGAGGTGATTCACGCGTGGGGCATGACGGAGATGTCGCCGCTCGGCACGCTCGCCAAGCTCACCTGGAAGCAGCAGCAACGCTCGCCGGAAGAGCGGCGGCACCTGCGTGAAAAGCAGGGTCACGTGATGTTCGGCGTGGACATGAAAGTCGTCGGCGATGACGGCCAGGAACTCCCCTGGGACGGCCAGTCGTTCGGCGATCTGCATGTGCGCGGGCCGTGGGTGATCGACCGGTATTTCCGCAAGGACGATTCGCCGCTGATCGACGGCTGGTTTCCGACCGGCGATGTCGCGACCATTGATGCTGATGGTTTCATGCACATCACCGATCGCAGCAAGGACGTGATCAAGTCGGGCGGCGAGTGGATCAGTTCGATCGACCTTGAGAACGTGATGATGTCGCATCCGCAGGTCGCGGAAGCGGCGTGCATTGCGTGTTCACATCCGAAGTGGACGGAGCGGCCGCTGGTGGTGGTCGTGCTGCGTCCGGACGCGACCATCACGCGTGAGGAACTGCTGGCGTTCTACGACGGCAAGGTGGCGAAATGGTGGAAGCCGGATGATGTTGTTTTCGCCGATGAACTTCCGCATACGGCTACCGGCAAGCTGCAGAAGCTGAGGCTGCGCGAGTTGTATCGCGAGTATGTGCTGCCGACGGTTGATGAAAAAGTGGTCTGAGTTTTTGTCCGATTCTTAGTTTCTGGGTTCTTCCGCTTCACCGGGCTGCCGGCGCGCAGTCCGGCTTTCCCCGCACGTCTCTTCGAAGCTTATTCCCATCCCAAAATTAACAGAATTGAACGAGCGTTCTTTTTTGTGTATTCTTCTCGGGTAACTCACAATCCCAGCGACACGGTAATCAGCGCTTTCCGGGAGTTTCCCGGAGAATCTGGCTATCGCAGGCATCGAATGGAGGTAGACAAATGGCAGTGGACTACACGACTCGCGACGGCATCGCCGTTATTACGCTGAACAATCCGCCAGTGAACGGCCTTGGGTTTTCCACCCGGCTTGGCTTGGTCGAGGGCGTTGAAAAAGCGCAGGCGGACGCGTCCGTCACCGCAATCGTGATCATCGGCGCGGGCAAGGCATTTTCCGGCGGCGCGGATATCACCGAATTCAACACGCCCAAGGCTACCCAGGAACCCACGCTGCACACGGTCATCAAGGTCGTGGAAGGCAGCGCAAAACCTGTAGTCGCGGCAATCCACAGCGTGGCCATGGGCGGCGGGCTCGAACTGGCGCTCGGCGCGCATTATCGGGTGGCGTCGGCGGGCGCGCAGATCGCGTTGCCCGAAGTCAAGCTCGGCATCCTGCCGGGCGCAGGCGGCACGCAGCGCTTGCCGCGCGCGGTCGGCCTGGAAACGGCGTTGAACATGATCGTGTCGGGTGCGCCGGTGATGTCGGAGAAACTGGCCGGCACGGGCTTGTTCGATCACATGGCCGAAGGCGACCTGCTCGACGAAGCCGTCAAATTCGCGCAAAAAGTGGGCGCGCAAAGCGGCCCGCATCCCAAGGTACGCGATCGCAAGATCGAGCATCCGAATGCAGAAGGTTTTATCCAGTTCGCACGCAACGGCGTCACGCCGCTCGCGAAGAACTTCCCTGCGCCGCTCAAATGTATCGATGCGGTGGAAGCCGGCGTGAAGCTCGGTTTCGATAAAGGTCTGGCCGTCGAACGCGAATGTTTCGTGGCACTGGTGCAGACGCCCGAAAGCCGCGCGCTGCGGCACGCGTTTTTCGGCGAACGCGCAGCGAGCAAGATTCCCGATGTGCCTTCGTCCACCCCGGTGCGCAAGATCGACCGTGTTGGCGTGATCGGCGCGGGGACGATGGGCGGCGGTATCGCCATGAATTTCATCAACGCGGGCCTGCCGGTTACGCTGCTGGAAACGAAGCAGGAAGCGCTGGATCGTGGCCTTGCCACTATCCGCAAGAATTACGAAAGCGCAGTGAAAAAGGGCCGTCTGACTGCCGAGAAACTGGAAGAACGCATGGCGCTGATCACGCCTACGCTCGCTTACGAAGACCTCAAAGACGCCGACCTGATCATCGAAGCAGTGTTCGAAGAACTCGGTGTGAAAGAGCAGGTATTTTCGAAACTCGATCAGGTCGCGAAGAAGGGTGCGATCCTGGCATCGAATACGTCTACGCTCGATGTCGACAAGATTGCAGCGTTCACCAAGCGTCCCGAAGACGTGGTCGGCATGCACTTCTTCAGCCCGGCCAACGTGATGAAGCTGCTGGAAGTCGTGCGCGGCGCGAAGACATCGAAGGACGTGCTCGCCACCGTCATGCAACTCGCGAAGAAGATCAAGAAGACGGCCGTGGTGTCGGGCGTTTGCGACGGTTTTATCGGCAACCGGATGGTCGAGCAGTATCTGCGCCAGGCGCTTTTCATGCTCGAAGAAGGCGCGTTGCCGGCGCAAGTGGATCGTGCGATCGAGAAATTTGGCTTCGCGATGGGACCGTTCCGCATGAGCGATCTCGCAGGCAATGACATCGGCTGGGCGATTCGCAAGCGTCGTTATCAGGAGAAGCCGGATCTGAAGTATTCGAAGATCGCGGACCGCTTGTGCGAGACCGGGCGCTTTGGACAAAAGACCGGCGCGGGCTGGTACGACTACAAGGCCGGCGATCGCACGGCGCATCCGTCGAAGATCGTCGACGAGATGATCGTTGCGTATTCGAAGGAGCAAGGCGTCACGCGCCGCAAGATCTCCGACGATGAGATTGTCGAACGGCTCGTGTTCGCGCTCGTTAATGAAGGCGCGCTGATCCTGGAAGAAGGGATTGCATCGAAGGCGTCGGACATCGACATGGTCTACCTGACCGGCTACGGTTTCCCGCTGTATCGCGGCGGACCGATGCTGTATGCGGACACGGTCGGCCTGTACAACGTCGAGCGTGCGATGCGCAAGTATGCGGGCCAAGCCAACGGTGAAGCATGGAAGTCCGCGGCACGCGTGACCGAACTGGCCGCAGAAGGGCGCGGCTTCAACAGCTAGATTCGAGAGCTAGACACAACCGGTGAGATTCGCGATGAAAGGCGCTGACGATGTCCTGCTTGTGATCGATGTCCAGAATGACTTCATGCCTCGCGGAGCGTTGCCGGTCGCTCATGGCGACGAAGTCGTGCCGGTAATCAACCGCCTCGCACGTGCGTTTTCGCATGTGGTGGTGACACAGGACTGGCATCCGGCGAAGCACATTTCTTTCGCCGAGAATCACGCAGGGCGCGCGCCTTTCGACATGGCTACGCTGAGCTACGGCCAGCAGGTTTTATGGCCAACGCATTGCGTCCAGAACACGGACGGCGCGGCGCTGCATCGCGATCTGGACGTGCCGCACGCGCGGATGGTGATCCGCAAGGGTCATCACGTGGATGTCGATAGTTATTCGGCCTTCATGGAGGCTGATCGCAAAATGCCGACGGGCCTCACGGGTTATCTCCACGATGTCGGCGCGAAGCGGATCTATTGCTGCGGGTTGGCGACGGATTATTGCGTCGCGTGGTCGGCGCTCGATGCACGCAGCGCGGGTTTCGAAGCGGTCGTTATCGACGATGCCTGTCGTGCGATCGACCTCGACGGCTCGCTTGTGCGGGCGTGGGAGCAGATGACGGCAGCGGGTGTATCGCGAATCGGATCGACGGACTTGCTACGCTGAACGGCGGGTTGAACCTGCGGGCTCAATCCAATGAACCAACACTATTCGTATTCGAAGTGGAGACAAGCATGACTGACGCGGTAATCGTATCGACGGCACGCACGGGCCTCGCCAAATCCTGGCGCGGCGCATTCAACATGACCCACGGCGCGACGCTCGGCGGCCATGCCACGCAAGCGGCGGTGGCGCGTGCGGGCATTGACCCGGCGCGCGTGGAAGACGTGATCATGGGTTGCGCGAATCCGGAAGGCGCGACCGGCATGAACATCGCGCGGCAGATTGCGTTGCGCGCAGGCCTGCCGGTCAGTGTGCCGGGCATGACCGTGAATCGCTTTTGCTCGTCGGGGCTGCAGACCATCGCGCTGGCGGCACAACGCGTGATCGCCGGCGAGGGCGATGTCTATGTCGCAGGCGGCGTGGAGTCCATCTCGTGTGTGCAGAACGAGATGAACCAGCACATGCTGCTCGATGGTTGGTTGAAGGAGCACAGGCCCGCCATCTACTGGTCGATGTTGCAGACGGCCGAGAACGTCGCCAAGCGCTACGAGATATCGAAAGAACGGCAGGACGAGTACGGCGTGCAATCGCAGTTGCGTGCGGCGGCGGCACAAGCGGCGGGCAAGTTCAATGATGAAATCGTGCCTATCACCGTGCTTGCCGGTGTCGCCGATAAAGCCACGGGCCGCATGTTCACGAAGGAAGTCACGCTAGCCGCCGATGAAGGCATTCGCGCCGATACAACGCTCGAAGGGGTGTCGAAGATTCGCACCGCGATGCCCGGCGGCGTGGTCACGGCAGGCAATGCAAGCCAGTTCTCCGATGGCGCTTCGGCATGTGTGGTGATGAACGCTACGCTGGCAGAGAAAGAAGGGCTGAAGCCGCTGGGGATTTTCCGGGGGTTCGCGGTCGCGGGTTGCGAGCCGGATGAAATGGGTATTGGCCCTGTGTTCGCGGTGCCCAAGCTGTTGAAGAAAGCGGGCCTTAAGGTCAGCGATATCGACTTGTGGGAACTGAACGAAGCGTTCGCCGTGCAGGTGCTCTATTGCCGCGATACCTTGGGTATTCCGGCTGATCGCCTGAACGTGAACGGCGGCGCGATTGCGGTAGGACATCCGTATGGCGTGTCGGGCGCGCGGCTCACGGGACATGCGTTGATCGAAGGCAAACGGCGCGGCGCGAAGTTTGTGGTGGTGACCATGTGCATTGGCGGCGGCCAGGGCGCGGCCGGGTTGTTTGAAGTAGTGTGATTTTGACCGGTCGCCCGGCGTTTTTGATACGCTTGGGCGATCGACATAGTCACCGTCTACATCCAGGAGCCCGTCTTGTTACGTCACATCGTCATGTGGAAGTTGAAGGAAAGCGCCGAGGGTGGCAATCGCGCTGAAAACATCGTCAAACTGAAAGCCAAACTCGAAACCTGCCGCAGCATTGTTTCAGGTCAGGGGCACTTCGAAGTGGGCGTGGCGCAACCCGGTTTCGAAGCCACGTACGACGTGGTCCTCGTCTCCGATTTCGACAATCAGGAAGCGCTTCAAGCGTATCAAGTCCACCCCAAGCACCTGGCGATCAAGGACTTCGTTGCAGCGGTACGTGAGTCGCGTCAATGCATCGATTACGAAGTCTGAGACCATGACCGATTTCTCCACGCTCCCTGAAAGCCCGTTCGTCGATTCACTCGGCGTACAGCTCATCTCCGCCGAAGATGGCGCAAGCGAAGTACTGCTGCCGCTGACCGCCACGCACATGAACACCTGGGGCATTGCACACGGCGGCGTAACCATGACCCTCGCCGACGTCGCCCTCGCGATGGCCGCGCGCAGTCTCGCCGACAATGGCATCGGCGTGGTCACCGTCGAGATGAAAGTCAACTTCATGCAGCCGGGCCGCGGTGAACTCCGCGCATTTGCCCGCGTGCTGCATCGCTCCACCACCATGGCGTATTGCGAAGGCGAAATCCGCGACAGCGAAGGCCACTTCGTCGCAAAAGCGCTCGGCACCTTCAAATACATGCGCAAGCTCGCCGTCGGCCGCGATATCGCGCAGCAACGCCTCCGTTCAGATCCGTCCGCCACACCCGGTCCCAGCGACGCCTGACGCCGCTTCCAGAGCGCGCCGCGCGCCCTGGTTTATCCCTGGACCGCACAGGAGTATCACGATGTCAGAACACAACTCAATCAATCGCCAGATCCTCCTCGTTTCGCGCCCGCAAGGTGCGGCAAGCGTCGATAATTTCAAACTCGTCGAGACTCCGCTCGAGCCGCTGGCCGAGGGGCAAGTGCGCGTGCGCAATCACTTCCTCTCGCTCGATCCATACATGCGCAGCCGCATGGACGACTCGAAGTCGTACGCCGCATCGCAGCCGCTCAATGAGGTGATGATCGGCGGGACGGTGGGTGAAGTGGTGGAATCGAAGAATCCGAAGTTCGCGGTCGGCGACAAAGTAGTCGGATCGTACGGCTGGCAGGAATTCGGCACGTCGGATGGCAAGGGCCTGCGTAAAGTCGACGACACTCATATCCCACTTTCAACGTATCTCGGCCCGGTCGGCATGCCCGGCGTAACCGCATGGCTTGGGCTCAACAAGATCATCGCGCCGAAAGCGGGAGAAACGGTCGTTGTCAGCGCGGCGAGCGGCGCGGTGGGAAGTGTGGTCGGTCAGCTGGCGAAAGCGGCGGGCTGCCGCGCGGTGGGCATCGCGGGCGGGGCGGACAAATGCCGCTACGTCACCGAGACGCTCGGTTTCGACGCATGCGTCGACTACAAAGCCGGCAACCTCCATGATGACCTCAAGGCGGCGTTGCCCAACGGTGCCGATGGTTACTTCGAAAACGTCGGCGGCGAGATACTGGACGCCGTGTTGTCGCGCATGAACGCGTTCGGCCGGATTGCGTTGTGCGGGATGATCGCGAGTTACGACGGTTCACCGATGCCGCTCAAAAAACCCGCTCTTCTACTCACGCAACGCTTGAAGGTGCAGGGTTTTATCGTCAGTGAATCGCCGGAAGTGTGGCCCGAGGCGCTCACGCAACTCGGCGGCCTCGTTGCGCAGAAGAAGTTGCAATATCGCGAGACGATTGCGCAGGGCCTGGAAAATGCGCCGGAGGCTTTTCTCGGATTGCTCAAAGGCAAGAACTTCGGCAAGCAGCTCGTCAAGCTGATCTGAACGTTCGGATTTATAAAATCAAAAGGATAGAAAGGAGACAGCGTGGATCAGTTCGACGGCAAGGTGGCCGTAATCACCGGCGCTGGCAGTGGCTTCGGCCGTGAGTTTGCATTGAAGGGTGCGGCGCTGGGCATGAAGCTCGTACTCGCCGATGTCGATGTGAAAGGCCTCGCGGAAACGGTCGAGATGACGCGCGGTTTGGGCGCTGAAGCGCTCGGCGTGCCCACGAATGTCGCCGATGCCGCGCAAGTCGACGCGCTTGCGCGCACGACTATCGATAGCTACGGCGCGGTACATCTGCTCTTCAATAACGCGGGCGTCGGCACGGGTGGCTTCGTCTGGGAAAGCAGCGCGAACGACTGGGCGTGGGTGTTCGGCGTCAACGTAATGGGCGTGGCGAACGGCGTGCGCGCGTTCACGCCGTTGATGCTCGCACAGCAAGAGCCGGCGCATATTGTCAACACGGCGTCGGTGGCGGGCTTGCTGTCGGCGCCGGGCATGGGCGTGTATAACGCATCGAAGCACGCGGTTGTCGCGTTGACGGAGACGCTTTATCACGACTTGAAGATCATCGGCGGTCGGGTGGATTGTTCTTTGCTGTGTCCGGCATTTGTGCCGACAGGCATTGCGAACGCCGAGCGGGCGCGGCCCGAGGGCTTGCGCAACGATGACCCACTGACGGCATCGCAGCGCATGGCCGGCAAGCAGCTCACGAAGGCAGTGGAGAGCGGTAAGCTGAGCGCGAAACAGGTGGCGGAACTGACCTTCGACGCGGTGCGCGAACGGCGGTTTTATGTGCTGACGCACCCGAAGATTCTGGCGTCGGTGCAACTACGTTTCGATGACATCACGCAACGGCGCAATCCGACCGATCCGTTGTCATTGAAGCCGGAGGTGAAGGGGTAGGAAGAGGGTTTGGGCGAGCGGCGCCCCGAATTCGCCGCCCTATGTCATCATCGCGAGCTTCCAACACCCGCCAATTTCCCTGCTCTCATGCCGCTGAATCCTGCCATTGCACAGGTCGTCGAACTCATCGCGAAGGCCAAGCGGCCGGCGTTTCACACGCTTTCGGCTTCCGACGCGCGCGCCTCCTACGAGCGCAGCGCGTTGATTCTCGACATCGCACCGGCCGCGATGTTCGATGTCCACGAGCTCACCATCCCCACGCGTGATCAAGCGTCCATCCGCGCGCGCCTTTATCACCCGGTCGAGCCCAACTGGGCCACGCCCACGCCTACGCTGGTCTACTTCCATGGCGGTGGTTTTGTGGTCGGCAGCATCGATACCCATGACTCGCTCTGCCGACGCCTCGCCGCCGATTCAGGTTGCGCGGTGGCATCGGTCGATTACCGGCTTGCGCCCGAGCACAAGTTTCCGACCGCCGTGCACGATGCCTTCGACGCCCTCACGTGGCTTCACGCGCAAGCGGCGTCGCTGGGGCTCGACAACACGCGCTTCGCAGTGGGAGGGGACAGCGCAGGCGGCACACTCGCCACGGTGTGCGCCTTGCTCGCCCGCGATGCCGGCATCCTGCTACGCCTTCAATTGCTGATTTATCCCGGCGTAAGCGCGCGGCAGGACACCCAGTCGCACGCGCAATTCGCAGAGGGTTTCGTGTTATCGGCGAAAACTATTCAGTGGTTTTTTGCGCAGTATCTTCGCGACGACAAAGACCGCGACGACTGGCGTTTCGCCCCGCTGGACGCACGCGGACCCGTGCCGGATTTCACCGGCGTTGCCCCCGCATGGATCGCCGCGGCCGATCACGATCCGCTCTTCGATGAAGACATAGCCTATGCGGCCAAGCTTGAAAGGGCGGACGTCGTGGCCGAACTGGTCCGCTATGAAGGCATGACGCACGAGTTCTTCAAGATGGGCGGTTTCGTGCCGGACGTGGCGAAAGCGCATGCGGACGCGGCCGATGCATTGCGTCGATACATGAACGTAATAGAGAGATAAAACCCGGCGCCAAGAACTTTACGCGCACAAAGTTTCGCTCGGAGTGAAAAGGTTCTAAGCCGCTCGCACGATCGTGAATGCATCGCTTCGTTCAAACGTGCCGGGACGTTGGATGTTATGTGAACCATCGTCGTCGCTGAGTTCCTTGATCTGCAGCGTCAAGTCACCGTCAACCGCCACCACCCGCAATGCCGTCGTACTGCGCGTGCCATAACCCTCGGACTCAATAAACGCCGCCGACAACACACGCTCGCGCTCGAGCGAGAGACCGGTCGACGGCAGCAGATGGTCATCGGCGAGTTGGGGATTGCGCATGGTCTCGATCAAGCTGTCCAGCGACGGCCGTTCATCGACGTGAAGCAGATCCCTCAACGCGTCGCGTTGCGCGACGAGCTTGGGCCAGGGTGTGTCGAGCAGACTATTCGACAACCCGTGAATGCCGGGGTCGAGCAGGGAAGGCGGGGCATCGGCACGATTGCCGTACCAGGCCAGTTCGCGCCGTGTGAAGTCGCCAACCACCAGATTGAACCCGTTGTACGGATGCCCGTCGCGGGCTACTGCGTCCAGATAGGCCATCGGCGCAACCGGGGCACCCGACAAAAAGTCACTGACCAGCGTACCGCGAGTCGGCGAGTTGGGCCGCACTTCCGCCGGCGCCCGATAGTTCGTCAACGCGGCAAAACGGCCGTCGCGCGTGACGCCGAGCCACGTTCCGCCGCCCGTCAGATCGCGTCCGGCGAGCACTTCCGACGCGTTTTCCCACCAGTGCAACGGCTCGGTTTCACGACGAAAAAACTCGTCGCGATTGGCCGCGAGCGTGAGCAATGGGCGCTCAGCATCAGACGCCGCGGCGTCCGGTTGCCAATCGAAGACAATCAGGCACATGAGCGAACCGTCCGCAATAAATCAGACTTCGCTCGGCAGCGCATACGGCAGCGGCGAGAACTTCAACGCGGGACCGTCCGCCGCACCGACGTGTATCGAACCCTGCTCAAGCGCCGCGAGCTTGATTTCCACGAGCGCATCCACGCCGCCGCCGGGCGCGGGCGCCACATTGACCACGAGGCCGCACGGCTGGCCCGGGTCGTCGGAGTGGAACAGTTCGTCGCCGGCTTTCGCGGTATCGGCATGGGCGAGCGACGTGCGGCGCTTGATCGTGCCGCGATACTGGCTGCGCGCAACCACTTCCTGCCCGGGATAACAGCCCTTTTTGAAGTTGACGCCGCCGAGCACGTCGAAGTTGACCATCTGCGGGACGAATTGCTCCGAAGTCGGCTGCGTGATGCGCGGTTCACCTGCGTGAATATCGAGCCAGTCCCATAACTCGGCCGGCCCGCGCGTGAGCTGTTTTTCAATCTCGGCGAGGCGCGTTTCGACGTCGGCCTTCGGGCCGACCCACAGGAAGCGCGGCCGGCCGGCGGCATCGGGGACGCGGATCAGCGAGCCGAGCGGACCGTCCACTTTCACATGCACGCCGTCGGGCATGGCGTCGAAGAGATGGGACAGCGTCTTGCGAACGTCGCCGGCAAAACCCACCGCAGCGAGAGCCGGCGTGGCATCGACGAGCTTCGCTTTCGCGCGCATCACGAACATCGACAAGCGTTTTTGCACCGATGCCTGTATGTCAGCGGCGAGCATCAGACGCACGGCCTCACCGCACCGCCACATCAAAAACGACGCCAGCAAGCGGCCCTTCGGCGAGCAATAGCCGGCAAGACGCGCGCTTGACGCGTCCAGGTGCTGGACGTCGCTTGTCAATTGCGTGTGAAGAAAAGCAGCGGCGTCGTCACCCGTTGTATCGATGATCCCGAACTGCGTCAGCGGCACGAACACGCCGGCGTGGAGGACGGCGTCGAAGGGAGACGCAAGCGGAGATGAAAGCGATGAAGCGGTCGAAGAATTCATGGACCTGACTTGGGCGATGGCGAGCTTGTATTATATGGGTCTTACTTAGAGCGTGTTTCGCATGTCCCTTTTGAAGAAATGTTTGATCGCGGCTGTCGTCGCGGTCGTGGTTGGCGGTGCGCTCGCTGGGGGCATGTTCAAATGGGCAAATAGCCCGGTCGACCTGGCCTCACCCGAGCTCGACATCACCATCAAATCCCACAGCACGTTACGCAGCGTGGCCCTCCAGCTGGACCGCGGCGGTGCGCACGTCCAACAGCAGTTGTTCGTGCTGATGACGCGCGTGCTGGGTCTTTCCGCGCAGCTCAAGTCCGGTAACTACGCGTTCAAAGAGGGCATCACGCCCTACGAGATGCTGCAGAAAATCGCCCGCGGCGACGTCAATGAGTACGTGTCGACCGTGATCGAAGGGTGGACGTTCCAGAAAATGCGCAACGAACTGGACGGCAATCCGGCGCTGCAGCACGACACGGCCGGCATGACCGACACCGACTTGCTGAAGGCAATCGGCGCGCCGGACGACGTGATTGCTCGGGCGAGCGCGGAGGGCCTGTTTTTCCCCGACACCTATCTCTTCGACAAAGGCACGAGCGACATCGCCGTCTACAAACGGGCGTACAAGCTGATGCAGCAGCGCCTCGCCGAAGCCTGGGCTACCCGCGCGCAGAATTTGCCGTACAAGACGGCTTACGAGGCGCTGATCATGGCGTCGATTGTCGAAAAGGAAACCGGGCGCGCCGCCGACCGGCCGCTGGTCGCGGCCGTGTTCGCGAACCGGCTGCGCATCGGCATGCCGCTGCAAACGGACCCCTCGGTGATCTATGGCCTGGGTTCAGCCTACGGCGGCCGTCTGCGTAAAAAAGACCTGCAAACGGACACTCCGTACAATACCTACACGCGCATGGGCCTTCCGCCCGGTCCGATCGCGTTGCCGGGCGTCGCGGCGCTCGCGGCGACGGTCAATCCTGCATCCAGCACGGCACTGTATTTCGTGTCGCGCGGCGACGGCAGCAGCTTCTTTTCAGACAATCTCGGCGACCACAATCGGGCCGTCGACAAGTACATCCGGGGACAATGATGGTGCGCGGCAGATT
>Ga0302226_10000977_pt1 | contig 22205 bp, 18 predicted proteins | sample II_Palsa_E3_3_FD_193524 | JGI IMG/M metagenome (GOLD analysis project Ga0302226, IMG submission 193524) | Peat permafrost microbial communities from Stordalen Mire near Abisko, Sweden - II_Palsa_E3_3 | ecosystem: Environmental > Terrestrial > Soil > Palsa > Peat permafrost | place: Sweden...
ATCTTTGAGATCCAGAATATGCTGATACCAAATGAGCCAAGTGAATCTAATTCGCAATATTCACAGGTACAAATGCCAAGGGTTACAGCGCCTGCGGGTGGTTGGGGATTTAACAACCCAAGCCCAAACCTGATAGCTGAGTTTGAAGCCGGTGACCCTCGTTTAGCAGCCACCGTTATTTATACCGGCCAAACTACTGTTGAAGGTGACTTCATTGATTCATCGGCACCTAACCCGTACTATAACTATAAATCGTATGTGCCTTTTTCCGAATTTGTTTCTGGCTTTAACACGGGTTGCCAGCAGGATAAAATTGTAATACGTTATGCTGAAGTATTATTAATGAATGCTGAAGCTAACAACGAATCAGGGAATACATCTGCCGCGTTAGCTTCATTAGAAATGGTAAGAGCAAGGGCAAGAGAAGGAAATGCCGCAATTTTGCCCGCGGTTACAACTACAGACCAAACCGCTTTACGTGCCGCCATTTATCATGAAAGAAGAGTGGAAATGGGCATGGAATTCGACCGCCATGCTGACGTAATACGCCAGGGCCGTGGTGCCGCTGTATTTGGTCCGCAAGGTTTTGTTACCGGCAAGAGCGAAGTTTGGCCTATCCCTCAAAATGAAATTGACTTGAGTGGTGGTACACTTACTCAAAACCCTGGTTATTAATTTATTAAGAAGATAATAATTGTTTACTCTCATAGGTTGCCCGGTGAATGCCGGGCCGCCTTTTATATGTTTAACTAATAGTGGCCATTCAGCATAATTAAAAATATAAAGGCACGAGGTTTTTTAACAGTGCGATGATTAACATAATTTAAAACTACCGCACCGGCTTACTCTGGAGTTTATTTATGAGTTGCCCCGTTGCAAACCGGAATAAAAAACTTAAATGAAAAAATTACTTATACTTCCCTTTCTTATTCTCTCAGCCTTTTGTTGCCAGGCGCAATCCACAAAGAAAAATGTGGTTAGCGATGGCATTAAACCCGTAGGCATCATCAAGAATTTATCTGATAGTGCTTTGCTTGATGTAGTGCAGCGTCAAACCTTCCGCTATTTTTGGGATTTTGGGCACCCGGTAAGTGGCCTGGCCCGAGAACGCAGCAATACTTCTTATAACTATGGCCCCGAAGTAGTAACCATTGGTGGTTCCGGATTTGGCATTATGGGTATTGTGGTGGCTACCCAACGAAAATGGATCACCCGCGAGCAGGCAGATGATCGCATGCTTAAAATTGTACGCTTTTTATATAGAGCCGACTCTTTCCACGGCGTATTCCCGCATTGGTTAAATGGCGAAACAGGTAAGGTAATACCTTTCGGTCGCAAGGATGATGGGGCAGATTTGGTAGAAACATCGTACATGTTTGAAGGATTATTATGTGCACGCCAGTACTATAATGCCGATAACGCCAAAGAGCGGGAGATCCGCGACAAAATAAATGGGATGTGGAATGATATTGAATGGAACTGGTTCACGCGCCACGGTCAGGATGTGCTGTACTGGCACTGGTCGCCAAATAATGGTTGGGCCATGAATTTCCCCATCCACGGCTTTAACGAGTGTTTGATAACCTATATTTTAGCGGAGTCAGGTACAAGATATCCGGTTGCCCCATCTGTTTATCATAAAGGTTGGGCGCAGGGTAGTTTCTTTAAAAACGGAAAAACATTTTATGGGCATAAATTACCTTTAGGCTTTGATTATGGTGGTCCACTGTTCTTCTCACAATACTCCTTCATGGGGCTCGATCCAAAAGGGTTAAAAGATGAATACGCTGACTATTGGGAGCAAAATCAAAATCATACCCTAATCAACAGGGCATACTGTGTTGATAATCCGAAGAAATTCAAAGGTTACGGCGAAAACTGCTGGGGCTTAACCGCCAGCGATAATTACGAGGGCTATAATGCCCAATCGCCAACCAACGACCTGGGTGTTATTACGCCAACCGCGGCTTTATCAGCTTTCCCTTACACGCCAAAATACTCTATGCAGGCTTTGCGCCATTTTTATTATGATCTGGGCGATAAAATATGGGGACAATATGGCTTTACCGACGCTTTCAGCGAATCACATAACTGGTATGCCAAATCATATTTGGCCATTGACGAGGGACCGATTGTAGTGATGATAGAAAACTACCGCAGCGGCCTGCTGTGGAACTTGTTCATGAGCTGCCCTGAAGTAAAAGCGGGATTAAAGAAGTTAGACTTTGAAGGTCCGAAAATAAACTAAATTAGAATTCCTGAATACCAAATACAACGCAATATGTTACGTAAACCTCTTTTACTTTTTATGCTGATCGTATCAGCAAGCAGTGCCTTTTCGCAGGTTGTATCACCAGCACAACAGAAAAAAATGGATGCCTTTATCAATAACCTGATGTCGAAAATGACACTGGATGAAAAGATAGGGCAATTAAACCAGGTATCGGTTGGCTTTGATGTTACGGGCCCGATAGTAAGTAAAAATGTGAACGAAAATATAGAGAAAGGAAACGTAGGCTCGGTATTAAATACTTATACCCCTGACGCGGTGCGTAAACTACAGCAAATAGCAGTTGAGCATACCCGTTTAAAAATTCCGTTGCTGTTTGGTTACGATGTTATCCATGGGCATAAAACCATATTCCCTATACCCTTAGGTTTGGCATCAAGCTGGGATCTGGACATGATTAAACAAACTGCAGTTATCGCCGCGGAAGAAGCCAGCGCTGATGGGCTTAACTGGGTATTCTCGCCGATGGTTGATATCGCCCGCGACCCACGCTGGGGCCGCATTGCCGAAGGCTCGGGTGAAGATACCTGGCTAGGATCACAAATAGCTAAAGCGATGGTAGAAGGTTATCAGGGCGACACTTATTTAAACAATGATAAAGTAATGGCCTGTGTTAAACACTTCGCGCTATACGGCGCGGTTGAAGCGGGACGCGATTACAACACCGTAGACATGAGCGAGCATAGGATGTTCCAGGATTACCTGCCACCTTATAAAGCCGCTATTGACGCGGGCGCAGGTAGCGTGATGTCGTCATTTAACGAGATCAATGGCGTACCGGCAACCGGTAATAAATGGTTGATGACCGATCTGTTGCGCAATAAATGGGGCTTCAAAGGTTTGGTAGTTACGGATTACACCGCTATCAACGAAATGATAAACCATGGCATGGGCGAAACTACCTATGATGTGGCAAAGGTTGCACTTGATGCAGGTATCGACATGGATATGGTTGGCGAAGTGTTTTTAGATAACCTGAAACAATTAGTTAAAGATGGCAAAGTACAACCATCACAAATTGATGTAGCCTGTCGAAGGGTATTAGAGGCAAAATACAAGTTAGGTTTATTTGCTGATCCGTACCGTTATTGCAACGATGAGCGCGCGCAAAAAACCATCATGAAACCGGAATTTTTAGAAGCGGCTACCGAAGCTGCGAAAAGAAGCATCGTGCTACTAAAAAACAGCAACAATACCTTACCGCTAAAAGCAACCGGCTCAATAGCACTGGTTGGTCCGTTGGCTGACGATCATCGCGATATGATTGGCCCATGGAGTGGTGCCGGTGATTGGCAAAAATCGGTTACGGTATTAGAAGGTATTAAAAAACTTGCCGGTAACCAGGTACAGATCAACTATGCCAAGGGAGCAAACATTACCAACGACGACTGGATGATCAAACGCTTAGGTGCTGATCAACTAAATAATGATACACGCCCGGCCAACGAAATGATTGACGAAGCGGTAAACGCTGCTAAAAAATCAGATGTTATAGTGGCTGTTGTGGGGGAATCCTATGGCATGTCGGGTGAGGCGGCGAGCCGTTCAGAGATAGGCATTCCATCGGCACAAGAAGACCTGCTTAAAGCTTTAAAAGCTACAGGTAAACCAATGGTAATTATCCTGATGAATGGTCGCCCATTAACCCTTAAGTGGGAAAATGGCAACGCCGATGCCATGCTCGAAACCTGGTTTGCGGGTACCGAGGCAGGTAATGCTATTGCCGATGTTTTATTTGGCGAATACAATCCATCAGCGAAAATTACGGCAACCTTCCCGCAGGATGTTGGGCAGATACCTTTGTATTACAGCCACAAAAATACAGGCAGGCCGTATCAGGGCGATTTTATTGATCGTTACAAATCACGTTACCTGGATATATCTAATGATCCCTTGTATCCATTTGGCTTCGGTTTAAGCTATACTACGTTTGCTTATAGTGATGTAAAACTGAACAGCAACACCATTAAACCCGGCCAATTGCTGCAAGTAAGTACTACTGTTACCAATACCGGTAAATATGATGGTACCGAGATTGTGCAATTGTATACCCGCCAAATGGTAGGCTCGGTAACACGCCCGGTTGAGGAATTGAAAAACTTTAAAAAAATATTCCTGAAAGCAGGCGAAAGCCAGGTGGTCAACTTTACCATCAGCTCTGCTGATCTGCGTTTCTATGACATCAACATGAAATACACCTATGAGCCCGGCGACTTTAAAGTGTTTGTAGGAACAAACTCACGTGATGTTAAACAAGCTGATTTTAAATTGACGAATTAAAAAGCTGTTTAAACATGATAAAACTATCGTCATTGTCTGAACTCGAATTTTTATATAGAAACAAGATTCAATCTTTATAAATAATAAAGTCCCCCGGAAAATCACTTCTGGGGGACTTTGTCATTTATTGACCTTTATAACGCCAATAATTAATTAGCAGTCCAGGTGTTATTCTTCATGTCGGCATCTACAAATATGCCACCATCTATAGTGATAGATTTTACTTCTTTTATTGTTTTGATATTTACCGAAATGTTTTTCTGATTCTTTTCCCAAACTATTGGTGTTTGGTGGATGGTTTCGGTTGTGCCATCAGCATAAGTCAAAATCGCATCAAACGGAACAGCAAAGCCTCCTATGTTTGTTATAGATAAGTTATACCCATTAGATGCTTTCTCCACTTTGTCTAAACTCAGATCGATATAATAGGGGGTATAAAACCAGTTATAAAAAAACCAGTCCAACTTTTTGCCAGAGCCCTCTTCCATCGAATAAAAATAATCCCACGGAATAGGATGTTTGCCATTCCAGTTGCTCATATAAGTTTGCAATGCTTTTTTGAATAAAGCATCACCCAACATATCTTTTAAAGCCAGGTAACTTAATGATGGTTTGCCATAAAAGTTATCCCCTGCATTAAAAGTTGTTTCAGGCGAAGGTGTGATTATAGGCATTTCTTTTGCATGCGGGCCATGCGTCCAGCTGTTAACGCGAAATTTCTTGTAAAAATCATCCGCTACTGCTTTACCTTTTTCGGCAGTACCTATCAATAGTTCAAAGGTAGTTGCCCAGCCTTCATCCATAAAAGCATAATAGCTTTCATTAGTACCCATATAAAAAGGGAAATAAGTATGCGCTATTTCATGATCCTGCACTAATTGCGCGAAACCCAGATCTGTTTCGTGGCTATCATTCACCATCATTGGGTATTCCATATCGGCATAACCCAGCACCGATGTTGTTTTAGGGAACGGATAAGGCACACCCGGCAAATTATGCGAGAACCAACTTAAAGCATTCCTGGCAAATTGCACATAGTGATGAAAATCCTGCGCGCTATCAGCAAAAGCAGCCTGTACAGCTGTGCGGCGTTGTGTTTTATCATCAACCAAAACACTTGCAGCATCCCAATCATAATTGTCGCTTACGGCAAAAGTTACATCTGTAATGTTGTTGGCCGTCCATACCCAGGTATTTGTTTCATTTTGCGCGGTAATATTTTTGTTAGCCAAATCCTGCGGCGTGGCAATATGTACGGTTGAATCGCTGGTCATTGATTCTTGCAGTTTTTTAGCAAACTCCGGTTGTAATACCTGGTTCGCGTTCTGCAATGTACCGGTTGACCATACCAGATAATTCTTAGGGACAGTTACATGCAAAGTATAATCGCTAAAATCATTATAGAACTCTAAACCGCCGTTATGTGGTTGTGTATCCCATCCTTTATAATCATCATAAACCGATACACGGGGGTAGAAATAAGCCAGGTAAAAAGTAGTGGGATTAATAACACCCTCCCGGCCTTCACGGGTTGATAATTGGTAATGCCAGCTAATGTTAAGTTTTATTGAATCATGTGGCATTAATGGTGAAGCTAAGGCAACCATTTGATTAGTTGTTATGGCCGTTTTATTATCCCAACTGGCTTTAGCGCCATTTATCTTAATGTCGTCAACAATTATGCCTGCAGCACTATCTGCTAAACCTCCTCTTCTGCCGTGTGCAAGGTGGACATTTTCAATCAGTTTCATATTTAAACTATCCAGCACGTCCGGGCTGTTATTAAAATACGTTATTTGTTCAACGCCATTAATTACCCTGTTTGGGGGGGTAATGGTCACAGAGATATTGTACCGGGCATGATTTTCCCAGTATTTTTTACCGGGTTTACCGCTTAATGATCGGGTGCCTTTTGTATAGGCCTGTTCTATCCTTGGTGGGATAGTTAGCGTTTGCGCATCAGCAAGAACTAATGTTAAGCAAAAAGAGACAGATAAAATAATTGATTTTAACATCGATTGAATTTTTTGTGAATATAATTAAAGTTGTTTGGAATAATCAGTAGAAGTTCATCTGCTCGCTATAACAACAAGCTTTCGGACTAGGCCTGTTTCGGGTTTCGCTTACAACTCTAATATCTGATATAGTGTGAGTTGATATTATGAAACCCTGGCAGAATACTTGAACCCGCTATACCGATTGTTAGTTATTTTACCGGTCTTAATCCATTTAAATATATCCACATATTTAAATGATATATCGTACAAAACCAACCCGTCCGGTACACTTACATTATCGTTAGTCTCAGCAATAGTAATATGGCCCTCTGAATCTACCGGGTTTATCCCCATTGATATTTTGTTGGCGAAGGGGGTCTCGTGGAATCTTTTGATTAAATCTACCGTGGCTAGATCCCTGTCACAAATTTTAAAATAGTATTTACTTTTATCCTTGATTTTGTTCATTCTTGATAATCTCCTGGTCCATTTTACTTCAGCGTCTTCATTGCTTGCATAGTGCATAAAATGTATTTCAATGTCATCAAGTTTGCCTATTGGGTAATTCATCGGCGAGTTGCCCCATTGGGATGTAGTGGTGAACTTTAAGGGGAGGGATAAATAATAATCAAAGTTCTCCACTAATTTTACATAGTCTGGCCCAAAAAGAAATAAGCCAACAAATGGCGTGTTATATTCTCGGTTTAAACGTTTGTAAATTTCTGCACCCCAGCAATTATTTGAAATTATAACAAATTCTTTTTTTCCGATTAATATCCGATCCAATTTTGTTGTTCCATTTTTCAACCACTTCCTTACCCTTTGTTTAACCATTATTACTGCTATTTAGCGGTATTAAATTAGTAATAATATTTAAATAAAAGGCCCCCGTCTTATTACACATATTCGCTTGTGAATATTGATTAAGTATTTGCTTACTACTTTTAATAATCAAGAAATGTTAATATTTGAGTCTTTAAGTTGGAGATATAACAAGGTAATTTACTTATTGCGCCGATATTACCAACTAAATTCTGCAAGCCGGTAATTTATTTGAATTACCGGCTTGCAGAATTTTTAAGGTTTAGGTAGGATGTTGTGTATATTAAAAGGTGATCTTTCTGAGATAGTATTCCGAAAGATCATTGTTTCCCTGAGTGAAATAGATATTACTTGTAGGGTCAGCCACCATATTAAATGCCCCGCCAATTTCCGCGGTACCAAACGGGCCATCAACATTCCCGATTTTCCCTGTCATTACGGTGGATATTTTTGCAGCCGAATTTACTTTAAGCAATACAAAAGAGCTTGTCGTAATATACGTGTATATATTTCCGAACTTATCGGTTACTATATTAGTACCAAAAGTAGAATTGGTGCCGGTATTGTATAAGTTGGCGGCTATAACGGATTGCACACCCTGTGGGCTGATTTGATTGAGGCTGATCTCACCGGTATTATTTGATTGTGTATAAGTAGCATAAATCACATTTCCGTTTTTGTCGATAGCAAAATCCGCGCTGAAATTACTTATTAAAAACTGGGAGTTACCTCCGGACACTACTTTATAAATACCTGCGGCATTGCTAAAATAAAAGGTCCCATTGTAAATGCCTGTATACTGTACCTGAAGTTTCTTATCGGGGTTTATATCAGTAAATTCAGTACTCGCCACTCCAGACTGCGTAATTTTTAAAACGTTTGCCGTGCCCGCGCCATTTACATTTACGGTATAAATATTCCCCAACGAATCACTGGTTAAGCATTCTATTTTATTATAAGCTAACGTGTCATTACTAGTTACTTGTGGCAATGTATAAAAGGCGGTTTTACCGCTGTTGCCGTCATATTTATATATGGTGTTGCCGCCATAGGCCAGGGCGTACAGCTCCCCGCTATTATCGGTAGTTATGTAATAATACGAACCGGTAGCTAAAGTAGTAACAGTTGAGTCCGTTGATTTGGATTTTACTAAAAGTCCGTCCTTTTTACAACCTGGTAGCAGAATTGTTGGAAGGACGAACAGAGCCGCTATAAATAATAATGTATTTTTCATGGTTTAAGTTTTTAATGATTAATGTGTGTTAGTTGTAGCATGCATACATTTACATTACGCAACTAAAATTCAAAACGCGGGGTGGGCTTGCATATATTTTATAAATTAAGCCGGGGATAAGCAAACGCAATTTATTTTTAATTGTACCCCGCGTTTTACCATTAAAGCACGTAAGGCAATTAAGGATGTTAAGGATTTAGCGTGTTTATATAATGAATGGATCTTTCTAAGAAGCAGGTTACACAACTGGTAAATGGTTGCATAGGCAATGAGCGTAGTGCTCAGGAAAGTCTGTACAGGCACTTCTATGCCCAAATGTTGCGTATCTGCTATCGCTATTTAAAAACGAATGATCTGGCGCAGGAAGCTGTTAACGAGGGTTTTTTAAAGGTTTTTCAGAACATTAAAACATTTGATGCTCATAAAGGCGACCTGGGAGCGTGGATATGTACTATAATAATCCGTACCGCTATCGACTATAATCGTAAGGAATTTAAGTTTTTCATGGAGGGCTTTGATGACCAGGACACGGATGATTTTTTTTTAGAACCCAGTATGCTTAGTAAGCTGTATGCCGAGGATCTGCTTAAAACGATACAACAACTACCTGATGCTACGCGGGTTATTTTTAACCTGTCGGTGATTGATGGTTATTCGCACAAAGAAATAAGTACACAATTAAATATTACCGAAGGTACCTCGCGATGGCACCTTGCGGAAGGCAAAAAGAAGTTAAGGGCCTTATTAGTAAGCCCTGATAATAGTTCACAACCAACTGATAATACAGCAAAATGAAAGATTCAGCGTGGTATAATAAACTCTGGCAAACCAAAATGCAGGAACTTCCTTTACAGGGAGATGAGCATGATGCGTGGCAAAAAATGCAGGGTTTGTTGGATCAGCATATGCCTGTAAACAGTACGGTTATCACGCCAAAGGCAGGGACATCAGTATGGGTAAAACTGATGTACGTTTTAGCTACTATTATCGGCGCCGCTATATTGTACTATGCCACTACCCATATGCTGGTACATCACCATGAAAAAACAAATAGGCCAACTGGCAAACATACCCGGATAATTACAGATAGCGCTGCTAATAAAAGTAACCTAACCACCGCAGGTTCACCAACTGGCAGTGCTGTTTATCGTACGAAGAATACCACGAACAGTAATGTTAACAAAAATAACGGGACTCAAAATGTGCTTAATACATCTGTAACATCAGGCAAATCCCTATCTGCCACTAATGGTAATGTAAATAGCGCTGCTATTAACGTGAATAAAGCTGGCGTGAAATATACTACAAATAATGCTGCTATATCAAGCGCTAAATCCTCAGGGGTAAATAACATAGCGGTGGGTGGCAGCAATACACATCGAAACAGAACAGCTAACCATTTAGCAGCCCGAGGAAATAGCGGTGCATTGACAACCCCTGGGGCTGGTTCATATAATCAGGATTTGCAAACAGAGGTATTTCAGCATCATTCCACCAATCGTTTTCATTCCAAGGTGGAGAAAGAAAATAACGACACATCTAGAAATAACAAACAATTGCTTGCTGATCAAAACTCAATAAAAACAAATGGCGTAGTGTTATCTAATACAGGAAGTACCATAACCGGAGCCAGCACAAGCGGTACAACACAGAACGTTAACTCAACAGATCTATCTGCAAAAACAGATAACCCTACATCTGTAAAAGGGGCTGCTGCAAAGCAAGTGGCAGATGCTAAGGGCAAAAATCAATCAAATAAGTCTGGACTGAAAAGCAAGGCTTCGGTCACCCAAAAAACAACTAATTCTAAGTTTACTGTTGATCTTAAACTTGGCGCAAATGCCAACAAAGGCTCAAACCTGAACCCATTTTTTGGGGTTATGGGTAATTATCGTTTACATAATAAATGGGGAGTATCTATTGGGGCTAACATGTTATCAGCCAGGATCATTTCGGGTAGTTATGGCAAGGGCAATCTAAATTATATTACCATAGGCGATAGCAGTAAAAAAATCACCCATAATAGCGGCCAACTAACTATAAGCAGTACCAGAAAAATATATTATGTTGATGTGCCAGTACTGGTTACTTACAACGTTTCAGATAAATTTACCCTTAAAGCAGGCCCGGTTATCAGCATCCCTATAAAAACCGAAGCAAATAAAAACGCGTTAGGGCCATTAAGCAGCTCTGCCGACACCACAACGCTACGCACAGTAACGCCTTATGTAAACAGTACAACTATAAGCAGTAAAGTAAACTTTAGCTTCTCCGCGGGGGCACAGTATAATGTAAAAAGGTTTTATTTCGACGCGACATATTTACAGGGATTGAGCCCGTACACCATAGGCTCTGGTTTAGGGTCGGGCAAAATATATTACCGTACTGTTCAAATTGGTATTGGCTACCATTTGTTTAAATCAAGAAGCCAGTAATTATAATTAATTACTGGCTTTTGCAGGACAGGCGAGAATATAAACACAAGCCTGCATCTATTATTATTTAATATGTAACCAACGTGGAAATGTTATCCCGCAATGCTTTTTAAAGTGCTGATACTTGGCAACAGGCAATAAGCAGTTCCGCGTGTAATAACAAAATGAGGCAGGCTATCTATAGTTATAGAACCATTTGCTGTAGGGATATTATATGACCTATCGGCACCGGGCATATCCCTGTTAGCTATTAAGCCATCCTGCCCTTGTTGTAAAGGAAAACTATTAGCGAAATTGGTCGTATTTATCCACGAATAAAGCAACTCGAACTGTGTAGCGATTGATCCGCACAGAAAAAGACCGATCAATCCGCGTTCTCCGTCATAACTCTTCAAAGTAGGTGGTGCGCCATAAGGCATACCCCGCCTTATTAAGCGTGGAACGGGACTTGGTTCTGATGGATTTAGCACCTCATCCCTTGGATTACCTACCCGGGTATGGGCGGCAAAGGGGCATTTCATGCCGGTAGTATCACCCTTATACCCGAAATCGGTTGCATGGCTGGTAGCCACATCTGGGGCGTTGGGTGATAATTCAAGTGGCGAACCATTTCTCCACCTGCCGTTTAACTTTGCAGCAATCCATTCCTGTGCATATTCAGGGGTTTGTTGTATTTCCTTGGGAGCCTTTGGTGCATTGGTAACCAGAAAATCATCAAAAGCCTTTACATCCTGGTATAGCATCCTGAACGCGTTATAACACCCGTCTTTGGCAAAATCACCCGCGGGGTTATCACCAGTTGGGCCTGGGCCTGCATCTGAAAGAGGGTAGCCGATAAGAAAATTTCTTAAGTCGCCGGTATCATTAGGGTCCGCCGGATCATTCCATACCAGATCTGGCTGATCAATCCCATCCAAATAACCAAAATGAACAACATTACGTGGCATTAAGGCATACTCTTCCAGCCTTTTAGTACCATTATCTACCGGTAAAAATTCTGTAAGCTTATTGGCCTTGGCAGCATCTGATACTATTGATACAATTATTGCAAGCGCTTCGGAAGTCAGGGCGTAAGTGTGTACAACACAATCAACATGTTGTTCGTCGGTGTCGTTTCCAAATGCCCAGCCCCCTGGATCGCTTACTCCCCAATCATTCAGTGACCCTTGTGAACCTGCTGAGGTCGGGCCCTCTACAAATGAATTAGGGAAATATTCCAGATAGGTTTCACTAAGATCGCTTGCCGTTTTTATGCCATTATAAGTAAGTCCTATGTTGAGCATTATATCAGGTTTTGCATCGCCCCAGCTTTCAGCCGATTGTATGTAAGGGAGTATAATTTTGATAAAGTTTTTAGCCCCTTCCTTATCATTAAACTGAAAAATCAGGTGGCAGGAGTAGGGATGCGTAAACCCGCGCAATATCATCCCCTGTATATTGGATTTATCGGGTATTGAATTGTTATTTGTTGTTGTCATGATAAGGTTTTATTAAGAGCCAACAGCCAAAAAATGGACTATTGGCCCAGAAAATAGAATAAGCTTATACGCTTTGTTTTGGAAGAACCAGCTCTTTAGCGGTGCTGTTAATCTCCTTCACTGTTTTTGTGTAAGCTTCGTAAAGGTCGCCTGGTTTTCCTGGTGATGCCGATTTGCTCAGATTATTTTTATTGATAAAATTTTCAAAGCCTGTAAGGTCTTTTACCGGAGGGTTTGGTGGGGTTAACGCTATTGCCGCGATACCCGCAAATGCTTGCTGTGTAGACGGGTTTTTCCAGAAGAAGCCGAGATAAGGATTCATCGGGCCATCAAATGTGGTGATCAGTAAAATAGCATAAGTGCCTTGCCCTGAAGCATTGGGAATAAGTGCAACCCGTGCATAATGCACAATAGCCGACTCGTCAAGGCCTGTGGTTACGCTTTTTACAAAATTTTGATAGGCTAGTTGTGCTGCAGCCTGTGATACCGCGTCCTGTTTAATCGGAACGTAGAGGGTTAATGGATTTGCCATAATATTTGATTTAGGTATTAGATAATGCTTACTCTGTTAAAGGCTTTTCAGCATACGCCATTTATATTTAAAATATGATACTTCGTGATTCGGTTTAGATAGAGGCTTAATTAAATAATCGCATATCAAACATAAATATCTCTGTTTAATATAAAATAGTTTATTTAACTATAATGGCAGGGTAATTAAACCCTATTTTACTATGGTTTTGAGTACAAATCAACTCCTTAAATAGGATTATAGCCCCTGTTGTTATAAATGTTGTGTTTATTTGTACCTTGAAAGGAAATGCTGAAAAGCAAACACATCTATTATGCCACCAGAGATCAAACAACCGCCGGTAGAAAAAACTAATTTACATCCCCGTAATTTGCATCGGCAAGGTTATGATCTGGATTTGCTGATGAAGATCACCCCGGAACTGACCAAGTTTGTAAAGCCGAATAAATACGAAACTAAATCTATAAACTTTAGTGATCCGGAGGCTGTGAAAACCTTAAACCGGGCACTGCTTAAACAATATTACCGCATTAAACATTGGGATATCCCCGAAGGTTATTTGTGCCCGCCAATACCCGGCCGGGCCGATTATATTCATTACATGGCTGATCTTTTGGCTGAAAGTAATGGCGGAACAATTCCAAAAGGAGAACAGGTTAAAGTTTTGGACGTAGGGACTGGCGCTAATTGCGTTTACCCGATAATTGGTAACAGCGTTTATGGTTGGGAGTTTGTGGGCACGGATATTGATCCGGTCGCGATCACTTCGGCTAATGAGATCATCACAAAAAATAATAAAATAAAAGATAGTATTATATGCCGCTTGCAAACTAACGCCGCCGACGTCTTTAAGCGGGTAATAAAGCAAGATGAGGTTTTTGATCTGACTATTTGCAACCCGCCATTCCATGCTTCATGGCAGGAGGCTCAGGCGGGTACTAATCGTAAATGGGATAATTTAAATAATGCCAAGTCACAAGCCCCGGTATTAAACTTCGGCGGAAAAAATAACGAGTTATGGTGTAAAGGTGGCGAGGCGGCTTTCATCAGAAGAATGACGGATCAAAGCGCCTTATTTGCTAAACAGGTGCTATGGTTTACTACGCTGGTATCCAAAAAAGAAACGCTGGTAGGTGTTTATAAAGGATTAAGAACTGTTGCCGCGAAAGATGTAAGAACCATCAGCATGTCGCAAGGCCAAAAGGTGAGCCGTATTGTAGCCTGGACTTTTTTAGATGAAGCAGAACGCGCGGCCTGGAAACAAAAGCACTGGAGTGATAAATAAACCGCGATGCCTGATCCTAAAGTTAAATACAACAAAACAAGGATTGCGCCCACCCCAAGCGGATTTTTACATATAGGCAATGTATTATCCTTTGCCATTACCGTTGCTTTGGCTAAACAAAACAGCGCAAAAATACTGTTGCGGATTGATGATATTGACCAGGCAAGAGCCAATAAGCAATATGTACAGGATATTTTTGATACGCTGAATTTTTTAGAGATCCCATGGGATGAAGGTCCGCGGGAAGTAAAGCAGTTTGAGGACGAATATTCACAACTGAATAGGATGGGTTTGTATAATGAAGCCTTAAAGCATTTACAAGCTAACAAATTGGTTTATGCCTGCAACTGTTCGCGTAAGCAATTGAGCGAGAGCCCGTGTAGTTGCTATGAGAAACAACTACCATTAACCGCCGATAATGTAAGCTGGCGATTAATAACATCTCCAACCAATGGGCTTATTGTTAAAAACTATAACGGCGAATTGATACAAGCAACCTTGCCCATGGAGATGAATAACTATGCGGTAAGAAGAAAAGATGGTTTCCCTGCATATCAGCTTACATCCGTTATTGACGATTTATATTATGGCGTTGATCTGGTAGTGAGAGGGGAGGATTTGTGGCATTCCACATTAGCGCAACATCAATTAGCAATAGCATTAGGGAAGAATGATTTTAACGATATTACATTCTATCATCATCCCTTAATTAAGGATTCAGCGGGTAATAAGTTATCTAAGTCGACTGGTGCAACCTCCGTTAAATATTTGCGTGAGCAAGGCAAAAGCACAAGAGATGTTTACCAATCGATCGCAACGATAATTGGTATCAATGAGCCTGTACATAATTGGGAGCAGTTAGCGGGCATTATGATAAATAAATACTAAGTTTAATATGTTTAGCGATTGAAAGGTACAGAAAAACGTCAGATTCAGGGTTTGGGTGGTGCGATTCTCCTCTCAAGAGGGGAACTATAATAACGCCCATATTTCCAATCGCTAAACACACTAAGTTTACTCATTATTAAGAATCATGTTTACAATAGACCAAATTAAAGCAGCCCATTCCGAAGTGGAAAGCGGTGCGGATTTCCCAAAATACATTCAGGATATTAAAACTTTAGGCGTTAAAGCCTTTACTACTTATGTAAGCGACGGCCGCACTGAGTATCATTCTGTTGATGGGGATTCTGTACAGTCGCCGGGCATGTATGGTGCTTTGCCAATCTCGGATGAGACTAATATTGAGGAATTTAAGCAAGATCTGGAGATACATCAGAATGGCGAAACAGGCTACTACCGGTTTTGCCAGGACTGCGCCAGATCGGGCATTGAAAAATGGGTAGTTGAACTGGACAACATGACCTGCATTTATTACGACAATGCAGGCGTTGAAGTATTGGTTGAACAAATACCGATGGCTTAATAGATCAAATATCCTTTACATTGTCGGCCGTAATCCAGCCGGTATTGCCATTAGGCAGCTCTATCTCTATCCAGTTTTGATTGGTTTGATTGACATTCACCTTGGTTCCATCATGAATTACAAAAAGAGGCTTGGCGTTTAAGTCCGGCGAGCCCTTTACAATAACCGAATTGCTGAAAACAATAGCCTGATGATGTCCGTCAAAATAACTTACCTGCCTGTTCGCCATAAAGATATATACGATACCGGCGAGAATGCCAATAACCCCGACATAAAAGGTTGCTTTTTTGATGATATACGAACGGGTAAACAGGTACCAGATCAATAACGCGAATCCACCAATAAAAAACAGCACACCTAAGCCTGCCAGTTTATTCACAGGTAAAAACAGGATAAAACTATGCCACCAGCGGTTCACGAAGAATTCGGGTTGCGGCTCTATTTTATCGGCTATTTTAAGGTTCGCGAATTGTATGTTAATGCCAATGTCCTGATCATTTGGGGCAAGCTTATGCGCTTTTTCGTAATACAGGATAGCGGATGGCATATCATCCATTTTATAATAGGCATTGCCTGTATTAAAATAGATCACCGCCGATTGATACCCTTCATTCAATATCTGTTGGTAAGCCTGTACCGCCTCTGGGTAATGTGCTTTGGCGTATAGTTGATTGGCTTTATCAAAAAGCGCGTTCACTTTATCATCACCCAAAGAAAACATAGGCAATGCAAGCATTAACAGCAGGTACAACCCGCGGTTTAGCCGGTTATATTTTATCTTCAATTTCATTGATCGTGTTTTTTGCTTTATCAAATACCTGTTGTTCTGATATGCCTGTTACAGGGGCAAAACGAGCCATTTCGCATAGGTCCATCGTATCAACCAATTGGGTAATAATGGTGCTGTCTAATTTGCGTGCCTGTAATTGCGTTATAATATTTTCTTTATTTAAATCCGATACCGGGATGTTCAGCTTATCACTCAAATAACCATAAAGGCCTTTGGCAACAGCATCATAAAATGCGGATCGGTTGCCTGCTGTTAACTCCTTCTGCGCAAAAGCTAAATGTTTAGCCGCCATTCTGCTGGCTTCGCGACTGCGCACCCTTACAATATCGCTGTTATATTCAGTCATCCACCTGCGATAAAATAAAGCACCTATAAATAAAACAGGCCCTAATAAAAGCAGTATGTAGTATAATGCCGAATTATAAAATCCTTCGCCATCTTTAAACACATCCGCTGATGTTGTTTTGATGTACCTGATGTCGTTGCCCAGCAATTTAATATCCTGTTGCTCCGAAGAGTTAAAGGCAGGTACATTGGCTTGCGCATCGCCTTTATCAACCTTAATAGTAAATGGCTTGGTTGGTATGGTTACGTATTTTTGGGTTGATGGATTAAAGAAGGTAAATTCAACCGGGTTCAAAGTAAAGTTTCCCTGGTGGCGCGGTATAAGCAAATAGCTAAACTGCCTGCTGCCGGAAACACCATTTGAATCCACCACAATATGGTCGTTAGTTTTTGGGTCATATTTCTCTACATCAACAGGCGGCGCTATTTTGGGCGAGTTAATCAGGTTAAGATTGCCTGTTCCTGAAATATCGATGGTATAGTTAAGCGTTTCGTTAGCTTTTAATTCTTTCTTATCTACATCGCTGTAAACGGTATAATTACCTACAGCCCCGGTAAAATCTGCAGGTTTGCCCGCTGTTGGCAAGGCCATAGCATGTATAGTTATAGGCTGACTTTTGGCTGAATATTTAAGGTCTTTAACGTTACCATACATATCATCCAAAACATTGCGTGATGGCAGCCTTAGCTCCACCATAAAGGTAATGGCTAAAGGATCGATTGTCAAATCGCCGGCGTGCTGCGGGAAAAGCATAGATTGCTTTACTGTAGTAACATTATAGCGTATGCCTTTATAAACTTCGCTTTTCCAGGTGTTTTGCCCCTTGCTTTGTACATCCTGGTTCCAGAACCCATTCAGATCGGGTGCTTTATCAGGCTGGCCGCCTAAAATGCCAACACGGGTATATATTTTATAATATACTTTAATTTGTTCGCCTACGTAAGCACGGGTTTTATCGGTTACGGCACGAACGAATATTTGTTTTGACAGATCTTTGGTATCAACTTTAGGGTTATCATCAGGTGCCGCTGCTTGTGCTTGCTGTGCCTGTTGTGGTGGCGCCTGTCCCTTTACCTTAATTTTTATGGAATTGGTAGTTAATGTATGCCCATTTAAAACAATCGCGGCTTCATCAATTGTAAACGTTCCTTCTTTGGTTGCAGTCAAAATATAGCCATAAGAAATACTCATGGTTGAAACGCCATTTATAGATGCGAAGCTTGACGAGATGTTAGGGCCCGACAGTACCTGGAAATCATGAAAATCGGGTTGGGTATAGTGTGTGCCACCCGCATTTATGGTAAAGTCAACTTCGAATTGCTCGCCTACGCCAACGTTAGTTTTGCTTGCAGTGGCAACAAATTTGCCTTGTGCAAAAAGCAAGCTTGTGCAAAGCAGCAATCCTATTATAAGGGTAATTCTCTTTTTCATTTATAGGGGTAAAAATAACAAGATTACCAATCTTTTAATACACGTGTACCTGTGCCTTTTAACTTTTTATTTTTGAGCTTGTCCTGTGTGCCTTGCTCCTGATTATTAAGGGCATTAAGCATGCGTTGGGCATCGTCTTTTGAGATGCCATCCTTAGGTTGCTCCGGCTGTTTTTGCGGATCCTGTTTATTGGGATCTTGCTTACCCGGATCCTGTTTACTAGGATCTTGCTTGTCTTTATCCTGGTTCTTTTTATCAGGATTACCTTTATCGTTTTTATTCTTATTCTGATTATTTTGATTGTTCTGATTCTGGTTGTTCTGGTTATTCTTGTTTTGCTGCTGCTGTTTCTTCAGCATTTCCTGGGCGTAAGCCAGGTTATAACGGGTAGCATCATCTTTAGGGTTATTCAGCAAAGCTTTTTTGTAGGCCTCAATACTTTCGTCGTATTTTTTAGTTTCGAGTAACGAGTTGCCAAGGTTATGGTATGCGCCAGCCTTTATCTGCGGATCGTTAGTTGATGAAGCGATATTGGTAAAGTTTTTTGCCGCGTTATCAAACTGTTTTTGTTTGTACATGGCATCACCCATATTAAAATTACTTTCTAAAGGCATCTTCTTTTTTTGGATGGCCTTTTGGTAATCGGCTTCAGCCTCCTTAAAGTTTTTCTGATCGTAAAGCTGGTTACCCTTATAAATATACGTTTTTGCATCCTGCGCAAAAAGCACCGAACCATTCAGGATCATTAATATAATTATGATATACTTCTTCATGGCTTTTTCACTTCAAACAATTTCAAATTGCTTAACCTTAAACTTTTCCGGTTAGAGATAAAGAACTCGGCAATAAACAAAAACAAGGCAATCGCTATGAAAAACTGAAAACGGTCTTCAAAATCTTTAAATGATTTGCTGTCATATGTTTTCTGTTTCATTTTGTGCACCTGGTCCATCACAATACCCAGGCCGCTGTTAGCATCAGTAGCCCTGATGTAAACGCCGTTGCCTGCTACGGCTATCTCTTTACACATATCCTCATTCAGCTTGCTAATAACGGTGTGCCCAGCACTATCCAGATGGAAGCCAACTTGCTTACCATTATCATAAATTGGTACTGGTGCACCCTGCGGCGATCCAAAACCAATAACATGCACAACCACACCTTTATCGTGCGCGTTTTGCGCTGCCGTAACGGCATCATCCTCATGGTTCTCACCATCGGTCATTAGTATGATGGCTTTGCCTGTTCCGTCTTTATAATTAAAGGATTTTACACCCAGATCAATAGCCGCGCCTATGGCTGTCCCCTGTACGGGCACCATGCCGGTATTAATGGTATTTAAAAATATTTTAGCCGCCGAGTAATCGGTAGTAATAGGCATTTGTACATAGGGTTCGCCGGCAAAAACAATAATGCCAATGCGATCCTCGTGTAAATTATCAATCAATTGAGCTAAAGCCCTTTTTGCATTCTCTAATCTGTTGGGTGCATAGTCCTGCGAGAGCATACTGTTTGAAACATCCAGCACGATCATAATATCGGCGCCTTTCTTTTTTACCTCATCAATATGATTACCCACCTGAGGATCGGCAATGCCGATGATAAGTAAAGTATAGGCAACAATAAAAAAGATGAATTTTAAGGTAGGCCGCGAAGATGAAACCTGGGGCATAATACGGGTTAGTACCCCTTTGTCGCCAAAAGAAGCAAGCGCCTTTTTCTTCCACCTGCGTACCAGCATAAAGATGATGATCAACAGCGGCACAAGCACTAAGGCCCATAAAATATATGCATTTGCAAAACGTAGCATTAGGTTATAGCTCCTTTAAAAATTGTGTTACTCAATAAAAACTCCAGCGATAATAATATCAGCGCTATAATGGCAATTGGCAAATAACGTTCGGTTTTTTTATGATATTGTGTTACCGCTATTTTAACTTTCTCCATTTTATCAATTTGCGCGTAAATTTGGGTAAGCTCTGTATTATTCCTCGCCCTGAAATATTTACCGCCGGTTATATCCGCTATTTGTGTTAAGGTTTTTTCATCCACATCCACCGGGATCATTTGGTAATGCGTGTTGCCCATTTGATCCTTAAAAGGATATGGAGCAGATCCATTTGTGCCGATACCAACCGTATAAACGCGGATGTTGAATTGCTTGGCAATCTCAGCCGCGGTAATAGGCGGTATGGATCCGGTGTTGTTCACCCCATCAGTAAGTAAAATAACTACCTTGCTTTTTGCTTCGCTATCTTTTAAACGGTTAACGGCTGTTGCCAAACCCATACCTATCGCGGTTCCATCATCAATCATCCCGTTTTTTATATCGGCAAATAGATTGATGAGTACATCATGATCGATAGTCAGCGGACACTGTGTAAAGCTTTCACCGCTGAAGATCACCAAACCAATACGGTCATCGGGGCGTGCTTTGATAAAATCAATAGCGATATTTTTACCGGCTTCCAGGCGGTTGGGTTTAAAATCTTCGGAAAGCATACTCCCTGAAATATCCGAAGCGATCATAATGTCGATACCTTCGGTAGTTTCATTTTCCCAACTCATAGCAGATTGCGGCCTTGCCAGCGCCACAATAATGGCGATAAAGGCCAAACATCTTAACACAATACTATAATGCCTGAAAATGTGCATCTGACTTTTATGCGCCAGCGCAAAGCTTTTGGTAGTCGACATACCCAGCGTGCCTTGCAGCTTGCTGTTACGCCACCAGTAATAAGCCACCATCAATGGGATGATGAGCAATAGCCAGAAGAATCCCGGCTGGGCAAACTCTATTCCACTAAACCATTTCATTTAGGTAGTTCCTCCTTATTTTGAACAGGTTGTGGTATAACTCTGGTTTGTTGTATAAAAATAATGGCGTTCTCCATACTTTGCTCATTTTCATAAGCGGTAGGTTGATGTTTGGCAAATTTCACCAGATCGGCCAATTTTAATATTTGAAGCAGGATATTGCTACTCTCTTTAGTAAGTCCCTTGCTTTTTAAACCGTCAAAAATCTGATCGGTTGTTTGCTCGTGGGCTTGTACATTATATCGTTTCTCTAAATAGTCACGCAGTATTTCGGTCAGTTCGATATGATATAGTTTGATATCGCCCTGCTGCCAAAGCTTTTTATCATTCAGCTCATTTAGTTTGATGATAGCGATCTCGTCAATAGTGTACACTCGCGCAGCTTCAACCTGTTGAACCGTTTTAGGTTTGTTTTTGATATAGTAGATGATACCTAATACGATCAGGATAATTGCCAATATAATAGATACTATAACCCAATGGTCTTTTAGCCAATCCCAAAGATTGTAGGATACGGCAAGCGGCTCCTTAATATCATAAAAAGCTTTGGTGGTATCCACCGGTACCGATTTTATTTGCAGGGTTATTGTTCCTGTTTTAATATCGCCCGTTTTGGTGTGGAAGGTGAATTGTGGCAGTACATATACGCCGGTATCAAATGACGTTACAGTGTAACTGTGACTGATAGTTTCCAGGTTCGGGTTGTTCTTATCTATAACCGTATCCCCTTTTAAACTTTTTACAATTTTCACCTTACCAATGCTGTCAACAATTTCAGGAAAGGTAATATCCGTTTTAAGCGGCATGTTTGCTGAAACATGCAGGATGGTTTGATCGCCGATAGGCATAGAATTCCTGTCGATGCTGGATTCTACTTTAACATATTGGGCATTGGCTTTGAATCCAAAACCAGTTAAAAGCGAAATAAATAGTAGTGTTACTTTGAAATATTGTTTCATGTTACCGCCTGCTCTCACGTTTTTTAAATAGTGTCATAAGTGGTTTAACATAGGATTCATGGGTGCCGATGCTGGTAAAATCA
>Ga0302226_10000979_pt1 | contig 22139 bp, 39 predicted proteins | sample II_Palsa_E3_3_FD_193524 | JGI IMG/M metagenome (GOLD analysis project Ga0302226, IMG submission 193524) | Peat permafrost microbial communities from Stordalen Mire near Abisko, Sweden - II_Palsa_E3_3 | ecosystem: Environmental > Terrestrial > Soil > Palsa > Peat permafrost | place: Sweden...
TGAGCCGTCAGCTGCGTCATGAACGGCTGGAGGTCGTGCAAGAGCTCGTACGCTTGATGGTGGAACGACATCTGTGCGTAGAGGTACGCCAGGACCTACCGATGCCAGTGAATGTTTTTTTGGGGGCGTGGTGGGGTGTGGGGGTGGGGGTTGCCATGAGCATGCGCGAAAGGGGGGAGGGCGTGTGTACCTTCTCGAGAAACTCAAACTTTTTCTTGGCCTGGAGTTCGTTGAGCTTGAGGACGTAGTCGAGCGAACTGGTGTGGAAATCCATGTGCGCTTGAGTCACTTGTTTGACCTCCTGGGACTCATCGGCCGGCGCCTTGCGTCCAAGGTACTTGTTGAGCTGTGAGTCGTAGTCGTCGCTGTTTCTGAGAAACTGCTTTTGGATGGCCTGCAGAGCGTAGTAGTGGTGTGTCCACGTTTTAGAAGCGCGTTGGAGAGAGAAAGGGGCTCCTTTGCGTACTGCCAGCGTGCCCAAGTCGTTCTTGACAAACCGTTCGAGCGGCTCGATCAGCACCATCTCGGTCTGGTCGTTCAGGATACTGCGAAAGCTCTCGATCTCTCGCAGCGTCTCGCCAAACTTGTCCAAGCCCGCGTCTAAAGTACGTACGGGAACGTGGTGATGAGCCGACATGATCCCAAACGCCGTGTGCCCAAACATACCGATCGCGTGATCCTCGTTCCTGCGCTCGCTCTGGGCAAACCGCAGGAGCTCGTTTGCAAACTGCACGCTCTTCTGTGTATGCACTGGGTTTTGCGCGCCACCGGGGACTCGGATTTAGAACGGAACGTCACAGCTATTTATAGCAAGTAGTACCACGAGACGAGTCCACACCCGTGCGCGCCAGCTTGAGCAGGCTCTTGGCCGTGGCCTCAAAGTCGCCCGTGTTCTGCTCGACCAGCGCCAGATCCGCACGGAAGAACGGCGAGTCCTCGAAGCAGCCGTCCAGAGGCAGCACCACCGTGGACGTCGTCGTCATCTCATGTACACGTATTTTTGAAACTCTAGATTTTTTTTTCTTCTTCTTTTTCTTCTTTGTCTCCAGCATCAGTGAACTGCTTTAGACGACGACGACGACGACGACGATGCGGCAGCCGCAGAGGCCGCGAGGAACGAAGGGGAGATCGGGGGAGCGCTTGGCGGCGCACCGGGCCAGTTGGTGTGCGGATTGCCCTGTGGAAGGCGGGATGGGTCCTTGCACGACACTTCGACGACGTCGCCGCTGACGCACAGGAGGACGTAGGCGTGGTTCTTTTGCACGTTCTCGGTCAGCACGAGCATTTCTGAGCGGAACGAGGTCAGCGCGTTGCCGCCTCTGCTTCGGACGTGGGATCGGGCGATGGCCTAGAAAAGTTTGTAAGATTAACAGACTAAACATTTTTTTTTTACAAAGCCAGGTACCATAGTCTCGTAGACAAACGATTGCAAAAAGGCCCCAGAGCCGCCGGTCTCGTGCAACGCCTGGGTTTCTTTGACAAGGAAGAGGTTGACACGATCACAGTAGGTTTCGATCGTCATGCCAGGCAGGGTTTGCAGGGACGTAATTTGGACCGATGTGGGGAAGTGCTTGACTATGTCTGGCGAGTCAAGTTGCTTGTTCTCTCCTGTTTGGGTTTTTTTAGTTTTCAAAAACGCAAGAAAAAACACAACATCATGCGTACCTTCCATGTCAAACTGCATGTGATGGTCCTCAGCAGCTCCCGGTGACGATGAAGATGCTGCCGTGGCGACGGCAGGGGCAGGCATTTCGCGAGGGATCAGAATTGACGCTGTCAGTAGCAGGATCACGTCATTGTCGCGGGGCAAGACGACGCGGTACTTGACGCCACAAATCACACAGGGCGCCCGATTGCGCAGAGCAAAAATGAGCTCGTCCTGGAGACGGCGGAAGACTTGCGCGAGCTGCCGGCTCGGATGGTGCTCGGGTGACTTGATGACCATACGCTTGGACACGGTGGCCAACTGGCTCGACACAAACTGGTGCGTACGCCCCTCGCCGAGCAACGTCATATTGTCCGTGCAGTGAAGCTGGATGGCAGGGGAGCGTTCTGGGTCCAAAAGGACTGCAAGCATGTCCTCGTCCGTGTCATCGTCCACGTGAACAACAAAATTGTGCCGAGTGTCCTCATTGTCCAGCTCCTCGGCAGTACCGATCACTGTCCAGACAGAGGTCACATCAGTACATTAAAAAGGCACTGGTTGTTTCCGACGACTTACAAGTACTCGCGCCAGCAGACACGATACGCGCAATGGACGGATCTGTTCGCTCAAAGCGGCTGCCCGACAGCTCCGTAAGGAAGGACCGATCGGTGTACGCCGACTGGGCGTACGACGTATTGGGTCGTGGCCCAGGGTTGACGACGATCGACGATGGAGGCCCTCCTCTACCGGGCGAAGTGCCCAAAAGTTCTTCGTCCTGAATAAAACGTATCACAAGGAAAAAAAAAAAAGTCTGGTTTCGCAATACCCCAGACTCATCATCGGTGTCGACGGCGCATAATCGCACAGCCTCGAGTTTTTGTTGATAATTCTAATGTTGCGAAATTACTCGCGCAATTCAAGAGAAACGCTTACCTTTTCAGAGATTTCCGCTATGCGTTTGTAGACTTCGAGGAGGGAAGGATCCTCCATTTTGGACTGCCGCCGAGGGGCGATGGCGAGGACTTTGGGTGGGGCGAGCGCACGAAGGTAGACGGCTGTGCCAACAGCTTCAGCAGTGATGAGGGTATCACCCACGGTCACTTGCACCTTGAGGTCAAAAATTGCGTTGAGACCCTTCACCTTGAGCTTGTACATGAGTTGCTTGTAGAGGTCGTTGTCTGTTTTTGGATTGGCATGGTTGTAAGAAAAAAACACAAACAATGCAAGTGATACCAATAAAGGGCAAAATGTCGCTCACTTGGATGGCATTGTTTTCGCCATCCTTCCTCTTCTTGGGCCGACAGAGGTACGCTTCGATCATTGAGCTTGAACCGACCATGGCTAGTTCGTCCAATGGTGACACAGTCGTGATGATCAACTCGGGAACGTAGTGCTTGCCGCAGACGTTACACAGGCTCAGCTCCATGGGATAAATGGACTCCTAAACAAACAGGTCTTGTTCAGTAAAGAAGAGAAAAATACATTAAAAAAAATGGCTACATGGCGGAACGCATGAGGAATATGGAGACTTGCGCACGAGGCCTTGGATTTCATGCTGGCAGCCTTGGAGGAGATTGCTATTGCAGAAGAAAAATATGTATTTAGGAATTTTTTGTATGCCATCCTCCCCACCATCCTTACTGCGACGAAGGCGGCTGGTTGCGCTAGTGGGACCATCAGCAGGGCCAGAGAGGGAGAACTTTCGCGGCGACCCAAAGCTTTGGGGGCCACCAAGTCCACCTCCGCCAGCAGTTTGGAGCCCGCTGTCGGGCTCATCGTCATCCGATCCTGCGTTGGCCATAAGAATTGCCGCTGCTGCACGCTGATCTGCGAAGAGGGCACGCTCACTCTTGAGAGTCTATTTTTTTATTTTTTTAAAAAAAAGGTTTATTTATCCGTTTAGAAGGGGGAAAATATAAATTACCACTGCGGTGCCAAATGCAGACAGAACGCATAAGTCTTCGCTGATGGTCATCAACTCAGAGTACCCGACGACTTGGTCACATCCGAGGTACTATTGAATTTTCCTTGGAATGAGCTACAGAAAAACCTCATTATCTCGAACGTACACGTGCGTGCGACCTGATCTCTTGTCGCACCTCTCGCCACCAAGAGTCGTGGAGTTCCTGCTGTGTCGATTTTTCCTCGCCAGAGATGAGAAGCTTGACCGCACGCGCAGAGACGGAGCCGCCCAGGCGCACCACTTCTCCCGGTCGGAAACTCTTTAGGGTGTAGAGTGGGAGTTCTTGCAGGCGGTTCTGCACAGGTGCGTTTTGGACAATCCGCTTGATGAATCTCTACAAAAAAAGAGGTGGATATATTTTGTTTCAGCAGAAAGCAAATCAGACAACGTCAAGGTACGTTTGGGTTCTCGGGAGTCGACGACATGCCTCCCAGTTCAAGAGCTTCCATGCCCGAACTCAGGTCTCCACCCTGCGAAAGAATAATTAGTATTTTCATTTGCTTTTTTTTTTTTTGGCACTGCTCAGACAACATACTGAATGGTCATTGTTGCCCGGGAAGCTGGTTCCGAGCTTCCCGGTTTCACCCACGCCCTCGTAGTCTTCATCCTCTGCGTTTGCCCTTGTTTATTTTTCATACAGTTTGTTTATGAACGGGTAAAGTGGAAACACACCGGGAACGTACTCGCTCGTTTCGAGAATGGTGCAGGCCGTTCCAATTGCTCGGGCAACAATATCTCCAACCTTGGTCTCGAGGTCAAAGGATAGCAAGTATCCAAGGACAGCATTTCCTCCCTAACAAAAAAAATTTGACTTTCATAATTACCACACACACACACAGAGAGTACCATCTCACGGACTTTGCGACCAACGAGACGCCGCACCTTGCCCGCCAGTTCTGAAAAGGTACGCTGGCGCTCTTCGTTGGAGAAGCGCGAGGAACGGAAATTGTCACTCCAGTGGTACTCTGGATCGTCGGCGTAAATGAGCTCTTCGACAAAGCCGAGAAGCTTTGTTTGGTAGCCCTCTGGAAAGGACGTGGACGAGTAGAAGAGCACACCCGCCGACGACTCCTTGAACGGATTTGCATTGTCAATGTAGTCAAGCTTGACGGCAAGGTAGAGCTCTCCACGGGCACCCCGCAGGGAGTCGTAGATGGGGAACCACCCTGCGATCTCCTTCACAGACTGCAGGGTGATGAGCGGGTTGAGGTCGACGTAGACGACGCCGACAGAGTCATTGCGCGTGACTTGGTCATAGTCAAACACCTTGAAAGCAGCTTTAGTTGGAATCAGCGCTTTCGGGTTGGCTGCCTTACCTTGAACTCGAGCGGCGCGTCCTGGATGAGGCTGTCGTCGTTCACGTTGAAACGAAAGTCCTCGTTCCACACAGGGTTGAGCGTCTTGCGGCAGACCTTTGTCCGCTGCTCGTCCTGCTCAGCAAAGTGGACCTGCTTGTTTCATATTTTTATTTTTTAGTCATTTACAAAGGTCATGGCAGCAGCACAGTGGGCCAACGCACCTCCACAAAGGCGTCCGTCAGCTGCGAGATCGTGTCCATGATCGGCAGCCCGCGGGCTTCTCTGACGCGCACCTTGACAATGCACGGCATGATTATTGAAATGCCTTGCCCGTAATAGCCATTTCAGTGCACCCAAATGATGGACGCGCGGCGAGGGCACAAGCGGCGGCGCTACCTGCGAATCGACCGCTCCCGTGTCGTGCCGTACGTCCTGGTGGTGACAAACAAGAACCCATCAGTGTTGACGAGCGCGATTGACCAGGTTGGAGACAAGACGTGTTTTTTCCTCAAATTGGCGCCAAAAAAAATTAAATTAATTGTATAGAAACTCTTGGCCGCGTTGAACGTCCTTGTTCCTCCGCTGCTAAGGGTCCCACGTGCAGAGCTGTTTGTGATTCCGGGCTTGGCATATCGTGGTAAAACAAATCGCTTGCTTACGTTGCGCCTGAACCCGACTCATTTCGCAGAGGCATCATTTCGCATGAATCTATACTTTGAGCCGACCCACAACGGCCGCGAGCAGATTGTCTTGCTCAATACCCCGGTACGTGTTGGTCATTTGGTTAAGCATCTCTAACAACATCAACTAGGAGGATGCTCAAAAAGATCGCCTCACGACAATGAGCTCGGAGCTGCAGGTGGTAGTCCACGTGAGTCCTGCTGATCCGAGCGCCCCATCATCGTCGAGGGCTGCAGCCGTAAGTGATACGAGTGGCTCGGGGTCGACATCATCTGAAAAGGAAAACTACATGAGGAGCATGGCGAGGCGGAAAAAGGCCGCCAAGGATGATTTCTTGCATGGCGACGATGGCAGTACGTTCACCGGTGACGGTGACTCGGATGATTTCAAGGTCACGTCAAAGAGGCGGAAACGACAGTACGAGTAATTAATAAATAAATTAAAAAATGGTGCACGTTCAAACAAAACAAACAATCAATCAAACTACAGCCACAAGACCACAGAAGTGCAAGCAGTGGAAATCGACTCGCCTGATGAAGGAGACAGCCAAGTGGCGTCGGTGCTGCTGGAGAATGGAGCTGAGGAGGAGGAGGAGGAAGAGGAAGAAGAAGAAGCAGAGGAGGAGGAGGATATCGCGTCTAAAATGCCAGAGTTGGCTCACCATGTCAACTCGTTTTCCGGCGAGCTGAAACGAATTCTTCGCGGGGGACTGCCTTCTTGGCGGAGAGACGCATTTCTGGGTTCCAATAAGGCACGCGACACGCTCAAGGCCACGTTTATCCCAATCGACCTTTTGGATGAAGAGGTAACTTTATATTTCTTATGTAGTTTTGTTTAGCATGCATGCAGGTGGACGCTGTGATGGAGTTACTCTTGCAAAAGTTCTGTTCGGCTGGCCACGAAAGCCGGATGCCGTTTGTACTGGATGTGCTCCTACCTGAAGCCGTGATCCGACTCGTCATGGCACGGAAGCAGCTCCCGTATGATCAGGTGGACCGCATGATGCTCAAGGCCGTCCCTTCAGCCTACCTTGCCGAAGTCAATTCATATCGTTTCAAGAAAACTACAATTGTAGCAAAGTGAACAATCATATTTTTTTTTTTCCGTACAACAAGGAAGAAGGTCAACGGGGAGGGAGCAGTTCAAGAGAGACTTCAAAAAGCAAAAACTGAGAAAGGAACCAAGACAATAAAATGTTTTTTTTCTCTTCTCTTTCTTTCACAGAGCGTGGTGTGGTACTCACAGGATGAACCCGCCACCCATACCCATGCCCATGCCCATGCCCATGCCCATGCCCATGCCGATCGCGCCGCATGTGCAGGCACCGATACAGCCACAGGCAAGCGCAGCCATCTCGGCCCCGATCACGGCACCGGCGAGTCCACGGCCCATCATGGGCATGCCCATGCCCATGCCCATGCCCATGCCCATGCCCATCATGGAGCCACACGTGCATGCACCTTTTGTAAAACAAGGACAAGAAATTAACCATTATATAAAAATTAAAATTTTGTGTTCAGCAGCATACCGATACAGCCACAGGCGAGGGCCGCGCCCATGCCCATGCCCATGCCCATGCCCATGCCCATGCCCATGCCCATGCCCATCGGCATCATGCCGAGGCGGCCACAGCTGCACGTGCCCATGCATCCGCACGACAGGGCCATCATCGCGGCGCTCGCACCGAGTGGGTTGACGAGGCCGACACCGGGATTTGCGACGACCACGGTGGTGCGCGGCGGCGGCGGCGCGGCGTACACAACTTGTTGCGGCGGCGGCGGCGGGTAGAACTGCTGAGGCGGCGGCGGGCCGTACTGCTGCTGAGGCGGGCCGTACTGCTGCTGAGGCGGGCCGTACTGCTGCTGAGGCGGGCCATACTGCTGCTGCTGCTGCTGCTGCTGGGGCGGCGGGTACTGCTGCTGCTGTGACGTGTACTGTTGTTGTTTCTCATACTGCTGCTGCGACTGCGGATACTGCTGCTGCGACTGCTGCGGATACTGCTGCTGCGACTGCTGAGGCCACTGCTGCTGCTGCTGCTGCTGCTGCTGCTGCGACTGCTGCGGCCACTGCTGCTGCTGCTGCTGGTAGTTGTTGTTGTTGTTCGAGCTCATCGTGGAACGACGCGTGCGATTGTGTTTTTATTTTTAAACCGTGGCCACGTGGATGACTGAGATGCCTGCTGCTGCCACGAGTCTACTGTTTCGAGGAACGCTTCGACGTGCTGGTTCGTTCCCTGTTCCGCCCTCCTTGCGATAACACACTCCCCTCTAGTTGTCTTGAGCCCGACCACGCTGCGCACGGTGGCGGCCGCTGTGCGCCCATACGCGACCCACGACGCTGGAGCCACGCCCTTGGCGAGCGAGGCCACGAGCCAGGCCGCGAGCCAGGCCGACGTGGAGGCGCTGATCAAGAGCGTGTCGGAGCCCCCCGAGGAAGTCAAGCAGCACTATCGCAGCAAGTACGCGGACAAGATCAAGGCAAAGCTAGAGCAGTACGGACGCCCCTTCGTTTTTTTTTTATTTTTTTCAAACAAAACGCGCAGGGCAAATGCCCCGTCCCTGGACGACTATGTCAGGCAGAAGCAGGAGCAGGATCTCGCAGGCGCCAGTTCGCAGCATGAAAAACGGAAAGCCGCCGTGCTCGCTGCTACTGCGTCCAAGTCGTCGCGCGCCCGCGCGGTCGTTGCCCTCAACGACATCCTCAAGATCGACTTGCTTGAGCAGCTCACCAACCGCGAAATCGTCGAGATTTGGACTCGACATCACATAGAAAAGGGCGACTATGTTGCGGGAGGCATCAACGGGACCATGTATGCTACGCTCCGCGAGCGTGCCAGTAAATGCCCTCAGGTGCGATCGTATTTTTATTTTTATTCTGCCCTTTCGTAAACCATCCCTTATACCACAGTTCATCTTTCCCCTGCCCAAAGGCGAGGGCATCGAAATGTACTACTTTCAGTACAACGGGACGCAGTTTGCGTTCACGTCGCTGATCGAGTACCAGACACACCGGGACACCGCACCTGCCTACCTCGTGCTGGATCTCTACTCCGAGCTGCAGGGGTCCAAGGACGTCGTCCTCTTCCGCGGCCAGGTCGACGACAAAAAGCTCTCGGTGCAAGAGGGCCAGCTGCTCGTTCTGATGATGATCGAGTTCTTCATAAGCAATGACGAAAAATACAAGCTCGTCGAGATCTTCAACAAGACGCCTGGTCAATTTGACCTGCAAAAGCTTCTGGATAGTGTCAATGTTCAAGTATAGTACATGTACTAGGAGTAGAAATCTAACAGCTAGCGTCAGGTTGCTTCTTCTTCTTCTTCTTTTTAGGTTTTACGGATTCCTCTGCCGCTGGAGCCTGCTCTTCATCATCAGCGGGCTGGTCCTCTGCCGTGCGCTTCTTGGACTTTTTCTTCTTTGGCTTGGTTGACTCTCCGTGCTCTACTGCCTCTTGATCGATTGATGAGGACAGATCGTCCTTGTCCCCCGCCTCCACCTTGGCCTCCACTGTAACCAGACGCTTCTCCTTGCCCGTCTGCTTGTAACCCCCTCGATGGCCAAACCGGCGCCCCTCGCACGCCTCAAGCAGCTGCTCGTCCGTCCACTTCACGGAAAAGTCCTTTGAGTCGGCCTCGGCCACGACGGCGTTGTCGGCCGTCGCACTCGAGACAAAGTTGCGGTACAACGGGGACACAAGCGTGGCAGGCGTGGCCACGGCAGCCTTGGCCTCGCCTGTGGGCCGCTTGGTCGTGACAATGTCCTCCCGCTTGAGCTCCTTGACTGTCTTGCACACGACCCCGCCGCCCTCGTCGTCACTACCGTCCGAGTCCTTGGCCACGACAATGTTGCTCGCGGCCTTGTTGTACACATGGTCCCACCACGCAAAGTCGTACGAGTCGCCCTCGCGTCCAAGCCCGTTCGTGTCTTGCTTGCGCGTGACCTTGATCGACTCGGCATTGCCCGAGTTGGTCTTGCCAAGCCCCTGCCCCCTGCACACATCCGTCTTAGCCGCACAACCATCATGCCATGGGGCACATCCGTTACTTTGTCCAGCCGTAACGCTCGAGTTGTTGGGTCGCGAAGCCCATGCCTCCGCCGCCACGTGGCATCGACATATTTTTTCCAAGTGTGACCCACCGAGTCCACTGCTGCAGATGGAAGCGTTCTGCGGCGCCGATGGCTTCGTACGTACGAGTAGCCGGTAGCTATATGCATCCGTATTCTCTGTGTCTGCTGGAAACCCTCCATGTTCCACTCTCGCTTGATTTCCGCGCTCAGAAGGATACTACGGATTTTCGTGGTGCTTATGTAAGTCGAAACAACTAATTCTACCACCCATCCATCCACCCAGGGCCCGTTCAGCACAGCCCGTGAGCCAGACTTTACATCGTGCTTCGAGGCAGTGTACGTTTTTATTATTTAATTGCTGCAAAAGGCTGACGTCGGGGTCTCGCATTTTATCCGAACTCCGTCGTTACTTTGGTGACCGAACCAGGGTAATTAACACGATCCCTCGTGGACTCGTCATCCTCCTCGGGTTCACGCGTCTCTACGAGCTATGGTCGCAACCCGGGGGTGCTCAGTACCCGTACACACCGCTGTACGTCCTCAAGATGGTACGCATCTCATCGTCGTCTTCGTAAAATTCTAATACAACTTTTTTTTGTGCAGGTGTTTGCCGTGACCATTGTTGCCGTTTCCATCGCCAATTTCGCTCTCTTTGCCCTCGATGGGTCGGTCGTCTCTCAGGCGCGCGGTTACACGATGCTTGATCTGGGACTGGCGCTCGTCGCCAACGTAAAAAAACTGTTGTTTTTTTTTCCGTTTTTTGTACTTGAAAGTTTTTTCAACAGACGATGGCCGCTGTTCTTCATCATGTCGAGTACATCTGGGCTCGCAAATCATCGTCCATTCTGCTTATCTACTGGTTGCTCATGTCGTGCGCAATGGCGATCCAGGTTTGTTTGTTTTCGACCGAGCATGTTTGCTGTTTTTTTTTTAATTTTTTATGTGCAGATCCGCACCCAAGTCCTGATCGTCGGTGGCGAGCCTATGCCCACCGAGTCCGTTCTAAACTGCACGCTACTGGGTCTTTACGCCCTTGTGTTTGCCCTCGAAAACATTCCAAAACCAAGTAGTGGCTACGAGGAAATTGATGGCGTCAAGGTGAGGGCCTCTTTTTGTTTGTCATTGCAGCGCGGCAACTGAATGACGACAATTTATTCAGCACGACCCCGAAAGCGATGCCAACCTATTCAGCGTCATCACGTTCTGGTGGCTAAACCCGCTGATGGTCCTGGGACGCCAAAAGACGCTGTCGATGGACGACCTGTCGGAACTCTCGACCGAGAATGAGGCTGTGCACATTTCCAAACTTTTCCACTCGGAATGGGAGAAACAAAAGGCTACCGGCAACCCTTGGCTAATTGCCGCTCTGTTTTCAAGCTTTGGAGGCCCATTTTTCGTTGCAGCAGTAATTACTGGGAAAAAGAAAAAATATAACAAAAGTAATTTGCTGTCTCTAGTTCTTCAAGCTTGCTCAAGACTGTTTTGCGTTTGTTCAGCCACAGCTTCTGGAGCAGTTGATCGGATTCATCGAAAGCTACGCCACCGAAGAACCCGAGGCGTATTATATGGGCTACTTCCTCGCCGTTGGCATGTTTGTCACTGCGGTCCTGCAAACCATCATGTTGCACCAATACTTTCATCGCTGCTACTCCACTGGCATGCGGGTAACTAACTGCATCCTAAAAAGGGACTTTCGTTGATTGTACTCGCAGTTCCGTGCAGCCATCGTGACCGCTGTCTACCGCAAAGCCCTTGTCCTTTCCAATGACTCGCGCCAAAAGTTCACCGTCGGCGAAATCGTCAACCACATGGCCATCGACGCTCAGCGACTTCAAGACCTCACCTCGTACCTTCACATTATTTGGAGTGGGCCTTTCCAAATTGCCTGTAAAACAAAGCGTACGACCGTTTAAAGTTTATTTAAACTCTTTTCTTAGTATCCCTGTACTTTTTGTACACAACCCTGGGCCCGTCCGTCTTTGGTGGTCTCGGAGTCATGCTTTTGATGATTCCGATTAATGCCTGGACTGCCATGCGCATGAAGAGCCTTCAAAAGATCCAGATGCAAAACAAGGTACGTTCAGGGTTTTTACGTACATTTTAAAATAATAATTGTAATTAAAAAACTGCTGCAGGACAAGCGTATCAAGTTGACCGATGAAGTACTCTCTGGTATCAAAGTTATCAAGTTGTACGCCTGGGAGCGCTCCTTCTTGCAAAAGGTTTTTTTTTTTTAATCCCCCCCTCCGACGAAGTACACTGACACCGGTCATTGTAGATCTTTGGCGTGCGTGAAAGCGAGCTTGCCACCCTCAAGATTGTCTCGTACTATGGCGCGATCCAAACATTTACGTGGACTGCCTCGCCGTTTATCGTCTCCCTTGTCACGTTCATGTTTTATGTTCTCGGTATGCTTATGGAGAAAACATGCAATTGTATTAAAAATTTCCCCAAAAAGTCCAAAAGGAGATCCTGACCTCGGAAAAGGCATTCGTGAGTCTGTCGCTCTTCAACCTGCTGCAGTTCCCGCTGGCCATGCTCCCTCAGGTGATCACAAGCTGTGTCGAAGCCTCGGTCGCCATCCAGCGCCTGTACAACTTCCTACTCTGTGGCGAGCTCGATATGTCGGTCCGTGAATTTTCCTTTTTTTTTTAATCTTACAGAAGGCTGACATGTATTTTGAAGGGAGTTGCGCACGCCAATGCTGATCACTCCAAGAGCGAGACCACATTGTCGTCTGCTGTGTCGCTTCCGATGGGTGCAAACGACGAATACATGGTCGAGATTGCGGATGGATCTTTTGCTTGGAACAAGGTTGTTGAGTCTCACATCTCATGAAAAAATACTGATCTTTTTATTTTTCGTGACAGACCTCGGATGCGGCTACCCTTCGCTCTCTCAACGTTAAGATGCCCAAGGGATCACTGGTGGCTGTGGTCGGACAAGTCGGCTGCGGCAAGTCGTCCTTTGTGTCGGCCTTGCTCGGCGAAATGGAAAAGCGTCGGGGGAGGGTATTTCTTAAAGGTCAAGTGGCATATGTGCCCCAGCAAGCATGGATCCGCAATGCTACGGTGGAGGACAACATCCTCTTTGGTCGTCCCCGTGACGAGAATCTCTACAAGGTGCTAAAGAGTTTTTTCTGCCATGCATATTTATTGACTTTGTCAGCAGGCTGCAATCTCATGCTGCGCTCTGCAAGCCGACGTCGACATGCTGCCTGCCGGGGACCAGACAGAAATCGGTGAAAAGGGCATCAACTTGAGCGGTGGTCAGAAGCAACGTGTCTCGCTCGCTCGTGCATTCTACTCCCAGGCCGATGTCTACGTCTTTGATGACCCTCTCTCTGCTGTGGACGCACATGTCGGTCGACATATTTTCGACAATCTTATTGGCCCTCGAGGTAAAAGGCTTTCCTCACTCAGTATAATTTTTTTTTTTTTAACAACATCTCTCTACCGAAAGGCGTGCTCAAGAAGAAAACGCGTGTCCTCGTCACCCACAGCGTGCAATTTTTGTCCCAGTGCACCAACATTCTCGTGCTCAAAGACGGGGAAATCGTGGAGGCAGGCTCGTACGACGATCTGTTTAAGCAAGGCGGGGCCTTTACTCGCCTCATTGAGGAGTACGGCTCGCACAGCAAAACTCGTAACAATTTGGAGCAACAATCATTCCTTTCTCACCCGGTTACCAAATATACTAGAGGCACCAGAGTCCCCAGTCGCTGCCTCAGATGCTTCCAAAACTGTGGCAGCGCCCACCATTGTCGACAAATCTATCAACTCGCAGGTGCCTGAAAAGGTATGATTCAAGTTTATGTATTTGTTATTTGACGCTTTTCTAGGAGGCTGCCCCTGCAAAGAATGCCAAGTTGATTGAGACCGAGACGTCCGAAAAGGGCGATGTGAGCTCAGCTGTATACAGGGCTTACTTTGACGCGATGGGCATAACTGCTGTCCTTGCCGTCTTGTTAATGTTTTTCCTTGGCCAGGGCGCGTCTGTAAGCACACACACACACACACACGCGCGCGGATTTGTCATCTCTGATTGTGTTTTCTACTCTTAGATCGGAAGTTCTCTTTGGCTCACATACTGGTCGGATCAGAACAGCAACGATCAAATCGGCTTGTATCTCGGCAGTACGTGCTCATTTTTATCTTGATAACTGTGCTAAGAGCGAGCCTGTCAGTTTACGCCCTCTTTGGCATTCTCCAGTCAGTATTCGTCGTCGTCACGTCGATCATGTGCTTTGTTGTTTGTGGCATTCGGTAAAGCTGTTGCTTGATCCATAAACAAATTAAAAATAAAAATAAAAATCCTCTAGGGCTGCCCGCTTCATGCACATCCAACTGGCCGAAAATATTTTGCGTGCGCCCATGAGCTTTTTTGACACGACACCACTTGGTCGCATTGTCAACCGGTGTGTATCAATAAAATCTTTACTTTTTTTTACTAAAATGTAAATTAAAAAAAGTTTCTCCAAGGACCAATACACCGTTGACGAGGCCCTTCCGTATGTATAAAACAACGCTGCTCCTTTTAACAATGGGGTGATTAGACGGTCTTTCCAATCTTATGTGCGCCAGCTGTTCAACGTTGCAGGAATTATCATTGTCATCACCTATTCCACGCCGATCTTCTTGGCAGCGATCGTCCCGCTGGGTGCCTTCTATTATTACGTGCAGCGTTTCTACCTGGCCACCTCGCGAGAACTTAAGCGTCTTGATTCGGTCTCTCGCTCGCCAATCTACGCCCATTTCAGCGAAACCCTTGCTGGAGTCACGACCATTCGCGCTTACCAACTAAAGGAACGGTTCATTCTGGAGAATGAAACGCGGCTCGACCTCAATCAGCGTGCTTACTATCCTTCGATTGTCTCCAACCGATGGTATCAATGTTCAGGTAATTTCTTCTTTTAAAACAAAATCACGTGAAGGCTCGCAACCCGCCTCGAGTTTGTCGGTAATTTCGTGGTGTTGCTCACAGCGCTGTTTGCCGTCATCTCTCGTGACACGATTGATCCTGGGCTCGTGGGCCTGTCCGTCTCGTATGCCCTCAGTGTGACACAGTCCCTGAACTGGATTGTTCGGTAATACGTCCCTTTTTTTTGGTTCCAACGCTAATCAAAATATGACACAGCATGTCAACCGAGCTCGAGACCAACATTGTCTCTGTGGAGCGCATCCGCGAGTACATGTATGTCCCCACCGAGGCAGCGCCAAAGAAGGAGGACCTGTACTTTTATTCAATTGATTATGTTATTTTTCTAAAAACTATCTCAGCGAACCGCCACAACATTGGCCTGAAAAGGGCGTAATCCTGTTCAACAACTACTCGACCCGCTACCGTGCTGGCCTGGACCTTGTCATCAAGAACCTGACGTTTGCGATCCAGTCGCGCGAAAAAGTTGGCATTGTCGGCCGAACTGGCGCAGGTACGCCAAAAGAAAAAGAGTGCAAAATTTTTTTTTTTCATCTTTTTTTTTTTTTTTGGTTACACAGGCAAGTCGTCTCTGACCTTGGCTCTCTTCCGCATCATCGAGGCCGCCGAGGGCAGCATTGTTGTGGACAACGTGGATATTGCCCAGATGGGCCTTCACGACTTGCGTTCCAACCTGACGATCATCCCGCAAGACCCTATCATCTTTTCGGGCACGATCCGCGAGAACCTCGATCCTTTTGAGACGCACACGGACGATGAGATCTGGCGTGCCCTCGAAAACTCGTCTCTCAAGCCTTTCGTGTCGGGCCTTGACGGTGGTCTCCTGGCAAAGGTCGTTCCTGGCGGCGAGAATTTGAGTGTTGGCCAGCGGCAGCTCCTTTGCCTCGCGCGTGCCCTCTTGCGCAAGAGCTCGATCCTGGTCCTGGACGAAGCCACAGCCGCAGTGGATGTGGAGACGGACAATGTCATCCAGCGCACGATCCGACGAGAATTCAAGGACTGCACCATTTTCACAATTGCGCATCGTCTCAACACTGTTATGGTATGCATCCTGCTTTAATAATGTTTCCGCGGGAGTAATAGAAAAAAATGTTTTTTTGTTCTGGTTTGTAGGACTCGGATCGTATTATGGTGTTGTCACACGGCGAACTGAAGGAGCTCGACTCGCCCAGCAACCTCCTCGCCGACAAATCGTCCATCTTCTACTCAATGGCCAAGGAGGCCCACCTCGTTTAGAATTACAGTACATACAAGAAGACAAGTGGAAAGAAAAAAAAAAGAATTACTGGAACTCCCGTTTACAAAGTAAAAGTCAATAGTTGACAACAGCCAAGGCGGGGCTGACTAGTCGAAAGGGTGAAATATTGGCGCTGAAGTCACCAACAAGATCGTTTCCGTGTGTGTTGGGCGGCTGCACAGTTATGTCGCGTTGGTCCACTTCATCACGTGGCACAAAGACAAACGTGAACCAGCCCTCCATCGTCCCCACGAGCGTGCTCGGCAGAAGACTGACGCGGTTGCGAGTGCTTTGTCGATTTGTGTACGGCAGACTATGAGCAAAAATAAGTGCAAAAAATATATATATTCTTTTCCCTGAGACGTACTGGGTGTTTTCTTGTTCAAAGAGTGTGCTGTGGCCGTTCTGTTGAAGATCGACTGCTAACTCGTTTTGCTAAATAGTTGATATTGGAATTTTTTTTTTTTTCCCCCTCAAAGACAAAATTGTGCCTACCACTTTGGGATAAGGAAACGTGGTTTGGGAGCAGTAGTGAAACGGCTCGCCACCGGGGGAGAGTACAGGGAAGAATCCTACGAAACTGATTAATTTCATTTTTTTTCAAAAAGAAAAAATAGGAGTTTTACCAATCACGCCCAGACCGTCCACTGGCGTTGACGAACCATCGGCATTGTGGATGCGCCAGTGACGGCTGAGGAGTTGCAATGGCTGGCGTGGTCCATCATTGTCCATCCACATGGACACTCGGTACGAGAAATTGAGTATGCGTTCGTTTGCAAGCAGTTGAGACGACTCGCCGTTAAAACTCGTCTGCACGCGAATGTGGACGCCTTCGGTGATGGTCTCGCTGCCATAGATGATGCCATCAGGGGCAACGAGGGGGCTGCGCCCAATGGGCGATGCCAGGTGGCGGTCGATTCCTTCAATTTCGAAATTGCTGGATGGGGGCAAGATCGTCGTGTACCCATCACAGACTTTTGTCACAAAATCCTGTTTTTTTTAAAAAAATTATATATTTAATAATTGATCATACCCTAATACGCGCAGTATACCATAAAGAAGGAAGCAAAGGATGGTGCGAGAATAAACGCGCTTCCCTTGCGATCGTTGGTCACCGCTGGATGGAGAATTGTACCAGTTGGGAGCAATCCTGCCGTTGCGCCTGGCGTCGTCGTCGAAGCCTCAGAAGCCGAAATGGTTGATGTCTGCCGCTCACACACGACGCTAAAGCGAATAATCTTTTCAGGTATCTGGCACGCGAACCGCACGATGTTGTCCTGCTGGAGGGCAAAGTCTCTGCAAGGGTTGGTTTAGAAACTACATATTGTAAAAAAAAAAAATTAATTTTATTAATACCCGATCTCGCTCAAGGCGATGGACACACGTTTGTTGTACACAAGCACCGACCCAAAGAGTCCACCCCATAGAAAGTGCATTTTGTTGTCGTTTTGAAACAGAGGCAGGCCCTGTTTTAAAAAAAATGCCATGTCAGCAATACTAGTCATTTGGCCTCTTGCTGCGTCACCGAGAACCGCTGCCCGTTGTGGATGCGGTACGAACACCGGAGATCGAGGGGAAGGTGCACCCCCAGCTTTTCCTCGGCCGTGTCCAGCTCCTCTTCTGTGCACCCCGGCCGCAGAGTGGTCAGCAGCAACGGGAAGTGGGCCCTCAGGAACGCCTCGAGCCGATTCCACGCCCGCTTCACGCGCGCATACTGCGGCTCGTACCGATGCCACGCGATGTTGTGCAGCAGGTATGTCTGGTACCACGAGCAGTCCTTGCTGGGCTCCTCCACCAGCCAGTCGCGGACACACAAATTGGCCCACAGTCGGTCATCGGCGGCGGCCTGTCGCCACATCCGATTGACCTGCGCCGCTCTAGGATGACAATAAAGGTTTAGCGGCAACTGAAAGCGGGCGGCGTACCTCGCAAGGTCGCGTGCATCGAGCTGCTTAAACAACTCGACGAGGACGTCGACATTCAACTGAGGGGCAGTGGACGGCATCGGATCGGTTAGTTGGCGCTTAGTTGGAAGTATCCATCTTTTTGACAGTTTCTGACCCAGCTGCCCGGCCGCCGATGTTCGTCTACGACTTGCGCCTCCAACAGCCCACGGCTATAACGACGGCCGCGCTGGGCAACTTTAGCGGCACCAAGGCACAGGAGATCGTGACGGCCAAGGGATCGGTGCTGGAACTGCTGCGTCCGGACACGACCACGGGACGAGTCGTCCCCGTGCTGACCCACGAAGTCTTTGGTGTGGTGCGCTCGCTCAGTGCCTTTCGCCTTACGGGGAGCAGCAAGGGTAATGGTTTTTGGTCTTGTGTGAGCTGGGCATTGGTACCTGACCGTGCTGGGTTTTTTTTTTTTTGTTTTTTTTCGTGCGCTAGACTATGTCGTCGTGGGCTCAGACTCTGGCCGCATTGTCATCCTCGAGTACAACCCCGAGAAGAACGTCTTTGTCAAGGTCCACGAGGAGACCTACGGCAAGTCGGCCGTGCGACGTGTCGTGCCCGGCGAGTATCTGGCCGCCGACCCCAAGGGCCGTGCGGTCATGATCGGTAGAAGAAAGAAACCTTACTTTTTTATTTTATTTCTTAAAGCCGTATTCCCTCTCTAGCGGCCGCGGAAAAGCAAAAGCTCGTCTACATCCTCAACCGCGATGCGTCCGCCGCCCTCACGATTTCGTCGCCGCTCGAGGCCCACAAGGCCAACACGATCTGCTTTGCATGCATTGTAAGCAAGCGATGGATTCCCTTTTGTTGACCTTTTTTTCCGTCCCTTTCTTACTTTTTCACGTTTCGCCCCCGGGGGGGGGGGATAGGGTGTCGATGTGGGCTTTGAGAACCCCGTGTTTGCATGCCTCGAAGTGGACTTTACAGAGGCCGATCAGGACCCTACTGGCGAGGCTGTGGACTCTGTGCAAAAGGTGCTGACGTACTACGAGCTCGACCTCGGTCTCAACCACGTTGTGCGCAAGTGGAGCGACCCTGTTGACAATCGCTCCAATCTCCTCGTCCCCGTCCCGGGAGGCACGGACGGGCCCTCGGGTGTGCTGGTGTGCTCGGAAAACAACATCACCTGGAAGCACTTCAACAAGGCCGAGCTGCGCTGCCCGATCCCCCGCCGGAAGCATGTCCTGGAAGACAAGAACCGTGGGCTCATGATCGTTTCCTGGGGCATGCACAAGTCGAAAAACATATTTTTCTTCCTTCTCCAGTCTGAGGATGGCGATCTCTTCAAGGTTTGATCCTCCCATTTTTTTTTTCTTCTTCTAAAAAAAAACGTTTTGATTGTATTAGGTAACGATGGACTATGACCTCGAGACCGTCCGCGACATCAAGATCCAGTACTTTGATACCTTGCCGGTCGCATCCTCCCTTTGTGTCATGCGCGCTGGCTTCCTTTTTGCTGCGTCCGAGTTTGGCAACCAGTATGCAAATGTTTTTATTGATGCTAGGACTAAACGAAAATTCAGTGGCTTCTACCAATTCGCGTCGCTCGGTGAGGACGAGCTGCCCGTGTACGCTTCTTCGTGGTATCAACAAGCACTGGCCCAACGTGAAGCTGTAAGCAAGAGATCCAAAATAAAATGCAGAGAACGGGACTAATGTTTTTTTTTTGGCATGCACAGGAGGGAAACGCAGAGGAGCTGCTGGTTCACATTGAGCCCCACGCACTCAAGAACTTGACCCTGCTGGAGGACATCCCGTCGTTGTGCCCCATTGTGGACGCAAAGGTGATGGACCTTGCCCGCGAGGACACCCCTCAAATCTACCTGTTGTGCGGTCGCGGCAAGCAAAGTTCTCTCAAAGTGCTGCGGTATGGTGTCGTTTCTCCGAGCAAAGGTCTAACTGCTTTGCACTAGGAATGGCCTCGAGGTAACTCAGCTCGTGTCGATGGACATGACGGCGACGCCTTTGCATGTGTGGACTGTCAAGGCTACCGTTGCGGACGAGTACCACTCGTACATTATCCTGTCGTTCATCAACTACACCATGGTCCTGTCGATTGGCGAAGTTGTCGCCGAGGTATGGAGGACCTTTGGTTTCGAGGTTTCGCTTTCGTTTGCTTACGAGGTGCTTTCACGTGTAGGTGACCGATTCCGGTTTCCTGGGCACAACTAGCACGATTGCCGCTGCGCAGATTGGCGACGATTCACACGTGCAAGTCTACGCTGGAGGCGTTCGACACATCAAGGCCGACCGCCGAGTCAACGAGTGGCAAGCTCCTCTTGGCCGACCGATTGTCAAAGCGGCAATCAACCAACGGCAGGTCGTCGTCGCTCTCTCAGGTGGATCGCTGGTCTACTTTGAGCTCGACAACTATGGTCAACTCAACGAGTACCACGAGGTATCGTTTCAAGAGAGTGCAAAAAAAGTCAGGGGGGCGAATTCACTTTTGTCTTGTTTGTAGCATCGCGAGATGACCACAGAGGTCACATGTTTGGCAGTTGGCCCCATCCCGGAAGGTCGTCAGCGATGCCGATTTTTGGTAACAGGCTTTTAAAATTATCGTATTTTCTAATCTTAACAATAAAAAATAAAAAGTCGGTCGGCTTGGCGGACAACACGATTCGCATGCTCTCGCTCGACCCCGATGATTGCCTACAAAACCTTTCGATGCAAGCACTTCCCGCTCCGCCAGAATCACTGCATATGTTGGAGATGACAGAACAGGACGGCTCAGGAACGCTTTTCCTGGCGATTGGTCTGCGCAACGGTGTGATGCTGCGCACCGTGCTGGATCCAGTCGTGGGCACGCTAACAGATACACGGACACGTTTCTTGGGCAACAAGCCCGTCAAGCTCTGTCCGATCCTTACACAGAAAAAATCAGCCCTCATGGCACTTTCATCGCGTCCGTGGCTCAGCTATCCCTACCAAGCGCGCGCCCACCTTGCGCCTCTTTCGTATGACTTTTCTTTTTCATTTTCTTTATTAATTTATTTACAAAAGATTTGAAACCCTCGAGTGGGCCGCCCCGTTCTGCTCTGAGCAGTGTCCCGAGGGCATCGTCGCTGTCGCCGGCACAACGCTGCGCATCCTCCTGTTGGACAAACTTGGCACTGTTTTCAACAGCACCACGACGCCGCTCAAGTACACACCGCGCCGGTTTGTCCCCAGCCCCTTCTCGCAGCACGTCGTTATCATCGAGTCGGACCATCAAGTCCACTCTGCCGTTGTGCGAGCGCAGGCAGCGGCTCAGATGGCTGAGGAGAAGAAATCGTCTGCTGGTGCCGATGAGGTTGCGATGGAAATTGATGCATCTGCCGAGTAAGATAGATAATTATAATAAAAAAATGGTACCCTGGCGATGTTTAATATTTAAACAAAACAAAATCTACCCCAGACCATCGGATGACTTCCCCGTCAAGGCCGAGGTGACCAAGTGGGCGTCCTGCATTCGTGTCGTCGACACCTTCCGCAGTGAGACCACGTGCCTGCTGGAACTGGAGGACAACGAGGCTGCCTTTAGCATCACGACGTGCGTTTTCCAAGACCAGCCGAGTGAAGCCTTCCTCGTGGTCGGTACGGGCAAAGACATGGTTTTGGCCCCGCGCATGGTCACTGCGGGCTTTTTGCGAGTGTACCGCTTTTTGGAAGATGGTGGCAAGATTGAGCTTGTGCACAAGGTATTTTCATATTTTTTTTTATTGTCTAGAAAAAAGCTAAAATTATTTTCTAGACGCAAATCGACGATGTTCCGATGGCGCTCTCGCCGTTCCAGGGTCGCCTCCTTGTCGGTGTCAACCGGACACTTCGAATTTACGACCTGGGCAAAAAGCGCATGCTTCGCAAGTGCGAGAACAAGCTGCAGAGCAACACCATTGTCTCCATCTACACACAGGGCGACCGCATTGTCATTGGCGACGTCCAGGAGTCGTTCCTCTTTGTCAAATACCGGGTTCGTGATATAAAATAAAATTAAAATTAAAATAATAATCTTTTTTTTTTCCTTCTCAGGCGCAAGAAAACCAACTGTACGTCTTTGCCGATGATTCTCTGCCTCGATGGGTGACGTGTGGCACCATGCTCGACTACAACACAGTGGCTGGCGCTGACAAGTACGTGACCTTTTTTCCCCCGAGATATTTTTTTTTTAATTAAAAGTCTGTGCACAGGTTTGGAAATTTCTTCATCAACCGTCTGGCAGAAAAGGTCACGACCGAAGTGGACAATCCTGAGCTATTTAGCAAGACACTGCTCGAACGCGGCTACCTCAACGGCGCGGCCTTCAAGACCGACAATCTCGTCCAGTACCACGTCGGCGACACGATCACATCTCTGAATCGGTGCATCCTCGGTAAGC
>Ga0302226_10000984_pt1 | contig 22085 bp, 28 predicted proteins | sample II_Palsa_E3_3_FD_193524 | JGI IMG/M metagenome (GOLD analysis project Ga0302226, IMG submission 193524) | Peat permafrost microbial communities from Stordalen Mire near Abisko, Sweden - II_Palsa_E3_3 | ecosystem: Environmental > Terrestrial > Soil > Palsa > Peat permafrost | place: Sweden...
TGAATAATAATAATAATAATAATAATAATACTGAAATGTTGATTTAGAGCCAACAACGTCTAAAATGGACGCCGCAGATGGCGCAACGAACGGCGCGAAAACAGACGGGGCGTCTGTCCTCCTCGAGGCCGACGACAAGTAAGGCCAGGGATGGGCAGGCAGGATGCTCACTAACCCCCCATCGATCGTCGCAGCTACCAGCTGTTGGCCGCGACCGAGCGCGTGTTGGTTGCACAAGAGGCCAAGGCACGAAGGGACATTGAGCGGCTGGTGGCGATGCGGGCGGCGGCGCTGGCGGATCCCGAGGCCTACGTGCGCAGCATCCTCGATGGTGTACGTGTTTTGTTGCTGCTTGTTGTTGACAAACTGTTGTAGACGGTCGAAAAGGCTCCTGGACACCAGGCTATTGCGACCGTGCCGCGGATCGACTGGACGCAGTACACATCGGGCTACAGGGGCAACCGGAGGCTGCGGTCGCGCACGGCGATGGCTGCGTCGATGCTGCTTGGGGGGCCGGCGCCTACTGCACCAATGGATGAGTCGTTGGCGGGCGGGCCGGCCATGGGGACGATGATTGAGGTGATGGGCGCACAGGCCGCGAGGGCGCGTGCGAGCATGCAGGTGTCCAGGCTGTCGTCCATGTCGACCAAAGTGGACGAGAGCACGCCGGGGACGCCAACAGCGCAACCTAGTGCGCCATTGTCACCCGCAGTGCCAGCTGTTGCCGCCCCACCGATATCGCACAAGAAGGGGGCGTCCTCGTCGTCCTCTGCCACAAATTCACGTCCCGCACAAACGCAGCGGGCGCCATCGACAGGAGGGACGTACGGGCTGCCGTGGACTGAAGAGGAGAAACGGCACTTTAAGGAGCTGCTGCTGATCTATCCCGACGAAGACGTGATAATCCAGCGCTGCGCCAAGATCTCAAGGGCTCTGGGCACGCGCACGCCCCAGCAAGTTTGCTCGCGCATGCAGAAATATTTCATCGAACTAGCCAAGAATCACAAGCCGATTCCAGGGCGACTAAATTCCGATTACAAGGTACTGGCGACATTTCGTATGATTTTATTTACGCTCGCGGCACGTGTAGAGCTATGGCAGGGGCACGCACTCGCACTCGTCATCCTCGTCCCACCAAAAGTACTCGAGCACAATGCCATCTGCAGACGGGGAAACGTACGCAACTGAGTTAAAAAGTAAAAGAATTTACGTTTTTGTCGTAGGCCCGGCACGAAGAGGATGAAGATGATTTCGGACGAGGACAATGACGACATGTCGAGAGAACGGTCGGCCCGCGCGACCACCTCGCGGATGCACATCGGTTTCCAGTGCGACTCGTGCGGGATGGAGCCCATCGTGGGGACTCGCTGGACGTGCGTGGACTGCGCAGAGCTGGACCTGTGCAACCAGTGCGATCGCGCCACGTTTACCAAGGGCGGCCACATTCCCGAGCACCGCTTTGACAAGGTCGAGCAGGCCGAGCCGGCGCACTTTATGGACCAGGACTACAACTCGCTCATGGGCGAGTACAACTACCTTGACCCGGTATGCACGAGACGAATTAAAAAAAGAACGCGCGTGTTAACGAGTATTGCTTTGCAGAACTTTAATCCTCCATAGGAGGACGAGAGAACAATGACCTGGCTGGGGTAGAAAAAGGGGCGCCCCTTGTAATTGTCGATGGGTAATGCATGCATATTCATTAAATTCTGCATGCGCGTACGAGTCGTCCCGTTGGTGATCCTTGCCGCACTACTCTACGGCTCTGTCAGCCTGGTCCGGCAGCTTCAGCATGTGGAAGAGACAGATGTGGTTCGCCGAACGATCCTAGCACACAAACACGACACGTATCCGCCAAGTGATCACGAACTGATGAATCACTCGCCAGAGCGGGAGGAGGGCAGGGAGCACACAGTGGCAGCGGGAGAAGGGAAGGGAGCGGGCTTGCCGGTGGTGCTCGACATAAGGGAATGCATACAATTGATTAACGTGACAGTGCAACAACGTGTTTCAGAGTGTGTCTATGCTTTCAACCGCGGACCAGGCGGCAACATCAACTACGACCGTCTCCCCGTTGGCGCTGCCCCGGCCGGCTCGCCCGTGGTCGTCATCCCCGTGCACGACCGGGCCGACCATCTGGTAGAGGTGATTCGGTCGTGGCAACAGGGTCGCAGCAACGACGCTGAGATGACCATCATCGTGTCCCACGACGGGTTCTTCGAGGACGTGCACCAAGCCGTGCGCGGATTCGAATCGGTGCGCATCAAGCAGATCTACCACCCGCACGCCGCCTTCTTCGCCCCTTCGGCGCTCTGGGCCACGCACCTCCACCGCTACACGCGCCTCAAGCACCATTTCTGGTGGCTGCTGCAGTATGTGTGGCGGCATCCGTTCCGGCCAAACATCCTCTCGCCCACACGGGACGTGTTCATCAACGAGGACGACCTGATGACGGCGACGGACGCGTACGCAGCGGCCCAGGCCCTGTTCCGCCTGTTGCGCGAGCACAACGACAAGGTCAACGGCACGACCGACTCGGACGAGCTGCTGTGGTGCGTCAGCCTGGCCCGCCACAAGTCTGCCCGTGCCGCTGGCCGGCCGTACCTGGGCGCTTTCGACCGGGCCGATCTGTTCCGCGTGGGCCTGTCCTCGTTCCAGGCCCTGGGGTGGGGACTGACGGGCACGACGGCCGATCTGCTCTTGACCAGCACGGCGGCGCAGGAGCAGTTCTGCACCCTGAACGAGTACAACTGGGACAGGACGATCGCGCACATGATGGCCGGAGCCGTCCTCCCCTCGCAGTGTCTCAACCTGTTCTGGCCACGGTCCGGGTTCCACATTGGCTCGTGCGGCACCCATGTCAGGACGGGCAAGAACCCGAGAGAGTGCGAGCCCGCGTGGGTTGCGGCAGACCGCATGAGGCGCACCGTGCTGGACCCACTGGCGCAGATCGTTCACGAGGCCGCTAGCACAGGACGCAACTGGACCACGGCGATCACCAGGCCGCGCGGCCCGTCCCCCGACTCGTCGCCCGATCGAATGCTGGACAAGAGCAACAAGACAACTGCGCTCAACGAGGGTTGGACACAGGGACGCATTTGGAACGCCGACCTGCCCGCCGACCATCCCGACAAGCACAACACGGCGCCCATGTTCTGGTACTCGACCGTGCACCGCGATCACTGCCTCGCTGTGGCCACCGAGGACATGTCTTAGCAGTATTTGCCTCATTTGTCTGGATTGTCAATCATTAAAAGTACAACTGATGATGACTTTTCTTGCTGGGAGTACTTTAGAAGTCGCCCTTCTTGATCAGTTTTGTTGGCTTGTACTGCAGTCCCGGGCAAAAAAGACTTGAGTTACTTTGCAAATTGTTGGCTGGTACCTTCTTCGACTCCTCGAGGTCGCGCGTCAACCACCAGCTGGTGCCGGCAGCGGCAGCCGTGGGCATCTTCTGGGCCTTGCGAAGGGCAGCCTCGGCGGTGATGATGGCTCTGCACAAAAAAAAAAAAGTGAGCACAATTTAAATAATTTTTATTTAATACCGGTTGAGGTCGGTGGGGTCGGCCTTCAGGAGCTGCTCGAGCTCGTTGGCGGCAGCGTTGGCCTGGTTGGGCAGGGACATGATTAGAATACCTCAGGGGAATTGCAATGCGACATGCCTTGACGCCGGGGGCACCCTCGGCGACGGCGGTGAGGGCGGCCTTCTTGTCCTCGATCTTCTTGATCTCGAGCTGGACCTGGTCGAGGGCCACCTGGGCCTTCTCGAGCTCCTCGTTGGTGCCCTGGGGACGGGTGACGAGCTCGGGGATGGTCTGCTGGAACTTGAAGATGAGGTACTCGATGAACGCCATCTTGCGGTTCTTGTCGGCGTCGATGGCCTTGAGGTCCTCGCGCAGCTCGACCACACGCTTGGTCTCGCCGACCTTCTCGAGGAAGATGTGGGCTGTGACATACAGTACACGGTGAGCACAAATGAGCCTATTCACTCAAAATACCCTTGAACTCGTCGAGCTCAGTGCCCGCGGCCTTCTTCTCGTGGTCGATCGAGGTGATCAGCTGGTTCCTGCAGCACAACGAGACCGACGTTAAGAAAACCGGGTGTGCGCTTGCGCGTGCGCCCTTACCACTTCCACACGTTCTCCGCCTCGCCCGACAGCTCCTTCCAGAAGGCGTTGAGGAAAAACTTGCCTTGGTCCTTTTTGCGAGGGAAAAAGAGCAAGATTAAATAAAATAAAGACAACGAGAAAATACTTACCGCGTACTTCTTGGAGGTGACCTTCTTGAAGCTCTCCATGTGGGCTTCGGTGATCGTGACCGACATCTTTGCTTCTCGTGCTGTTTTGTGCTGGTGCGGAAGTAAACGTTTCAAAACGTCTCAGTGAGTGACGTGCTTGTTTTTTTTTTCAACGGCAGGCCGTCCCAAAGAACCAACGGCAGACACAAACACAGGCCCACCCGGAAGCCGTGAACAGCAACAACAAACATAAACAAACGCAAAAAGCACGAAAAGAAGGAAAAAAGGGAAACGAGGGGCAGGGTAAAAATAGATCCCTCGCAGACACAGCCACACGTGCCGAGGCGAGGCGAGAAGGCACGCGGTCGCCAGGGCCCACATCTGCACCGACCCGGCTGGGTGAAAACAAGCAGCACGAGCAGCAAGGAGCATGCGCCGACAAAAAACACAGCACCAACCAAAAATAGCCCCCGCCTGGGTCGCGTACACGCGAAATGGCTGCTGTTGTTTTTTTTCGGCTGAACTTTCACGCAGTCGAGTTGTTCGTCACATGTCTGGGACCGTTCGCAAGCTGCTGTCCCTGTTCGAGGTACCTTCCCCACCACCCTCCCCCTCGCTTAGCAACGCAGCGATCAACTAACAGCACTGGTTTTATCCCACAGGGGAGCAACAGTCATAGCGCGGCGACCACGCGGACAAACGCCGCAAACGTGTTTGTGACCAGCAACGGCGGCGGTGATGCCCAGCCAGCCCTGCCAGCCCTGCCGACGCAGCCGGAGGGGTCGCCGTCACAGCCCGGCTTCTTTAGCCGGTTCAGCAAGCAGCGGTCGACGTCACTGTCGCCACCTCCTGGCGCTTCGACAGAAACGGCGACACAAGCACAAGCACAACCACTACAACAACCGCAGCAGCCAGACGCAGCGACGACACCATCAGGCGCAGTGGCCGACCAGGGCGAGTCGTCCGCGTCCCCTGCCGGCCCCGCACCGCCCTCCCCCACCACCAAAGAGCCCGCGCCAGTCAATTCACCTCCTCATGCCTCCTCCACCTCCTCCTCCTCCTCCTCCTCCTCGTCAACTGCATCAGCAGCACCAGCACCAGCACTGTCCTCGCCGCCGACGCCACCACCGCCCGCGATCGTGATTGACACGAACCAGTTGGAGCCGACGCAGCCCAATAACGAGCATGGGCAACGCGGGTCGCAGCCAACCACGCCTTCTGCGCTGGCGTCCTCCTCACCGACCACGCCCAACCAGCAGCGCAAGTCGCCCGGGCAGCTGCCGGGCAAGGGCATCAACTTCCTCAACCTGATCGTGAGCAAGCCCGAGGAGATCATCGTGGGCCCGCCCGAGCTCAACGGGGGCAGCTCGCGCACGAGCCTCGAGAGCGTGCACAGCTCGAGCAGCTTTTTGGACGTGCTCGAGAAGGGCGGACAGGAGCGCGAGGTGCTGGCCAAGCGGCTGAGCAAGCGGCTGTCATTCATGGACCACAGGCGCAAGTCGTCCATGGCCTTTGACACGAGCATTTTCACGCCCGAGATCCTGATGCGCTACAGGGTCGTGGAGAAGCTCGGCGTGGGCGGCTTTGCCGACGTGTACAAGATCCAGGACCGGATAGACCACTCGTGCTGGGCGCTCAAGGTCATCTTTAAGAATCGGGTGAAGAACCAGGGCCGGCTGGACCAGGAGATCGAGGCGCTTCAGCGGGCCCAGCACAAAAACATTGTGTGTCTGCGCGAGACCATTGTCTCGGAAAAGCACCTGTACCTGCGCCAGGACCTGGCCGAGGGCGGCTGCCTCTTTGACTTGCTCCTGGACATGGGCGGCTTTGGCGAGGCCAAGACGGCCATCGTCATGAAGGGCATCTTTGAGGCCGTGGCGTACCTGCACAGCATCGGCATCGTCCACCGAGACATCAAGGTATTTTCGGTTCTGTCTCTCTTTCTTGCGGCAGTACTAAAAGGCTATGGTGGCAGCTCGAAAACGTGCTGCTGGGCAAGCCAAACGACCTGACCTCGGTCAAGCTGTGTGATTTCGGGGTGGCGCGCATCATGAAGGAGGGCGAGGGCGAGAGCTCCAACGTCCGCAAGCGGTTCCGCCCCGTGATCCTCTCGCACGTCGGCAGCGTCGCCTACATGGCCCCCGAGGTCTTCCTGGCCAAGCCCTACGACGAGGGCGTCGACCTGTGGGCGTGCGGCGTGATGCTGTTTATGCTGTAATCGCACAAGTATTATTCTTTGGTTAAATTACTAATTGAATTCAATGTAAAGGCTGTCGCTGAGCGCGCCCTTTGGCAACGACGAAGAGGACCCCGGGGCCGAACAGGACCAAATCGCGCGCATCACCAAGGCGGACTTCAATTTCAGCGACCCCGCGTGGATCCGCCGCTCCGATGCCTCCAAAGACCTGTGCAGTGCCCTGCTCAAGTTTGACCCCAACGAGCGTCTCAGTGCCTCGCAAGCCACCGTGCACCCGTGGATCCTGGTACGTGCACCAGCGTGTAATTATTAAATACATTGTTGCCACCAGGAGTTTACTGGCGAGCTCACGACGATCGTCGCGCAGCCCGTCACCAGCCCGCTCCCTGCGCTGGCAGAGGAGGCCGAGGAGGTCGGCGCCGCCTAATGTTTGATTATGTCAAGGGAAACTGAAAAAAATGAATAAAAACAAAATAAACTGAGGGGGTAAAAAGTTGTGCACTTTCATTCTGAACCGGTTCGAAATATGTCGACGACGATCGTGCTCAACGACGGCCGCGCGATGCCGCGCGTTGGCCTGGGCGTGTACAAGAGCGAGCCCGGCCAGGAGACGTACGATGCGGTGCTGTCTGCGCTTTCGCTCGGGTACCGCCACATCGACACCGCCGAGTACTACAAGAACGAGGCGGACGTGGGCCGTGCCGTGCGTGCCAGCGGCCTTGCGCGCGAGTCGATCTGGGTGACGACCAAGGTGTGGGACGACCACCAGGACCAGGTGCAGCGCACGGTGGAGCGTCAGCTGCAGGAGATGGGCCTGCCGTGGGTGGACCTGTACCTGATCCACTGGCCGCGGTCGCCCCACCGGCTGCAGGCGTGGAAGGACCTGGTGCGGCTGCGCGCCATGGGCCTGGTCAAGAGCATCGGCGTGTCCAACTACGCACGGGAGCATCTGGACGAGCTGCTCCAGGGCGACAACAGCTGCGGCGTCGTGCCCGCCGTCAACCAGGTGCACCTCCAGCCGTGGCTGCAGCAGCGCGCCATCGTCGACTACTGCGCCGCCAGGAACATCGCCATCCAGGCCTACTCGCCGCTCACGCGCGGGAAGAACTTCGCAGACCCGACCCTCGTGGCCGTCGCGCAGCAGGTCGACAAGACGCCCGCCCAGGTCCTCGTCAAGTGGTCAGTCCAGAAGGGCCACGTGTGCCTGCCCAAGTCGGCCAACCCAACGCGACAGGCGCAGAACCTGGACGTGTTCAGCTGGGACCTGCCCGCGGACGCGATGGCTGCGTTGGATGGGCTTGATCAGCAGCAGTACTAGGGATTATCCGACAATGCAGTGCAGCAGTGAAGAAGTGTAAAAGAATGGTGTGCAGCAGTCTAATCAGTCACGGCAGCTACTTCTTGTTGGAAAACTCCATCGTCGCAAGGAGATTGACGTCGCGCCGGACGGACCGCAGCGCATGGGCCTGTGCCGACGTGATGTTGTAACAAAAGGAGATGTCGAGCTGCTTGAGCGTGCGGCACTGGCGCATAAAGCCCTCCACGCCACGTGCCGTCACTTGGCACTGCTGGACGCTGAGAGCTCGCAGCGGGAGCGAGCTGAGGTTACTCAAGGCCCTGTAATTCAGAAGTCTGAGAAACAAAATAAAATATCCCATTTGGTCACCGATCAGAGATGCCTGGACAGTTGGAGAAGGAGAGCATGGTCAGGCGCGTGCAGTGTGCGGCCAGGTTGAACACGCCGACGTCGGTCAGGCGCGCACACATGTTGATCGACAGGCCCTGGAGGAACGGGCAGTTCTGGGCGATGGCCATGAGCGATGCATCCGATAGCGCGCTGTTGCCGTCCAGGTCCAGCAGCTCAAGTTTGCCGCACGAGCTCACGAGAAAATCGATCGCCTCATCGGTGAGCCCGTACCCTGGTAGGCACACACGCACGAGGTGTTCACACGAGGCCGCAAACAAGAGCATCCTAAAGGGGGAAGTCGTGATTATTATCCGCGTTCATAGAGTTGGGGCAGGGGTACGATTCGGCAATGTTGGGCAAGGCCGATCGAACGGCGATGGGCAGCTGGGCATAGGAGGACCCGCTCCCGGTCAAATCGAGCACGCGCAGCTGAGGGGCGACGGAGGACCCGCCTCCCCCGAGTGTCTTGATGGTCCGATTGGTGATCCGTGGGCAATTGTGGCACACGAGCGAGCGCAAGTGGGGCAGCCCCGTCTGGAGCAGCGCGGCGATGCCGTCGTCAGAGACGCCCGTGCAGCCGCTGAGGACGACGTGCTTCAGCTGGACAGCGGCGATCTTGCCCGCAAAGGCCGCGTCGGTGAGCTTTGTGAGATCAGACAGGTCGAGGTAGGCCAGTTTGTCTGCGCGGCGGAGGAGGATGGCCACGGGCGCGTCTGTTGTGCGATCACACGCGGCCAGCACGACCCGCTGCAGCTGGGGCGCAGCGGCCTTGATCAGGTCGACCAGGATCTCGGGCGCGAGGCGGTAGCAGCCGCCCAGGTTGAGGTCGACCAGGTTGGGGCACAGGCCGTTGCGCACGGGCTGCAGCGAGAACTCGTTGAGCTTGTCGCAGTTGGTCAGGTTCAGCTTGCGCAGGTTCCACCCGCCCAGCGCGATCAGCCGGTCGGCCACGGCGTTCTTGACCCTGGGCGCGTACATGCTCAGGTCCAAGGAGCGGTACAGACCCGCGTCGTTGCTGGCCATCCGGAACTGACGGCAGACCTGCGCAACACGGGCCAGGTCCAGCAGGGAAAGGTGCTGGAAGATGGTCACGAGCGTCTCGATCGACGCATCCGCAAGGGTCCGGTCAGGCGGCGTGGTGTGGGCTGCTGCAGCAGTCTCCTTCCTGGGTGGTGGCCTGGTGAGCATGTCCTTGAGGCTCATTGCGGGTTTGGCATTCGAAGGGGGATTGGCGTTGTCTGTCCTGGGTGGGGTGGTGGAGGGGTGGGTCCTTGTTAGGGGATCGGTCTTGGTGGGCCTGCTGGAGGAGGGATCGGTCCTGATCCTCTTCGCCACAGGCAATGAGCCCTTGTCCTCCTGCTCCCCCTTTGGCTCCTTGGTCTTCTTCGTGCCCGTGCCAAAGTCGTTCATGTCGTCCATCCTCTCTTGTCCTGCCGCCTCGTTGCGTGCCTGCTTGAGCAGCATCACCACTTGCTAGACGGTACGGTCAGGACACACTGTGTGATGCCACGGGGAGCCAACGTACGTCATAGAACGGGTCCCTCCTGCGGACGTGCTCTGCGGCCTGCTCGAGCACCTCGACGGCCTCGACGTGGCGCTTGAGCCGCAGCAGCGCCGCGCCCACGTCGACATAGTCCTTGGCACAGGCCGCGTCGGGGATGCGGATGACCGACATGCCCTTGCGCACCGTCGCCTCGTCCAGCTCGCTCTGCGGGCGCGCAAACAGGCGCAACGACGACTGCTGCATTTTGGCGCGTGCTTTCGTTTGATGATGAAATTCAAACTCGGATGCTGTCTTTTTATTTGAAAGGTCTATTTGTTTTCCAACCTCTGTACTTCAAACGAGAGAGGGAGAGAAAGAGAGAGAGAGAGAAAAAAAAAAAGAAAACAATGAAAGGAGGAAAAAAAAGGACCATCAGCTGCTTTCAGCGAGATGGGTTCTTGATTGTGTTTTGTTCTTGGAGGGTGAAAAGGAAGAGGTAGAAAGGGGAAACAAGAAAGAATGAAAAGAAAAACAACAACAACAAATTTCTTGAAAAGTTAACGACGCTTTGGCCCCAAACCCGTTGTGGCACCAGAATTATATTCGCGAGGTCCCGGGACAAACTGCGGCACGGGCGGCAAGTCTGTTCGGAACGGGAAGTTATGCTCGTACTCGACACCGCCGCTGGCATTGCTGGACCTGGGGACGGATGGGGGGACGCCAGGAGCAGGGCTTCTGAAAGAAATAAAAAATATTGTGAATAAGAAAATTATTATTCATCATGATGCTCGGTTACCGGCCCGGTGGCGCGGGAGGAGCACCGCCAGGACCACGCGACGGTGGCGGGGGAGCGGCGCTTCTTGTAGGGGCCGGCGGTGCGGCCGACGCGGGCGGTGCGGGCACTGGCGGCGCAGATGCACGTTGCGGCGGTGGTGGTGCACGACCAGGTGCTGCGGGCGCAGGGGCAGCAGGCGCGGGGGCAGCGGTCGTAGGCGGCGCAGGTGATCGGGCCGGTGCCGGCGGGGGTGCAGGTGCAGAAGCCCGCGCCGGCGCGGGGGGAGGGGCCGAAAAAGACTGGACCGGCGGCTGCGGCGGCTCAGATGCTCTAGAAGGGGGTGCTGGGGGGCCAGCGCGCGAGGGTGCTGGCGGTGCGCTGCCCCTTGGTGGAGCTGGCGGGGGTGCGGCGGCCGCGGCGGCCGGTGGCGGTGCCACTCCTCGGCTGGGTGGCGGCGGCGCCCCTGCACGCGACGGCGGCAGGGGTGCGCTACTGATGGCAGGCGACGCGGGGACGGGCGACTCGCCACGTGGCGGTGCCGGGGGCGGCCCGGGCCTGCCCACCGAGGGCGGCGGCGGGCGTGGTGCGCTAGCGGTGGCCGGTGGGGGCGCGGGTCGAGCGGCCGCCGGGGCAGGGGGCTTTGGGCCGCCGCCAAACGGTGGTGGTCCCGCAGATCCCGGTGGCTTCACTGTTATCATGGGCTTAGCAGAAGCCTCAAAGGTCGAGTAAACTACGTACAGGGTGCGCCAGGGCCAGGGCCAGGGGCTGCGCCTCCCTTGGGCCTCAGTTGGGGCATGCCACCGGCAAAGAGGCCTCCTCCGCCTCCCATGCCTCCTCCCATGCCACCTCCTCCTCCTCCTCCTCCTCCGCTGCTGCCTCCGCCGTCCTTTGGCGTCTCGGGTGGGTTTGGTGGGTCGTTGCGGCCGGGGTTAGCAGACAGACGCGCCAGGAGAGAGAACCGACGTACCAATGATGGGGCTGCTGCGGTCCTTTGTCTCGGTCTTCTTGAGCTTTGCGCCCTTTTGGATCGAGCCCAGCAGCGCACCACGCTCCTTGCCGCCCGAGGCGGGGGCGGGCGGGGGCGGCGGGCCTGGTGGCGGTGGCGGCGGCGGCGGCGGGGGCGGTGCCATTCTGCTCGTTTATATTTTGAAGTGAGTACGTGTTTTGTGTGGGAGGGATTGCGGGACGGGCCCCGTCACGTAAAACGACGCGATAAATGGCAGACAGCGAGCGACCGGAGGCAGACACACACAAAACACAAGCGAGTGAAGCGACAAACAAGGGGAGGGGGCGGGAGATAAGGCGTTGCTGAAAAAGAAGGGGAATCGCCGAATAAAAAAGAAAAACAGTCCGTCCAACGCCAAAAAAAAAAAAAAACACTCCAATAAATAAATGGACCGACAAACAGGGCACGCTGCACACGCGTTTGCCTACGCACCCACGTCGGCCGCTCGGCCGCAGCTCTGCGAGAGAGGGGGAGGGAAATAACATACCGCAGAGGTGTTTATAAATAGCCAACAGCTGGAACGTGCAGGCCCATCCCTCTTTACGACCCCCCACATAAAACCTCTTACACACGCATGGAAAAAAAAGGGGCCGCCCCGCCCTCGACGTAAAACCAAAGCCAGCACGGAACAAGCACACCACGCACGTGCCCCCGTCCAGCGTTGGCTACGTGCACAGCCGTGCTGGAAAATGTACACACGACTGAGTGGTACCCCTGGGCACAGCACACATCCAAAATGGCGACGGTGTACCATATTTACGTTATGCATTCCCCAGAGATGCGGCCCTTTGTGCTACTGATCGGCGGGTTCGCGGGCCTGCTGCTGGTGCTGGGCGTGGCGGCGGCGCTGCTGGGCGGGCTGGACGCGGTGGTGGCGCGGGTGGCAAGTGCGGTCGAGGCGGCCACGACCTCGCCGGGGGCGCCTGTGGGCTTAAATCCCCCGACCAATGCGACGGCTGGTGATGCGGACAACGCGGCTTATCAAGCGCTCACGGCCGCGCAAGAGACGATGCTGGTCGTGTACGTCCTCGTGGTCGTGGCCCTCGTGGGCTGGGAGGCGGCCGTCCAGGCGAGAAGGCACGTGGCAGCCGCGGTGGGCGGCCATGCCGCGGCGGTCGAGCTGGAGATGCAGCCGTTGGTGGGGGGAGCCACGTCGACAGGTGCGGGCAAAGAGGGTGCAGCAGCGGCGTCAGGGACAGCGGCGGCAGCGGTGGACGCGGCCCCTGCCCCGTCAGCCGGCGGCTCGGTCGCAGAGGCAAAGGGGCACGACGACGACGAGACGTACAAGGCGCTCAAGGCCTTTGCGGTCATCCTCTCCGTCGTCATCCTCATGCTCATCGTGGACGGGCCGTTCCCGTGGCACTCGATCGTGTCGGCGGACAAGCGGCCGTACAGCCGCGACGTGTTTGTGTTTATGTGCCTGACGGTGGCGACCATGGGGGCGATCACGCTGCGGCGCACACACGCCAACGACAACAAACCGCTGCAGCGCGAGCAGACGGACGAGTGGCGCGGGTTCATGCAGATCGGCTTTGTGCTGTACCACTACTTCAAGGCCAAAGAGGTCTACAACGTCATCCGCCTCTTCATTGCCGCGTACGTCTTCCTCACGGGCTTTGGCAACTTTTCGTTCTTCTGGGTCAAGCGCGACTTTTCGTTCCTGCGCGTGTGCAAGATGCTGCTGCGCCTCAACCTGCTCGTGTTTATCATGTGCGTGACGCTCAACAAGCCCTGGATGCTCTACTACGTCTGCCCCCTCCACACATTCAACTTTTTCATCGTCTACGCCGCCATGGGCATCATGCCGCACAAAAACACCGAGCCCATGTGGATGATCGGCAAGTTTGCGTGCGTCTTCTTCTTCCTCGCCTTCCTCTTTGAGGTCCCCGGCATCTTCAACGGCATCTTCACCCTCCTGTGGCCGCTGGTCCAGTTTGAGGGCAACCTCCACGAGTGGCACTTCCGAGCGACCCTCGACCACTACGCAGTCCTCTGGGGCATGATTCTCGCCTACAACTTCCCCGCCCTCGAAAAGGCCCTCTACGCCCTCGAGCTCCCCGGCATGCGCCTGCCCTCGTCGTCGTCGTCCTCCTCGACAGCTGCGCTGATCGAGGGCGAGAACGACAGGTTCAGCAGCAACACCATTGCCAAAATCGTCATTGGCGTCGTCGCCTTTGTCGGGGTTTTCGGGTGGGTCTACTTTTTCTTCAACATGAACAAGTACGAGTACAACAGCATCCACCCGTACGTCTCGTTCGTCCCCCTTGTCGGCTACGTCGTCCTGCGCAACATCAACAAAACGTCCCGCTCGTATGTCATGGGCATCTTCCAGTGGTCCGGCCGCATTACCCTCGAGACCTACCTGCTCCAATTCCACGTACCAATAATAATAATAATAATAGAATCACTCCTTTTCCAAACATTTTATTTTCCTTTTGCAGGTTTGGCTGACGGACGACGCCAAGGGCCTCGTGCAGTTTATCAACGCGAGCGAGTACTACTATGTCAACTATTTTATTGCCTCGGTGATCTACGTGCTCCTGAGCAACTGGGCCTTTGAGGCGACCATCGTCCTCAACGACTACCTCATCCCACACAACGCCACCTTCCACAAGGTCGCACGCCGCGTGGGCATCATATTTGCTACATGGACGGCCATCTATATCGTCGTTCTCCTCGTTCGTCTCTAAAATAAAATAAAAAAGCTCTAAAGGGTCATTTAGTTTCATGTTTTTTCTGCAACAGTAACAGATTTAAGCAAAGAGTTGCCTCATATCCTCGATACGCATTTGTGCGTCCTCCTTGGAGGCCCCGTTGGATCTGAGTGCGGTCTCGCTCAGCAGCTTTTTGCGCGACTGCAGGCCCAGCATGCGCTCCTCGACCGTCCCCCGCACGACAAACCGCTTGACGTGGACCTCGCGAGTCTGGCCGATTCGGTGCACACGATCCACCGCCTGCTGCTCTACCGCAGGGTTCCACCACAGATCCATTAGAAATACGTTTTGCGCAGAGGTCAGGTTGAGACCCACGCCGCCCGCCCGCAGCGAGATCAGGAACACTTGCGTCTCGTTGTCAGAGTTGAACGAGGCCAAGGCAGTCTCCCGAGTTTGCTGGCTCATTGTCCCGTCCAGGCGGAGGTACTGTTGGTGAACGTTGGATCTCCTTTTTAGAAAATGCTCGTTTTTTGATTGTCTTGTCACCTTGATGCCAGAGAGATTTAGGGGGATCTGGATCAGGTCGAGGAACGACGTAAACTGGCTAAAGACGACCGACTTGGCCGTGCCGCCCGAGTCGTCTCGAAGCATCGTGAGATCCCTCATCAGCGCTTGGACCTGACGACAAAAATTAGTAACTTAAGAAACATTTTCCGGCTTTTTTGTGCACCTTGGCAGACGTCTTCCAGTGCCGCCGGGGATCGAGCTGCTCCGGTTTGGGCTGTGGGGGTTTGACACGCACAATGTCACTTTCCTTGAAGGGCCCCTTGTTGCACATGGGGCAGAGGACCGGCTGGTTGTTTCGTTGACGCGTGAGCGCAAACGAGAGGAGGCATTCAAAGCACCCGCTGTGCAGGCACGGCATCAGGCCTCGCTCTTGGATGGGCTCGTAGCAGATGGGGCACTCCACGTTTGAGTCCTCGGTAGCCCCACTTTCCTCGTCGGCTGCGTCGCCAGGAGTGGCCGCAGCCTGCTGAAGGACCTGGCTCACGACGCTGGCCACAAACTCTTTGTTCTGGCCATCGTCGGCGTCGGTAAACTTGGCAATCAACTACGACAGCGGCATTTCAGAATAAGCGTAAAAAATACGCGTACCGCGTCGACATCGCCAAAGATCTCGTGGTTGGTTCGATCGTCGTCACTGTGGCCGGTCATGACCAAAAATGGGTGGCAGCAGCACTGTCGCAGACGCATGAGCACGTTAAAGAGGCGCAGGAAATTTTGAGCGACGGCCCCACTGTTGGTAATAATAAATAAAAAACAAGCAAACCAGCACACGTACTTGCGAACGTAGTCGTTAAACTTGATTTGCGAGCGGGTGTACACGGCCGTGTAGAAATCACGCTCCGAGTCAGAGAAATCGACAAACTCGACGACCTCGTCCTTGGACGGGAGGAGGACGATGGGCTGGCCGTTCGAGTCCTTCATTGATTTGGTGCGTCGCAGCACGAGCGGCTGGAGGACGGTCTGCAGCGTCTCGAGGCCCTTGGGATCCTGCTTTTCAAACGGCTTGGCGATGAGCGCACGCCACACGCCGTGATGGCACCACGGCTCCACCTTGAGGAAGCAAAAGAGCGAGTACAGGTCTTCTATCCTGTTCTGTTGGGAAGCATTTATAAAAAGGAATTCAACGAGGGAATTACCTGGATCGGCGTTCCCGTGATCACCCACCGTCTCGTTGCCTGCACGGCATAGCATGCTTGGGCCACCTGCGTCTGCCTGCTCTTGATCATGTGCGCCTCGTCCAAGCACACACGGTGGAAGTGGACGTTGAAGATGCTCCCGGAAGGATCGCGGGCAAATTCAGAGGCCAACGTGCCGTACGATGTCAGAACGCAGTCATATTCGGCCAGGTTCTCGTCGTTTCGGTCGTTCCCACTGATGGGAAGGTTAAAAGGAAACAACTGAATTAAAAGGCGTACTAAAACATGTAGGCGCAGAGCGAATCCGCCACCGACGACTTTTCGATCTCTCGCTTCCACTGCCCCAGGAGCGACATGGGCGCAATGATCAACGTCGCCTTGGACACACGAGTGCCCGGCTTGAGGTTGGGCACGGGCTTGGTCTTGTCGAACCGGTTTGAGTGGATGAGCGAGAGAACCTCAATCGTCTTGCCCAGGCCCATTTCGTCCGCGAGGATGCCGCCGGCCGACTGCGACACGGCCGCGGGGAACGTCGCCAGCATCTCGCCAGAGAACGGGTTGAGGTAGAATAATTCTAAAAAACATGGGGAAGTTAAGTACAATTTTTGATCAGAAGCACCTACGTCCGTTGGCAGAAAACTCGCAATACATCGGATGCATGGCGTCGTCTCGGCCGTCATGTCCATTGCTGCTGCTGCTGCTGCTGCTCGCATCCGACGAGGACGAGGAAGACGACTCGCGATGGGCGAGCCACCAGAGCGCTTGTTTCTGGTATTTGCGCAAGGAGAGCACCATCGTCGGTGCAGGCTCCATCTCGGGCAGCTCGCGGTCGTACTTTTGTGCGCGTTCGTACAGTGCGTTGAGGTCCTTTTGCTCGATGACCTTTTCGTCCTCGCTAGAATGATGCAAAGTTAGCTGGGTACAGAAATGCGTGTGCTCATACTCGAGGTCCCTGTCCTGGTCGGCAATGGCCCCTGTCTGCTTCCACGCGTCCTGTCCGCGTGTGGGGGAGAGGCAGAGGAACTGCTGCAGCAGTGCGACAAAGCACGTCTTGAACTCTCTCCGATTCTCGTCGTTTGCGGGCGAGGATGTCGACAAGAAGGGCAGCGCAAAGACGTCTGGCCTGAGGAAGACGCGGACCGACAGCAGCACGTCGTCGTACGAGTTGAACGCGGCCTTGTCGTCGATCCACTGCACCTCAAAGTCGACTGCACGAAAGTCCAGCAGCTTGGCCACCACGCCCGCCACGTCCTTCTTGAGCCTGCCAATGTCGTTGCCCGTCGCGCTGATGATGCGCACAATAATGTTGTCCACGGCCTTGAATCCGCCGGCCCTGCCCGATCCCTTTGGCGCAGTGGCAGCCAATGGGGGCCCGCGGCGGTCGAGCTCGACCACGTCGCCTGGCCGCACAGGGCTGCTGCCGCTGAACATGGTGTGGCCAAAGCACACAAACTCGCCCAGGAAGTACTCTGAGCCTGTCCTTGTCCGCTTGATCTGTCCCTGTTGCTGTTGCTGTTTGGCGGGTGCCGGCTGGGGAGAGTGCTGTGCCGGTGCTGGTCGTTTGAGTGGGTTCACTGGTGCTTGAGGCTGTGGCGGGGGGGCTCGCTTGGGGCTCGTTGCCTCAAAGTGCAAGTTGGCAGCACGCTCGACGTCGCCGTTGGCTCGACGGAGTAGGCCGGCAAGGTACCCATCGCCGTCCTGCCCGCCCTCGCTGCCGAGGAACGCCTTGAGCATGGCAAGGTTCGCGCCAAAACCGTCGCCGGCCATGATTTATCAACTGATGGGCCCATGAATGCATTTCCTATCGCCCCTTTGTCGTCCACTTGTCGTCGCCAACCCCTTAGACGATGGCGACGCGGACTGATGTCATGTACAACGACCCTCCGGCGGCGCTGTTTCGGGCAAAGAAGGCAGAGTCTGGCGGTGTGTTTTCTGTTCTCCGTCTCAACAAACAGTGACACAAACGTACGTGTAGATGGAGCGACGCTGACCGACGAGCAGCTCGTGGCGGTCTTTAAGAAGCATCTGGAGGTGGTCGTGCAGCTGCCTGCTGGGACGTCTGGGGTACGCACGGAGAACTGCCTTGCAACAGAGGATGTACTGAACTGGCGACGAATGTAGCTCAACAAAAAGGCACTCGAGGACACGACCAGCCGGATTGGTCTGCTGTCGGCCAAGCTAGAGGAGCACGCTGTGTCTGCCGCGGTGGTCGCACACCTGCAGCAGATCGCAGAGGCACTGGAGAAGGACGACTTCAAGAAGGCCTTCAATCTGCACGTGTCGCTTATCACGGACCACTTTGATGAGGTGGGCCAGTGGATGACGGGGCTCAAACGGCTGCTGTCGATCCTGTCCACGACGGCGGCGACAACGGAAAAAGTAGAGAAATAGTCATATCAGCGTACATACAACACGACAACGAAAAAAAAAGTGGTGGTTTAAAGAAAAAAACAAACAAAAGTCTACTTCTTGGTGAACCCGACGGTGATGGGCTTGGCGCGGACCAACCGGATGGGGAAGTTCTCGGTGATGAGGTAGCCGTCCTGGAGGAGGACGACGACGTTGATCTCAAACTCGACCTTGAAGTTTTTGGATGCCAACGTGGGGCATGTGAACAGACGGGGGAAGATCATGTGCAAGGGGATGGTGAGGCCGCGGCAGACGTCGCCCTCGGCGACCTGGATATTCTGGATCTCGGTCGCTATTTCGCGACGGTTAATTCGACACGTTTGAGCGCGCCTGTTTACCATCGCGAGCGTAGCCGTCTGCGGAACCGCATGTCTCCACACGCACGAGCTGCAGCTCGATCGACTTGATCTTTGCGTCCACGTTCTCGACCGTGACCTCGCCCGTGAACGGCTCCATGATCGAACATGTTGCCGAGTGCAACTTGCCCGAGATTTTGAAGGCGGGTACGTTTGCCGCTTGTTGCTATTTTTGCAGTCGAGATAAGCGACCCCCCAAAAAAAGAGTAAGAGCACTGTGCCTTTTTGACGTTTTCTAGAGACTCGGGGGTGATGCTAAAGGGTACCTCGACCATGTCGACCTTGTCGACGGGCTTTCGTTATTTTGTGCACATGGTTAGTAACGATCAGCAGCGGCTGGACTACCTCGTTCTCAATGATAAACTCGACCGTCTTCTGGAGGTTGCGTCCGGTGATGAACGAGCGCTGCATGTCAGCACGGACCGAGTACTGGATGTTGACAAAGACGCCGTGGTAGGTCTCGTACAGCGGGTTGCCGTCCTTGCCCTTGAGCGGGACCTCGAACGGCATCTCGGTCGTCCCCGAGGGCAGCTTGCCGTTTGGGGCGACCTCAAACTGCGCGTAGATGAGCTGCACCGGCTTGAGCGAGTTGTAGAACGCCTCAAACATGCCCACGCTCTTGGCGCTCAGCTGCAGGTTGACCGACCCCTCGATCGTGAGCATGATCCCGCCATGCGAGAGGTCGCCCTGGCTGGTCACCACCACAACGCCAGAGAGCTTTTCCTGTTTTTTTTTGGGTGTGTGAAGGGGGGGGGGAAGGCGATAAACAAATAACCCGAGACAAAAAGCACGACGCAAAAACAGACGTACGCCCTCGTGGAAGACGCGGTCCACGTGCTTGAGTCTGATATCGAGCGACATTGGGTTTGTGCGCCTCTGTCTGTCGGTGCTGTTGTCGCCGTTTTTTGAACTGAACCCCTGGACAACACACACGGTTTAATGGGGGCTTAATTTTTTTGCCACCTCTTGTTCTTGGTCGCGTTGAGGAGAGAGTACAGGAAGAGGCGTCGACAGGGAACCGAGCGTAACGAGTAAGATATAATATGATAGGAGTTCTCTGAGTTTTTATTTCGTTTTGTTTCAGACGACGCCGCTGTTCCGCTGCTCGAGGCGATCGAGCCGCTGTTCAAGCTGGCTGATGCGCGTGTTGGGCGTGGATGGCACGCGCTGCTGCTGTTGCTGCTGTTGCAGTGGTCGCTGTTGCTGCTGTTGCAGTGGCTGGTGCTGCACTGGCCGCAGTGGTTGCTGCTGCTGCTGCTGCACGGGTCGCTGTGGTTGTTGTTGCAGCACCGGATGCCCGTGCCCGTGCCCTTCCAACGACCGCCGCGAGAAGAGGCGATGGGCAGCGATGACGGCCGACACAGCCGCCCTGAAGCGCATGAGCGGGCTCAGCGGGATCGACGACACGTACTCGAGGGTCGCAGGGCCACCATCGGCGGCAAGGAGCATCAGGTACCGTTTCTGGAACGTCAGATCGGCGCGCATGCTCGACTCGCGGCGCAGGCGCAGCTTGAGCGAGTTGACCTGCTTTGTGAGCGACTTCTTGTCCTCGGTGTGCGACTTGCGCTCACGAGAGAGGAGTGCCATCGCGTCCTGCAGCTGCAGCGCGATCTCCGACACTGGGCCCACAGAGGTGTGGTGCTCAATCTGCGCGGCCAAGTGCTCGTTCTCGGTGCGCAGCCGACGCAGCTCGCTGTCCACGGCCGCAGGCGATGGCAACTTGCGCTGCGTGGCCAGCTGGGTCGTCGCACGGGCCAGGCGCTCTGCGTACGCGGTCACTTGCGACTGCAGCTGCTCGCACTTGAGCTCGGCCGCTGCCCGTGCAGCCGCGAGCTTGTCTGCCACGGCGGTTCGCTCGGTCAAGAGCATCGTCAGCGTCAGCACCTCGGTCTCGTCCGCCGAGACCGCCGCCGACGAGGCAACGGCAATGTCCAGCTGCGTCTGTGTCCGCCGCAGGTGCTCGCGGAGGGTCTGCACGTCTTGGTAGTACTGCTGGGCGAGGTCGCGTTGGGTGGATGCCTGCTGCTGCAGCTGGCCCACACGCTCCTGCAGCACACGCTTCTCCACGTTGAGGGCGTTGATCCGGTCGGCCATCGCAGTTGCATTCCGTCTAGAAAAGAAAATTATCTGCACTTCCTTTTTCCCTTAGCTCGTACCGATCGGTGGAGGAGGTGCTGCTGCCGCTGTGGCTGCGCGAGTCGACCAGGACGTTCTCGTTTGCGCCGTTGTTGAGCTGCGACTTTGCCAGGACGAGCTCACTCAGCAGCTGGTCGATGCGCTCCTGCATCTGCTGGGCGGCCTTGTCCTTGTCGGTCAGCTTGAGCGAGTTGAGCGAGATCAGCTCCGTGTTGTTCTCCAGCAGACGGTCGCACTCGGCCTGGAGCTGCTTGGCGCGGCTGGCCTCGTGCTGCAGTTGGTTGGTCACATCGGCCAGCTGGCTGCGCAACAGGGCGACGGCATCACTGCCCACAGAGGACGAGGGGGTAGGGGACGGTTTGGCCTGCATCTGACGCAGGGCCTCGTTCTGCAGCGTCAGGGTGCTCACTTCGGTCTCGTGCATGCGCCGCTCGTGCTGCAACTGGGACTCGAGCTTGCTGAGATCCACGACATGGGCGCGCTTCTCCTGCTGAACCTGGGTCTCGAGCAGGAGGACTTGCTCCTGGGCCCTTTGCAAACGCGCCTTGGTGGCCGCGTCCTCGTCCTGCTGCCGCTTGAGTTCGATCGCAGACAGGCGTTCAAACTCTCGGCGCTGAGAGTCGCTTTGGGTCTGCACGATCTTGAGTTGCTGCTCGCTGGTCAGTCGCATCCGCTCCTGCACATGAATAATAGTTGTTATAAAAATTAACTGTCTGTCTTGGCACGAACAATGTCTGTGGCGGCGCGAGCCCTGGCGTCCTCCAGGTCTTTTTCAAGGTCAGAAATCCGACGGGTCTTGTCACGAAGTGTCTTGTCAAGTTGGTCAGCCTCGGTGCGCTGCTTGGTCCACAGAGCCGTCAGATCCTCCAGGAGGTTTTGAGCAATCTGAACAACAAAAGCTTGCTTTAATAAAATATGACAACTATTTAAATATAGTACGGTTGAAGGGGTGGCATCAGTGCCAAGGGGCCTTGTGGTGATGAGGCGAGTGACGGCAGCATGGAGCGCTCGGAGGTCGGCCGAGAGGGACGACAGCTCACGCCCGAGCCGGATCGCCGTTTCCTCCTGGGCGACTTGCTGCTTGAGTGCGTCCCGCTCGACGGTCACGGATGCGGTTCCCTCGCGAAGCTGCCTGATCTGCTCCTCCTGCTGGCGAAGGGACGCGGCCTGGTCCGCAAACTTGCGTCGCACTTCGGCCATGAGCGCTCGCAGCGACGTGTTGGCGTCCACCTCGTTCTGGTACGACTGCCGCAGTTCCTCCACGTGCGAGGCCATCAGACGCAGATCGTCCGCTTCGACCACGGTGGCCGTCTTGGGCTGTTGGGCAGAGGCGAGGTGTTCCAGCTGCGCTGATTGGGCCTGCAGTTGCTTCAGGATCAGGCTGAGCTCGGAAGGTTGTTTCCTAGTTTGAAAATTTTATAGTTTGTTTGCACGCTCATGTG